>Ga0190367_1001220_pt1 | contig 15313 bp, 18 predicted proteins | sample 4872181011_MG_FD_171838 | JGI IMG/M metagenome (GOLD analysis project Ga0190367, IMG submission 171838) | Hydrothermal vent microbial mat bacterial communities from Southern Trench, Guaymas Basin, Mexico - 4872-18-10-11_MG | ecosystem: Environmental > Aquatic > Marine > Hydrothermal vents >...
TGTCAGCTACTCTCAAAAAGATTGAAGGGTAAATTTGGAGGTCATGCTGAGGCTGCATCAACTACCCTACCTGATATGTCATTGGATAATGCTATTAAGTTAATTATCGAGGTTGCTAGAGATGTCGTTAAGCGTAGTTGAATATTCAGGTTATACTTCATTAAACGAGCTCAATACTCTAATACGAAGGTACTTTAAGGTTGCAACTATCGTGATAATAGCTAAGTGTAGCATAGAGTACAGGGGGAGAGCTAGTAGTAAGGCTGGAGTTGCAAGAAGATTAATAATAATTAAGGAGGACGGTACAGTACTTATCCATGAAGGTAAGGGTAGAGAACCCATTAATTGGCAACCTCAATCGCACATATCAACAACGCTAAGTAACGAAAAGTTATTGATAAACGCTATAAGGGTAAGACCTAGGGAGGAGCTGAAGATATACATAGAGAATACACCTTTCATAATAGTGACTAGATTAACAACAGCTAAGTTCATACTTGAAGGTGCTGAAAGAGACTTAATTAACATGATCGCGTCTAATCCATCGTTAATAGAGGATGGTGCTAAGCTCGTATCTAGAGAGGTTAGTACACCTCATGGTAGAATTGATATCATTCTTAGAGGTAGAGATGGTAAACTAATTATTGTTGAAGTCAAGAGATCCCAAGCAGACATAGATGCAGTGTATCAATTAAGGAGATACGTTGAATATTATAAATCTTTAGGCATAGAAGTAAGAGGTGTTATAGCATCTCCTAAGATAACTCCTCGAGCACTCAAAATGCTTCACGAATATAATTTAAGTTATGTCAAGATAAGTGTGTAGGTGCGTGGTATGTTTATCGACTCACATGTACATATGCATGAATATAGCGAAGATGAAATAATGAAGTACTGTAGTATGACTGATTACGTATTCTTAGCTGTATCAGATGATTATGAGTCATCACTTAAGACCCTAGACATTGCTAGAAGGTGTAGTAATGTCATACCAGCAATAGGTATTCATCCATGGGAGGTGAAAGAAACAAGTGTAAGTGAACTAAATAATGTGATGAGATTAGTGAATAATGCTTACTTCCTAGGTGAAGTAGGTCTAGATAAGAAGTTTGTTCCACAAACATTTAGTTATCAATTAAATATTTTTAATAAGTTTGTGGAAATAGCCAGAGAGTATAACAAGGGGTTATCAATACATGCAGCAGGTGCTTGGAGGGAAGTATTGGATATACTATATAGAAACGATATTAAGGTAGCAATAATTCATTGGTACACAGGACCTCCGGAACTACTTAAGGATATTGAATCATTAGGCTATTACATAGGTATTAATGTAGCATTAAAAATACAGAAGAAGATGAGATTAATTATTGAGAAAGCCCCTCTTGAAATAATGATTACAGAATCTGATGGGCCGTACGAATATAGAGGTATGAAGTTAAACCCGGAATTAATACCTGAAGCAATTAATGAAATAGCTAAAATTAAGGAGGTAAGTAGAGACCATGTTGTTAAGGTAATAAGTGAGAATTTTAGAAATTTAATGAAAAAATTAATAGGAAGTAAGTCCTTAAAGTGATGAATGACCTGGTTACTGATACATGATGAACAATGCAGGATCTGACATAAGTAAGATCATGATTAAACTTAGAGCTAATTAAGGTTAATACATTTTTATGTAGGTGCTATTATGGGTGAGGTTAATGTCGCACTTGTAGGCGTTGGTAGATGGGGTCGCAATATCTTAAGGGTTCTAAAGGAGCTTGAGGATGAAGGACTAGTAAAGATAGCTGCATTGGTTGATGTAAACTTAGAGAATGTTAGGGAGTTAGCTAGGAAGTACAATATAGGGTTATATTTTACTGACTATCTTAAGCTATCATCTATCAATGTGGATGCAGCCATCATAGCCGTCCCTATTCACGAGCTGATTAATGCAGCTAAGAACCTAGCTTCAATAGGCCTCCATATATTTGTGGAGAAACCAGTAGCTCTTAATTCTAGTGATGTAGCTGAGCTTGAAGCGATAGCTAGATCCTCTAATGTAATAGTTCAACCAGGATTTATAGTTCGGTTTGATCCAGTTACATATGAAATTAAGAGGTTAATGAAACGTTACGGTAGTCCTAAATATATGATTTTTAAGAGATTATCTAAAAGACCTGAACGTCTAAGAAGGTACTCAATTATCTATGATTTAACTATACATGATATTGATTTAACACATTACTTCTTAGGTGAGGGGGAGTGGAATGTTAAGCTTGTTGATGTATTAGAAAGTGAAGACTCGGTCATTCAAACTGTGAATGCTGTGATAAATTACGGTGATGTCTTAATCTCATACATAACTGACGGTAATTTACCCATAAAAATTAGGGAAGTAGATGTTGCTTTTAATGAAGCATACGTCATTGCTGATTATGTTAAGAGTGAGATATGTATCAGGAAGCCTGGTAATGAGGAAAGATATAAGGTGAGCGGTGAGGAGCCATTAAAGAGGGAGCTTTATTCATTTATAATGAGGATTAAGGGTGAAAACTTATCTGAGGTACCCACATTAAGGGATGCATATATAGCGTTAAGGATAGCTGAGAAGATCGACATGATGGCTAGTAGTAAGACTTGCCCTAAATAATCCGTGGGCAAGAAAATATTCAAGACCACAATAAAAAATTTTTATTCGTAAACCACATATAATACGCGGTTGATGCTATTGAGAAAGCGGGTATTAATATTAGGTGCAGGTGGTCGTGACTTCCATAACTTCAATGTTATGTTCAGAAATAATCCTGAGTATGAGGTTGTAGCTTTTGCATTTACACAGATACCTGGTGTTGAGAGACGTAGATATCCTCCCGAACTGGCTGGTACTCAATATCCCGATGGTATACCGATAATTCCTTATAGGGACTTAGGTAAGATAATTAAGGAATATAAAGTTGATGAGGTCATACTGTCATTTAGTGACATAACTTATGATGAGCTAGGTAAGATAGCTTCAGAAGTATTAGCAGCGGGTGCTGAGTTCAGACTTTTACCACCATCAGAGACTTACATAAAGTCCTTCAGACCTGTAATAGCTGTTACAGCAGTTAGAACTGGTGCAGGAAAATCGACGGTTTCTAGAGCTGTAGCTAGGGAGCTACTTAGACGTAACATAAAGTTTGTTGTTGTAAGGCATCCTATGGCTTATGGAGACCTAGGTAAGATGCGTATACAGATATTCGAGAAAGTTGAGGACATGGATAAGTGGGGTTTAACTATTGAGGAGAGGGAGGAGTATGAGCATTACTTACTCATGGGTATTAAGGTACTTGCTGGTGTTGACTATGGTGCAATCCTGAGAGAGGCTGAGAGAATGGCCGATATTATATTATGGGATGGAGGCAATAATGACACACCTTTCTATACTCCTGACTACTTAGTAACCGTAGCTGATGCTATGAGGCCTGGTCAGGAGGTGTCCTCATATCCCGGTGAAATAAATGCTAGGCTAGCTGATGTAGTGATAGTGAATAAGGTTAGTCAAGCACCTGAAGAGAACGTTAAGAAGGTAGTTAATAATATTAAAAGAATCAATCCCAAAGCGAAGATAACGCTTGCTGATATGGAGGTCTACGTGGAGAAACCCGAATTGATTAGAGGTAAGAGAGTAGTTGTTATTGAGGACTCACCATCAGTGACTCATGGCTCTCTACCCTACGGTGCTGGCTATGTAGCAGCATTAAAGTATGGTGCTAAGGAAATAATTGATCCTAGACCATATGCTGTAGGCATAATTAAGGAGATGTACGAGAAGTATCCACACATGAAGGAAGTACTACCATCAACAGGCTATACTGAAGACCAGTTAAGAGATCTTGAGGAGACAATAAGGAGGATAGATGCTGATACAGTAATTATAGGGTCGCCGGCAGATGTTAGTAGAGTTATAAGGATAGATAAACCCGTAATTAAGGTTAAATGGGAGCTAAAAGTACTAGAGGGTCCGACGATAAAGGATATAGTTGACGAGTTCCTTGAAAGAGTAGGTATGAAATAGAGAGTGTAGGTATATTATGAGTAGCACAGTAGATGATAGATATAGTAAAGACATAATTAGTTATACTAAAATACTGATTTTAAACTATAGAAAATACTTTGGAAGAAGAGGTGTATTAAATTCTGATGGACTAAGATTATTAAACGAAATAATAAGAATAGTAGTTACTCATAAACCAGAATTATCAAAGATAATAAAGGAAGTACGTAAGAATCCGACTATAGAGAACTTTATGAAGTTTGCTGAGAGAGTGCTAGGTAGCGAGGCTTATGAGCTACTATACTCAACAATCAATAATTACTATTTTTAAAGTAAGGTAATTATGTCCATCCCTAATAGTAATTACCTAAAAGCCACTCATTACCTATGAATACATGCTTTAAACCAGCCTCCTTAGCCTTTCTTAGAGCTCCTAATGCATGATTTAAGCTTGTTGGTGGTAAATCCCTTAAGAGATGATCAGGATGAAACGCTAATAGCATGTACGGTATTTCGTTATTTAATGAGGAAATGTACTCAGCTATCTTACTTACTTCATACTCATCAACGTAACCTGGAACTAGTAATGTACTAACAACTAGTAATGGTACTTCAGGTCTTTCTTCACCTAGGTTAGCTACTATTTTAGCATTAGTTTTTAATCTTTCTATAGCTTTAACTCCGTTAATACCTGTCAGTGCTTGATATATCGGTGGGGACCAAGCCTTCCAATCGATCTTTACGATACCTCCACTAATTAGACTTAATTTAGCCATTTCACGCATGATTGCAGGGTTAACCAATCCGTTAGTTTCCCAGCATATCCTCTTGATAAGTCCCTTCCTTGAAGCATATTCAACAATCTTTCGTGAAGCCTTAATAGCATAGAGAATGTGAGGACCTGGGTCACCACCGAAGAAGCATATACACGTTACCCTATCATTCCTTAATGCCTCCTCAACTAAATCATCAACGCTTCTTACATACTTAACCCTTAATCTCTCACTAGCTATCATCTCTTTATGCTCCCAATTCTGACAGAATAGACAGTCTAGGTTACAACCTGCAAAGAATACTGCAAGGTTGAACATACCGTACTCAGGTCCCTTAACGAGCGTATACTTAGGGTATCCAGCCCCTGTTGCTGCTGGGCATACAGGTGTTGCAACACAGTTTGTTGGTAATGGATCTAAGTACCAATAAACTACCGCTTTATCCCACCCAATAATGGGCTTTAACTTCCCCTCACTATTAGACCATAAACCACAGAAGCCCTTGCCACCTGGTGGTATTAGGCATTCATTAACACATAACGAACACCTTAAATATCTCTCACTAGCTCGTGGTGGTTCGGGTGGTAGACCTAGTGACTCTCTATAATTTACGTGAGCCTTTAACGCTATCTTAAGTGACTCACTAGGATTTCGCCTTAAACATGAAGCACATACGCCTATAACATCGCTAATAATCCTAGACTTACTACCACATAATAAGCAGCTACCCATACTCCCTAGCTTCAGCATGCACCAAACCTAATAATCTTAAATATTGAGAGAGAGCGGTAGATTCAGGTTGTAAGAAGTGAATCATGAACTTCGTGTGGAAGCACTTAAACTCTTGAGTAGCGGCGTATTCACTATAGATACCTTAGCAAGTAAGCTAAGTGTAGATAAGTACGTAGCTAAGGAACTGATAGATTACTTAGTAATTAGAGGGTATGTGAATGAAGTTGAGGTAGGGCCTGAGTGTAGGAGTAAATGTGCAACATGCCAAGTAGCTAAGTCATGCCTGTTCTATAAGCTCAACTTAAATACTAAAATCAAGATTTACGTCATAACTGAAAAAGGTATAGACCACATTAAGAGGTACACTAAAGTAAACAATTCTTCTTAATTATTTTATAGTTCTTAAGTCTATGACACGTATTTCAAGTTCTTTTGAGTACTTTATTATGTACTTATCACTTGTTAGTAATGGTAAATTGTAATATCTTGCTGTTGCAACGTGGTATGAGTCAAAGTAGTGTAGCTTTCTTGACCCTCCATGTTCCATGTAGTATTTTAGTGCTTGAGTTACTATTTCAGGGTTTAGAGGTAATGGCTTATGTGGTATTTTCGATATCGCACCTATAAACTCGACCGCTTTATTTAATGGTACACCATTACTTCTAAGTGTTGATATTATATCATCGTATATTTCTGAAGATACATAAGCTAAGATTTTACCCATGACTATGTACTCAATCACCTTTGCACTAAACTCAAATAAGTTATCGAAAGTAAGATAGGATATAAATACATCAGCATCAAGTAAAACACGTTTAGGTATCAAGGAGGTTATAACCCTCTTTCTCTCTTTATAAATTCCTCCTGCTTCTCCTCGAGCTCCTCTAAATCCTTATACTTAAGTAGGTCCTTGAACTTACCAGCCAATTCTAAGACTTCACTAGCTATTGGCTTCAATACTATGGTGCCATCACTCATTAACTCTAAAGTAAAGAACTTAGTCTTAACCTTCCCCCTAATATCCTTCGGGATAAGAATCCTACCACGTTCATCCATAGAGACTACAAGTCTCATACCCACTGCCCACATAAAATAATCTCTAAATCTCTAAAATATATTTTGCCCCTCTCCCACTACCCACATATCTTAATCGAAAACGCAAGACATGATGTGTAGCTTTTAAGTTCTTACGTATCTTAATGTTTAGGTGATACTACGGTTAATAAGCTCAAGGAGTTAATAGCTGTAATGGAGAAAAGAAAATGTGATGCCTCCGTACTTGTTAATGAGAGTAACGTGTACTACGTATCAAGGTTTCCACGACCAATGGGTTCGTACGTTGTCATACTTAAGGATGGTAGTTCCTACTTATTAACACCGCTACTTGACTTCTCACGTGCTAAGGATGTAGTGAGGGGTGTTGAGGTAAGACCTTATGCACCATATGCAGTACCTGATGTTGAGGAGGAGTTAGGGATTAAGCTTAAAGATATTAAGGATACGTTTAAGGACTTACTATCCAATGTTAAGGTCGTGTGTACGGATGAACCACAGAGAGTTAAGTCGTTAGCTACTGTAGAGAGGATTGAAGATATTACTGAGGATATCATGGAGCTTAGGGCCATAAAGACACCCGAGGAAGTAAGTTTCATGAAGAGAGCGCTTCAAATCACTGAAGAAGCTCTATGGAGAGTTCTTGAGTCTCTAATACCTGGGTTAAGAGAGTATGAAGTAGCTGGAATGATTGAGGGTGTTATGAGGTACTTAGGTGCTGATGGTTATGCATTCGAAACCATAGTTGCGTCAGGACCTAATTCCGCCTACCCACACGCAGTTCCAACAAGTAGGGAGCTTAGGCAGGGAGACGTTGTTATTATAGATCTAGGTGCTAAGTATAATGGATACTCATCAGACATGACTAGGACAATAACTATGGGTTCAGTGCCTAAGGAGGTTAAGAACGCACTCGAAGTAATTAGTGAAGCAGTTAATAACGCCATAGATGCGGCTTACGATGGTGTTGATGCACGTACAGTCGATTCAGCAGCTAGGGACACATTAAAGAGGTACGGACTATCTAAATACTTTATACATTCAACAGGTCATGGTGTAGGCATAGACGTACATGAAAAACCGAGATTATCACAAAGTTCTAAGGAGGTTCTAAGAGAGGGCATGATAGTAACTATAGAGCCTGGCATATACATTCACGGTAGATACGGTATTAGAATTGAGAACATGATATTAATTAAGAAGAGAAAGTCGGAAGTGCTAAATAAGAAACCCCTCATCTATACAGGCTAATGAAGTGGTTACACATCATTAAATAGTTTTTAAGTATATACTCTATGTATGTCCTCTAATATGTATGGGCTTACCGAGACCTAAGTGAGCTACCTCACCTATCATTTCAGAATATGTCGGGTGTGTATAGATAACTTCAGAGAGATCCCTTAATGTAAGTCTCTTCTGTATAGCTAATGCTAATACATGAATGAGTTCTGAAGCCATATTACCAACAATAACCCCACCTACAATCCTCTTAGTACTTTCCTCAACTATTAGCTTAATGAATCCTTCAGGTGTCCTCTCTAATACTGTATAGTCTCTAGGAACTGCCGCATATGGATACTTCACTATTTGAACATTAATCTTTGCCTCCTTAGCCTTAAGTTCAGTAATGCCTACAACACCTACTTCAGGAGTTGTATATATAACCTCAGGTATGGGCTCCTTAGGCGGTATTTCCTCGGCACCAGCAATTACGTCAGCAGCTATAATGGCCTCCCTATAAGCCTTGTGAGCGAGGAGTGGTGGACCAGTTACATCACCTGCTGCATATATGTTCTCTACATTAGTCTTCTGCCTCTCATCAACGATTATGTAGCCCTTCTCATGAGTCCTCACACCAACATTTTCTAAACCTATGCCCTTGGTATTATACTTCCTACCAACAGCTATGAGTACCTTCTCAACACTAACATCCATAGACTCACCATCTCTACTAACAATCCTCGCTCGAACAACTCCATCACTTACCTCAACGCTCTTCACGGTTGATCTTAAATACACCTTAACCCCGAATCTCTTTAAGTACTTCATGATGATGCTTGACACGTCAGGATCGTACATACTTATGATTCTGTCTAGTATTTCAACTATATATACTTCAGTACCGAGTCTTGCCAACGCGCTTCCTAATTCAACACCTATGACGCCACCACCAACTATCAGTATGGATGATGGTATCTCCTTTAACTCAAAGAAATCCCTATTACTTAATACGTACTCACCGTCAAACTTCACACCCGGTATTGCTGATGGCTCTGTTCCTGTAGCTATTATTATATTCTTACCCTCAATAACTTCCCTACCCTCCTTCCTCCTAACTATGACCTCATTCCTACTCTTTAGTGAGGCCTCACCTTCATATAGGTCAACATCACTAATCAAATACTTAATGCCTTCTCTAGACCTTAGAACTACCCTCTTAACCCACTCTAGAATCTTAGACCTATTAACCTCACCTATCCCTACGTTGATACCTACCCTTCTTAAGTGTTTAGCAATACTTAATCCATGTGCGATCTCAATTAATGCTTTAGACGGGATACAACCCCAATTAGTACACTCACCACCAAGATACCTCCTCTCAACTAATGCCACCTTAAATCCGTATGAAGTTAGTCTCACAGCTGCGACGTAACCTGCAGGCCCCCCACCTATTACTATTGCGTCATACATGAGATTCACCAAAACATATTAGAGGTAGGAATATAATTACTTACTCACGTAAGCTAACTATTTGTGATTAACATTAATAATATCATAGGTTATAGTTAGGTAGGTGTTACTCATGAGTCTAGGACGTTGTGGTGAGAAGGTAGCTCACTTTACTTCCGTACAAGAGAAGCCTTTAGATCCTAAATTTGGGGTTAAGGCGTATATTAGGTGGTTAATAAGTAAGGACGATGGTGCTGAGACATACTCAATGAGGTTATTCCGCATTGATGTTGGTGGACGCATAAATGGGCACACACATCCCTGGGAGCATGAAATATTCGTTATTAAGGGCTCCATGAAGGTTAGGATTGGTAGTAAGTGGTATAGGGTTAGTGAGGGCTACTTCCTGTACGTACCGCCGAACGTTGAGCATGAATACGTTAATGATGGTAATCAAGAATCAATATTCATATGCGTAATCCCCAATAAACCAACAGCAGAAAAGAAAGTTGTTAAATGTTAAGGGCTTACTCACTCATATGCGTCATTAATGCCTTCACTTTCCCAACTTTTTCCTTTATTTTAGATAGTAATTCATCATCACTTAGCGCTATAACGTAGAGTCCGTGAGGTGAGTACTTTACCTCATCACAAGACCACGTCACTGTCCTTAACTTACTTGACGGTACTATCTTAGATACATACTTAGCTCCAAACGATCCCGTAGTTAAAGTTACTAAGATCACGTCATGCTGAAATTCAGCAATAAACACTGTACATCCATACTCCCTCCTAACAATACATTTCTTAGCTCCTAAAGACTTCAATAACTCCTTAACACTATCTATAATCTGCTTAGGAGTACTTGAAATAAGCATCCCCAATACATAATTTAATAACACTATATTAACTTAAAGGAGGACTTAATTATTAGGTATGGAAAAGTTGAAATTCATGGTTATAATACCTTACACATCAGTAAGGTTTGTAGTGGGTAGAGGGAAGTCAAGGGAGGTTTGTGTGGATTCATTTGCTCTAGCACATATATCAGACATCGTTAGGTACCCTCTAGTAACTTACTTATGTAAGACTATACGTAAGTTCAGGTTAGAGCATCAGAGTATTGCCTATGATCTAGGAATTAAGATGTTGAGGAGAGAGATTCCTTCCTATGAAGTGTTAAGGAGGATTGTGGAGGTATATAGGAAGCTTAGTTACGAGATAAGTGAGTTAAGGAGGAGTCTTAACTTAAGTCCTACACACTCACTAATGTTCTGGCTCTCACCTGTGAAGATTCAGGGAAGGAATGATGAGATGCTGATTAGGTTTACTAGGCTAGCTATGTCGGGACTTCTCTTCGAGAGTTTACTAGGTAAGGAAGTACTTATTGAGGATCCATCAATCGAGACTTTAGAGGAATTCAATATAGGCTTACCCCTAGAAGTATCAGCGAGTGATGTTAAGTTCGTAGGTAAGGATGTCGTGGTTAAGATATACAATAAGTTGTTGGATAACGATGAAAACTATAAGAAAGCCTTACTAAGGGAGGTTTATACGTGATACTTTAAAACCTACTCTACTGTGCTACTAATGGATGATGAGTTACTCCCGGACTTGATTTAGTGAATGATGTAAACTTACCCGACTGACCTTAAGGATAAAACCTCCAATAAGGAAACATTGATATAGAAGTCATGATGAGTGGGTAGAGTTACTGATCAATGATGCATACAGGCGGCTCTGATCATTACTAGATTTATAGGTGAAGCACTATGTGCTTAAGGTGTTAGATGTATCTTAATTACATCCCTACGAAAGCTCCTCTCAAAAGCTTCCACTGCTTTCTCGAGAGGATACTTCAGTGTAAGCAACTTCTTAACGTTTATGAGGCCATTCCTAATCAATCTTATAGCTGGTTTGAATGGGCCGCATCTTGAACTAATGATTTTAAGCTCCTTAACCACACTTAACGTATAGTCAAATGAGACTTTTGCGCCGTGGGTTGATTTAGCAGCAATAACTCCCCTCGGCCTAGTAATCCTTACCGCTAAGTCTAAACCTTCAAGACTACCCGTAGCCTCAACTACATAGTCAAAGCCTTGACCTTCAGGCGTTGCCTCCCTCACATACTCGAATACTGTGTTGGTATCTAGTACCTCATCAGCTCCTAACTCTCTAGCTATAGATGCTTTAGGTGAGTTGGGGCGAGTAATGACTACTATACTCTTAGGCATCATCAGCCTTAATACCTGAAGTGTAAGTAAGCCTATAGTACCAGCACCTAGTATTGCTATTGTGCTATTTGGTTCAGGAGGTTGCATGTATATCATCTCAATAACGGCAGCTAAGGGCTCTATGAATGCTGCCTCTTCAGGACTTAGGTCATTAACTATATGTATGTTCTCGTAAGGTGTCACCATATATTCAGCCATACCACCATCCCTAGATATACCGATTACCTCTCTATAGGGGCAGTGAGTTCTTAAACCGTGTCTGCAGAACCAGCACTTATCACATGAAATGTTAATTTCACTAGTAACTCTCAATCCTATGATATCCTTAGGTACGCCTTTTCCAACATCATCAACTATGCCTGAGATCTCATGGCCAGGTATCAAAGGTAATTTAAATGGTTTATACGTGCCTTTATAGAAGGCTTTATCAGTACCACATATACCTACTTCCTCAACTTTAAGTCTAACCCATCCAGGAGGAGGTGTAGGTTCAGGTAATTCCTCAATCCTAATGTCTTTTGTTCCATGAAGTACTACAGCTAGCATAGACTTGCCCTATAATCTTAGACAAAACTCTTACTTATGTCTAATACTTCACCAGTTCTCTCAACAGCTATGTCAAATGCGGTCTCAGCTATAGTTTCTAGGGCATTAGCAGCCTCACCTAACCTCTCTATGAATTCCCTAATAGTTAAGTACGTTTTGTCAAGACCTAACTCCCTAAATAACATTTCATTATACTTCCTTATGTGATTCCTATACTCAGCTATTAGGTTTAGAGCTTCATTAACTAAGTATGGATCTGGCTGTGATAAGCATCTATCAACTCTATCTATTATTAAGAGTAACATATCTATAAACTCTTTAAATACGTCAAGCTTAGACCTTATCTTCTCAATTACTTCCTTACCATTCGATAACAATATGTCTGCAGCCTTGTCAAGAGTATCTGCAGCTTCTTCGTAAGCTCTAATAACTGCTCTATATTCCGTGGCTAGTGTTGGCTTAATACCTAAGTACTTACCTATCATTTTATTTACTTGAGTTAGTATTAACTGCCTAGCAGTTAATGCATGAAGTCTATCAACTTCGTTCTCAAGCTCCCTAACCTCATTGAGTAGGTGTGGCTTATCCTCAGTTATTGCTGTCTCTATATGTTGCACCATAAACCTAACTAGGTTAGACATTCTACCTATTACAGCCATAGTTGAGTACTTACTTGGGTCTATCAGTATCTGAATAACTATCTTCTTCGGTGTATACTCAATTATTTCAGTACCTATTAGTAGTCTTATCATATCCCTAACAATCCTTAGGTGAGTCTCAGAGAGTACACCACTTACAGACTCGATAATTATTTTATCCATTCCTAATACGTACCCGGCGTAAAGGGTTCTGGTTAGTAGGCTTTCCGATGATCCAGAACTAACCTTTACTCTTAATTCACGCTCCTTCTTACGTGTTGCTATACTTAATGGTGTCAGTCTTAGTGATCCATCCTCAAGAACCTCAATATTTACTGCATCACCAGGATTTAAACCTACAGACTTAACCCATTCAGCAGGTAAAGATATCATTAAGGTAGATCTACCAAACTTTTGAACCCTACGTACCTCAGGCAATCCCTGTACCCACTTAAAAATTTTAGCGTGTTTAAAAAAGGTTACTAATACTTAATCAAATGTAAATACAGATTAATGAATGCTTAAACATACATCGACCCAGTCTAAGCTATAGGAAACCACACACATATACGTAAAAACTCTATAAACAACGCCATCAAAGAGCAAAACCTTAAATGTTACCTCATACTTTTAAACTCTGCAATGAATGTAGTCCAGAACTAGGGTTGATGAGGGCCTGGCGTCGCTGATTAATGATGTTCTGAACCCCACTGACCTTCTTCAATATCATTGAACATAACTCTAACTCATGATGAAAAATATATGAGTTTATTAAGAAGGACTTTGAATGCGTATATGAATTCCTAAGTAGGATTGAGGGTCTTGCTGACGAGACAAAATTTATGAGGTTAAATTAAGAGAGGTCATTAAAATGCTTAAAAGATTCTTTGAACGTAGTGACTACGATATAGTCATACTATTTGGCTCAATACTTAGAGTAAATATTGTTAGAGACATTGATATAGCGTACTATAGTATGAGAAGGGATATAGAATTAGATGAAGTACTTGAGCTATCCTGTAGGCTTGAGGAGTATCTTAAGGTACTTGCTGATATCGTACCCTTAAGCAAAGCACCACCACATATTAGATTAGAGATGCTTAGGAAGGGTGTACCGATAATAGTAGAAATTAGTAGTCTCTATTCAGAATTACTTAAACAAGCTATGGAGGAAGTAAGAGTAATGGAGCTACTCCTAGGCAGCAAGCATAAGACGTAATGCGTGATATTGTTAAATAATATGATAGGTATAGTGCAACCAGTTATTACTTAATCTAAATTCCCCTATAAATCATCTACAGTCATAGCTATAATCCTAAAGAAGTACATATATTACTACAGCAAATATCATGACTAATGCCCACAACGTTATTGAGTATCTAAATATTTTGTACCCATCTAGTGGCGGTAGCGGTATTAGGTTGAATATTGCGATCCAAGCATTAACACTACCTATGAAGGTTAAATATAGTTTGAGTGGATATGCTGTGAAGTGTGATGCAATTAGGAGTATAGCTGCTAGTACTGCATTAGTTAGTGGTCCAGCAATAGCTACTCTATATTCAACATCTGGTGGTGGTATACCCATGTATGCATAGATGTAGACAGCTCCTGGAGCTGCTATAACGAATGGGTTACCAAATGCCTTAGCTGTTAAGAGTGAGATTATTAGAGCAGCTAGTAAGCCTGTGTACCAAGCCTTATACCTAGCATATAGGCCGTACCTACGAGCAACCTCCCTATGAGCTATTTCGTGAAATACGAATGCTGTGGCTACAGCAATGAACGCTAATGCAAGACCTACAAGGTCACCCCTGAATATGTATCCAGTACCGAAGGCAATACTTAGTACGACCCAAGAAATTATTAAGTCTAGAAACTCCCTATGCTTACCATAGTCGTACCCATACCTATACCGCCAATACATACCCAACACTTTTCCACACCATAAACAACATACCTAAACTTAAAAGTTAAGCTCAAGCTCTCCTTGAATCACTACCTACTTCAACAATGCTTATAGGTTCCTTAACATGTAGGTCAAGCTGTGGGAATGGAATCTCAACATCTACTTTCTTTAGTCTATCTCTAATCAACTCTAAGCATACCTTACGTGTCTCGTACCATACCTTACTAGGTGCCCAGAACCTAACCCTTAGGACTATAGCTGAATTACCGAACTCCTTAATGTATACTTCAGGTTGTGGATTCACGAGTACGTATGGGTGCTCATTAAGTGCTTCAAGTATTGCCTCCCTAGCCTTAACAACGTCAGACTTATATGATATGCCTACATCAACAACAACCCTAACAGCAGCTACCTTACTTACATTGATTATTGTTGAGCTGAATAATTTATCGTTAGGTATTCTAACTATGTGCCCATCCCATGATCTTATCTTAGTAGATATAGCATCTATGTCAATGACCATCCCTGCTATGGAGCTATCCTGAGCATTTATAATTACACTATCACCTACCTTTATAGGCCTTTCTATATATAGGAATATGCCGCTAAGGAAGTTAGAAAATACTGTTTGGCTAGCAAAGCCTATGATTATACCTGCGACACCACCAGCTACTAAGAGTCCTGTCAAGTTAATACCGAGTGGAGCTAAAGCAGCTATAATACCTAGTATGAGTACC
>Ga0190367_1001221_pt1 | contig 15306 bp, 23 predicted proteins | sample 4872181011_MG_FD_171838 | JGI IMG/M metagenome (GOLD analysis project Ga0190367, IMG submission 171838) | Hydrothermal vent microbial mat bacterial communities from Southern Trench, Guaymas Basin, Mexico - 4872-18-10-11_MG | ecosystem: Environmental > Aquatic > Marine > Hydrothermal vents >...
GTACGAACTCCGTCGTTAAGGTAATGGAGATTGATATGAAGCAGAAGTTCCAACGTTCTTATAAGCTAGTGTACGTTAGGGTACAGCGTGAGCACGCGTATTATCATCGTGGCGATTCCTGTCCCGGTCCCGGTTCCCAGGCGTGAGGAGCTGGTGCGATGCCCGAGGTGTGGGCGTCTTGGGCGTCTTGTGCGGAAGAGGAAGGGAAAACGAGCGTACTGGTATGTAAAGCATGGTCCGGGCGATGAGTGTTACATCAAAAAGGCTTGGTTTTCGGGCCTGGTAAGGCAGGGGTCCCGGGTTCAAATCCCGGCCGGGGCTCCACGAAAAACGCTCAATGCCCATCCCTTCTTGTTTTTCTGTCGCTTCTTCAAGCTTAAGCACAGTCCCTGAGGTGTTATGTGTCTTACTAACCCGATGCGGCGCTGAATTTGATGGCTGCCTGTCTTCTCGTTTCTCACAACTGAATTCATGCGTACCTTGTGATTACCGAAAATCTTATATTAGTTATTATGCCGATATCGTGGCGGTGAGCGACTATGAAGCACGCTCTTCTGATAGGCCTAATAGCCCTCTCGTTGATAGCCGCCTGGCTCACGCTCGGGGCGCTTGCCATAAACATAGTGAATCTGGCGTTAACTGCTAATGCAGAGCCCGCGGGCGATCCAATAGATGATCCTGATCCGCTCCCCGATCCCTACTACATTAGCAGAAACGACGTCTCCCTGCTAGGCGATCCGATAGACGACCCGGATCCGCTCCCCGATCCTTACGCTAGATCGCCTTAGAGGCAGCGGCGGTTAGGCGCCCTATAGCCCCCAATACTTTTTCTTCTTCTAAGGTCCACCCCAGTCTGTCGTCGAAGAGCTCGTAGGGAATAGTATAACGCTTCATTCTTAACGTATCTATGATCGATATAGTTGCATTACGGAAAGTAACTTCCTCCCGGATGAGCCTTAGGACACGGACTAGCCAGGAGGAGGGTATCCTCACTATCGCAACGCACGTCATGCGCGTTTTTGATACGCCTTCAAGGCTTGAAAACGGGATTATTTTAAGGATACTATTTATCCTCTCAAATTTCTCCTCGTCTAAGCCCTCGTAAAAAAGCACCAGACCTATGTAGTTGCCTTCCAAGAGGTCTTCCCTAGGAGACCAAACCACTTGGTATCTTGGAATTAGCCTCCGGTTTACCACGTGTTCGTTATAATGGTATCTCAACACGTGTTCCTTGATACCCAGGGTTTCTGCCATACGGGTAAACGGCTGTAATGGGTCTTTCTGCAACTCCTTTATTATAAGTAGGTCTATTTTATCTACCATCGGTTTACCACGGGCAGGCCTTGTTATTCTAGTGCTACGATAAGTGCTGGGCCTCGGGAGTTTAGCATACCATTCTCCACTAATTATATTAAAGCCCCTGATATCGGCCGAAGTCCACCATATATCGTCTAGCGGGTATATGTCGTGTAGGTTCAACACGCCCTCGTCTGCTAATAACTCAAAGAGATGCCGATACTTGTCTTCAAGCGTCACGGGCACACTAGCCAGGGCTATGTAATAGTCGTGTGGAAGCAGAGCCGCATAATAGGTTATGTACGCCCTCCTAGCTAAAACATCGAACACATCGGGCGCTAGGTCACGGAATTTATCGCTAAAGCTGAGTTTTAAGAAGTACATGACGAGCCCCAAATGCTTCCCATTAACAACGGGCCTAAACCTGAAGCCAAGCCTTGGAAGCCTTACCTTTACTATATACCTGGCCGTTTCGACGGGAATTCCCGCCAGCCTAGCCACTAAGGACAGGTTCCTGGGGCCTACCTTCTCTATCACTTCCACCAATTTAGCGATATCCTCAACTGATCTCTGGAGTACCATCGCCGCCCACCGAGGTGGCGGGTGGCCATAACTCTTATTATCTTTTCTCACGAAAGAAGATTAAGCTAGTTTGTGAAAAACAAAGAACCTTGATCTTCCGTGATTATAAATTAGTGACCATGATACCATCATTTTAAGCTCGTTCTCACCGTTAAGAAAGGAATTATAGTATGTGCACAAGCTTAAAATCTGGAGGTTTTTCGGGGTATTCCGAAATGAGTAAGAAAAGCAAGACACAGGAGCCATCTCTGGCATTTCCCTGTGCCATGTACGCTCCAGGGAGGAAGTTGACGCAGCTAGTGATTAAGGCCAGGAACATACCCGGGGTTTTAGCCGAGATCGCTTCTGAAATAGCTAAGCATAATATCAATATTCTTTCAGGGCTCATATTAGCGGAGCCGTATGAAAAAGTCGGCGAAATATGTATGTTCCTTGACCTCACGAAATCTAGGCTAACACTCGAACAACTAGTAGAGAAGTTGAAAAACCTTAGCTCAGTCCTGGACGTCAGAGAAGCGGTAAGAAGGTTCGGCGACTTGGTCGTCAACAGTTATATTCGCCAGATCACCGTATTAGATAGGCAAGCGATTCTCCTCACCACCCCCCATTATGTGGAACTGACATTAGAATGGTTAGATGAGGTATTCGGGACAGGAGGTCACGCCATTTTGTTTGAAATAGGGATGCAGACCGCTAAGCACGCTATCAAAAGTATGAGGGAACGCTTTAACCTAAGAGGCCGTGAGCTCATAGAGGCCTTCCTAGCTCTACATGCAGCAGGAGGGTGGTTCCGGTATGAGATAGTGAAATATGATGAAGAAGGGCGCTCTTTCGTAATACGGTTGTACGATAACATTGAGTGCAAGGTGTTTATTGGCAAGAAAGATAGACCGGTGAATCATCTGATAAGGGGTGAGTTAGAGGGAGCTTTTGATGAAGTCTATGGTGGGAAATTTAAGGCAATCGAAGTGAAGTGCATTGCCAGAGGAGACGATTACTGTGAATTCGTGATAACGGGGTGAACTGAATAGTAAGCGCCGTGAGCTGACCAGCTCCTTGCATGTCACGTTTGCCATGTTGATCCTGGAGGCCTTCGTGGAAACACTTATATAAGTCCATTATAACGCCGTTATGAAGATAAGCCTGATTCGCCAGAAGGTCAAGCGCTAAGGAGTTCATAATGTGTACCGAGATAAGCCTACCGCATAGGATGAGGAAGGAGAATCCCGGCAAGATCTTCATACCGGCATATGAGGGCGCTATCTGCCCGAACATGAAGGTCAACACGTTGGAGACCATCTACCTAGCCTTGAAGGAGGAAAACACGTGGTAAGAGTCCCTAAGAAAGTGGCCGAGAGAGCGCGGAGCGCGCTGCTCAGGATGTTTGAGTTGATGGATAAGCCGCTGTCTTAGGGGGGTCGCGGGAGGATGAGAGGGTTAGACTTCAGTAAATATAAGGCGTTGTGCAGGGAACTTGGCAGGAACGTCATCAACTTGAATCCCATCCAGCGCAGCGGCATACTAACCCCCGAGGCCAGGCAGGCCCTCTTGGAGTTCGGCGATGGCTATTCCACGTGTGATTGATGTCCCCCGAAGGAGGCGAGGCTGGATGCGATAACATGTCCCCCGATAAAGCAATTTTACGAGTTTTGTGCTTAACAGCCTCTTAAATTATGTCCCTGAGTCTTCTCTCGTACCTCTTCATGAGGAGGGAGCTGCTCACGACGCTCACATCACTGAATATCATGGCGGTAGCCGATAGCTCCGGCCTCAGCATGAGGTGCACGATCGGGTAAAAGGCCCCGGCCGCCAGGGGTATCATGAGCACGTTATAGATGAAGGCCCAGGAGAGGTTCTGCTTTATCTTCCTGTACGTGAGCTTGCTGAGCTCGAGGGCCCTGACTACGTCCCTCAGATCGTTTTTCACCAACATGATGTCGCCGGCTTCGATAGCTATGTCAGCGCCGACCCCTATGGCTATGCCTACGTTGGCCTGGGTGAGGGCTGGCGCATCGTTTATCCCATCACCTACCATGGCCACTACTCTCCCGGTCTCCTGGAGTTCCCTTATCTTGCCCACCTTTTTCCTCGGGCGAGAGGTCCGCTAAGACGTGCTCTATGCCCAGCTCAGCGGCGATTGTCTTGGCCGCTCTCTCCGTGTCCCCAGTCAGCATGTAGATCTCCAAGCCCATGGCCTTCAGCTTCTCCATAACCTCCCGGCAGTGCTCCTTGGGCGTGTCAAGGAGTCCTATGGCCGCGACCAAGGTGCCATCCAGGGCCAGAAGCACGACCGTCTCGCCCCGCCCCTCCATCTCAGAGATGGCCGAGGCCAGCTCGCCCGCGGCTATGCCGTGATCATCCATGAGCTTCTTGTTGCCCACCTGATGCCGTGATTACGTACCTGAGCACAAAAATATAAGGGTGTTAAGGCAGCTTTTACGGGGGCCTGAGGTGGGCCTGCCCTGTGAAGTCATAGCGAAGCGTGTGCTGCCGGCGCTCAGGGCGATGATAGCCAGGGAGTTAGTCGAGAGGCACGGCCTCCCGCAATCCAAAGTGGCTTCCTTGCTCGGGGTCACGCAAGCCTCTATCAGCCATTACCTATCCGCGAAGCGCGGGAAGATCGCGGGGCTGGTTTGTAAGCCCGAGGAACTCAGGAAGATGGCTAGGGAGATTGCGGGCAAAATAGCGGATGGCTCCATCAAGCCCGATGAGGTATCTAAGTGCCTCTGCGAGCTATGCGCCCGCCTTAAGGACAAGGGGATAGTACGCCAGACCACGTAACGCCGCGTCCTGCAGAACGATGGTTGTTGAGCGCTAATTGACGTACTTACCATCATCTGAGGAGTTAGGAGTGCCTCACTTTATTGGCGAAGAGAACGCTTTTAAGCCAAGAAAGGCGGCATTTCGCGGTGGAGAGGTTGGCCGCCGGGGCGAGACCTGAGGGCATTCAGGGGATTTTCCTCGGGGTCATGGACGGCATCATACATGCCCTCAGCATAATCACCGGGCTGTAGGTCTTGGGCGATAGGACAGTCGTTTTCATCGGGCTAGTCGTGGCTGGCCTGGCAGATGCACTAGCGAACGCTGCAGGCTTCCACGTGCAGGAGGAGAGCGAGGAACTACACAGCCGGGCCGAGGTGTGGAAGGGAACCGCGTTGTGTTTCTTAGCAACGGGTGCTACCTTCACGCTGATAGCTATTCCCGTGCTCCTCTTCCCGCTTAGGGTAGCTATACACCTGAATTGGGGCCTGAGTTTCGCGCTATTAGCGGCCATAGGGCTCGGGGTCGACCGCGGCCAGCCGCTGAGGCGCAGGGCCAAGAGGGTGGCCGAGTACGTGGTCATGGGGGCTGCCGCCGCGCTCCTCTGCTATTGGATGGGCAGGTTAGCCAAAACAATAATCCAATAATGTGCCCGTGTTCAGGTCTTCTTGAACTCCTCCACGAACCTCACTAAATCCACGTCCTTGAAGAACTGGAATATATCGTTAGCCAGGCCTCGTTTCACGACCTGTATGCCCTCCACGTATAGGGCCTCCTCGGGCACCTTCACGATTACTTCCTTCTCGCCGAACTCGACCTCGAATTTCTCGGCTGGCACAAGCGGCAGGCGCCTATGAATGAGCGCCCTCACCTTCCCCACGGGGTCTTCTATCTTGGCCCTGATGGCCACCTCATAGATGAGCGTCTTACCCGCGAGCGGATGGTTGAAGTCTATCTGGACGCGGCCAGAGCCCACGGCCCTTATCACGCCAGTGCCGAGCCCCTCGACCTGGACCCTCTGGCCCACCCTGGGCACCATGCCGCGCTGGGAGAGGCGCTTGGCCGGCATCATGATTATTTTGCGCGGGTCCCTAGGCCCATAGGCCTCCTCGGGCGGCAGCTCGACGGTCTTCTCCTCGCCCACCTCCATCTCCTTTAAGCGCTCCTCTAAGCCCTTCAGCACCCAGCCAGCGCCTATGACGACTAACATAGGCTCGTAGGTCTTGTCCGGCCTGTGGATGCTGACCTCCTTGGCTACCTCCTCGCGCGTGGTGTCTATCACCTGGCCCGTCTCCTTCACCTTCAGCGTGTAATCCACGAGCACGAAGTCTCCATCCTTTAGCGGCAATCCTATCCGACCTCCGGCCCAGGGCCGGGGGGCTGTGGGGCCAGATAAGGCTTCAGGCCACCACGGTCCCACGGGCTTCTCTCACTCCTTCACGAACTCATAGAGTTCCTCTTCTAGCCGGTCGTCAGAGCCCACCTTGTACAAGTGCACGGTCAGACGGTTACCGTCTATCTCTAATACCATGAAGGACGGCGGGCCAGCCGTCATGCCGCCGCTCCATACGCCCGTGGCCGAGCCTGGGTTCAGCAGGAGTATCTTGCGGTCCCTCACGGCCAGCTCCTTCACCATGGGGACATGCGTGTGCCCCGTGATAAGCACGTCCACGCCCATCCGGATGGCCAACGTCTTAAGGCCCTCTATATCGCCCCTAGGCCTGACCTCGTGGCCGTGCCTCATGCCCACTACTAGGTCCTCTATCTTGTGCTTGAACTCCCTAGGGTTATGGATGTAATCCATGTTGCCCATCACGGCTCTCACCGGCCCGAGCCTAGAGAGGAACTGTTGGACATCCGAGGTACATAGGTCGCCGGTGCAGAGCACCAGGTCAAAGCGCTTCCCGACCAGGAACTCCAGGACGGGCTTGGGGAGCCACCTGGCCCTAGAGGGGATGTGGAAGTCCCCGATTACCAGTATCCTCCTCAAGCCATTCACCCCCGTACCTCACGCCAGGCCAAGCTCGCGCTCGGCCGCTTGGAGGCCAGCGCCCAGCTCCACCTGGTAGCCCAGCTCGCTTAAGCAGCTCTCGAGGGCAGCTACGGTCATCAGCACCTCTCGGGCGGACACAATGCCCATGCAGCCGATCCGTATTATGGTGTCCCTGAGCTTCCCCATACCGCCCGCCACCAACACGCCGAAGCGCTCTTTCATCATGGCCCTAAGCTCGCCCTGCCCCACGTCCTCCGGCACCTTCACGGCTATCACGGTCTGCGAGCGCCAGCGCTCCTCCGGGAATATCTCCAGGCCCATGGTCTCCAGGGCCGCGTAGAAGGCTCTAGCACACTTAGCGTGCCTCTCTATGCGTTTTTCCAGCCCTTCCTCCCTCAGCATGGCCAAGGCCTCGTCCAGGGCGTAGAAGAGCGGGACAGCTGGCGTAAAAGGCGTTTCCTTGCGTTTGTCGTAGAACTCCTTGGCCTTTACGAGGTCGAGGTAGAAGGGCCGGCGTGGATTGGACCTTATGGCTTCCCAAGCTCCTTCGGCTACCGAGACGAGCGCTAATCCGGGTGGGCAGGCAAGGCACTTCTGGCTCCCCGTGACGCATATATCTATGCCCCATTCATCCACGGGCAATCGGTCACCGCCCAATATAGAAACGGCGTCTACTATCACGAGGGCGCCATGGTCCTTGGCCAGCTCACAGAGCGCTGCTAGCTCCCTGGCCGTTACGCCCGTCGAGGTCTCGTTATACACAAGGCAGAGCGCTTTCACGTCATCCCCCATAACGTCCTCGACCTGTCCCACTGTAGGTGCCGAACCCCACTCCACGGGCACCTCCACGACCTCTGCCCCCTGCCTCCTAGCTGTCTCAGCCATGCGCTCGCTGAACACGCCAAAGACGGGCACTACTACCTTATCGCCGGGCGCCACCGCGTTAGCTATGGCGCATTCCACGCCCCCTGTGCCCGAGCAGGTCAGCACGAATACATCGCCCTCTGTCTGGAAAGCGTAACGGGCGTTCTCCACGATCCTCTCATGCAGCTCCCTGAACTCGGGGCCTCTATGGCCTATCACAGGCCTGGACATCGCTCTGAGGACCCTATCGGGCACGTTGGTGGGGCCGGGTAACATGACGAGGAAGCGATCGGCATTCAAGACTTCTTCACCGGCGAGCTGTGGTTAAGCCCGATTATATTTAAAATTTGATAAGATACACGCCCGGGATCGGGACCTCAGCGGGGCTGTAGAGGCTCGAACCGCGTCAGACATCGCGGGGCAGCAGATTTGAGCAGGATGTTCCCCGTGCCCCTGACGTGAGCAGCAACATCGCAAGGCCATGGTAAAGGACAACCTTATATATCATCAGTTGGTGGCCAACATAGGCGGTGGCGTTGTCAGGATATACGGGCGGTCTCCTTAATTCCCAGCTGGCCCAGGCTAGTCCTTGAGGTGAGGCCTGCTTTGACCTGGCTTAAGATCGCTATACTGCTCTTCGCGCTTGGTCTCTCTGTCACGTCTGTTGCCTCAGCTCTCGGCCTGGCGGGAGGGGCCATAATATCGCCCACCCTTATCTTGGTACTTGGCCTAGAGCCTAGGGTGGCCATCGGCACGACCATAATGGGAGTGTTCACAGCGGTTCTCTCCGCCTCCCTGGCCTACCTAAAACAAAAACGCGTGGATATACGGCTCGCGCTTCTTTTTGATGCCTTAGATGTAGTAGGCGTGGCCCTAGGTGCCTACCTTACCGTTGTCCTCCCACCTGAGCTCTTGGTTGCCTTTCTTGGCGCCTTTCTGCTTTACACCGGCGGTAGACTAGCTTACAAGGTCCTCTCAGGCCAACACGAAGCCGAAACCAGAGAGAAGAGCGTTAGAGACAGGAGGATATGGAAACGGACCATAATAGACGCGGAGGGCAGGGCTTACTCTTACGGCCTAGGACTTAGCGGCTTAGCCGCGGCCATCGGCGGGAGCTTCTTCAGCGGGCTCGTATCCGGCATGCTGGGTTTAGGAGGAGGGGTAATGGACTTATCCATCATGCTCTTGCTCGGCATTCCCGTTGAGATAGCCGTCCCGACTGTCATGTTCGGCATGCTATTAACTAGGGTCAGCTCGGTAGTAGCTCATGCTCTCCTAGGCAACATAAGGCTGGATACGGCGATCCCCCTAGCTCTCGGGGCCCTGGTCGGGGGCCAACTAGGGCCAAGGATATTCAAAAAGGCGAGGCCAGGCGTCCTTAAACTTGCTTTCTCATGTATTGTCATGGCGCTTGGTGTTATGTTGCTCCTCCGCTGCATTAAATGAAGGGTTAGCTCGACCATTCTCCAGCGTCCCTCCGTATCGGCACCTCATGTTCCGGGGTATTGGGGGCTCTGCCCCCCAATTGGCGGGGCCGCGGGGATTTGAACCCCGGACCTACGGCTCCGAAGAGCACAGTTTACATATTCACCGCTAGGGCGGGGGGTGTATAGCACTCCCCCGTGCCCCCCTATCTCATAGCCTTGGGCCTGTACGGGCCAGGGATAGGGTATGGGCACCTGGATCACGACCGGGATGACCATGATCATCGGCTGGCTCTGAGCGCTAGCTTGAGCATGAGTTACCTGGTCCTGGCCTTGGATGAGCCTCGTAAGCGAGCTTATCAGTTGCCGGAGCTCCTGACTGCTCGGGGCCTGTGAGGGCTGGCTAGGCTTGGGGCTGGGGGACACCTGAGCTGGCTCAGCCGTGCTGAGAGCCGGTCTGCCCGAGGCCCCGGGGGCCTTTACGGGGCCAAGATCGGCCACCTCCTCCTGGCCCCTCTGAGCGAGGACCTCGACCCAGGGATTGTCCTGAAAGTATTCCGGGAGCCCATTCGGCTCGTCTGACCCGCTCATCCGCACCACCTTCATCGTTAAGGTGGCCATACCTCTACATAAAGATATGCTAACTTAGAGCCACTTCGCGAAAATAAGCCAGGAATAGAACTCTCTCAATCAAATCTTTATGTAGAGTTCGTCCTTAAGCCTAACGAGGGCGGTGGGATGGAGAGCCAGGCGATGGAGCGATCAACGCCCAAGTGGCCGGAGCCGTTGGTCGGTAAGTATTTCAGGGCCGTGGTAGCCGAGGCCCACGAGCTCCGCCTTTGGCTTGAGGCCCTCAAGGTGGTCCACGAGGAGCCGACCATTATCGTTGACTACGAGGGCATCAAGGTCCGCCAGATGGACCCGAGCCGCATGACAGCTGTGCACTTCGAGGTTGATCGCTACGTATTTGACGAGTTCGATGTCAGCCTCGGAGATGATGAGGACATAAAGCTCGCTATAGCGGTTGCCCCTATCCTCAGGCTCCTCAGGGGCGTCAAGAGGGGCAGCAGGAGACGCCCGGCCACCAGGGCTGAGTTCGGCCTCAACGAGGAGCAGAAGCTATGGCTCAGGCTCTACAACGGCTACAGCCAAGAGATCACGTTCAGCCCCCTTGAGCCTGATGAGGGGACATTTAGTGAGATCAAGATACCCTTCACGGCTAGGATAACGCTCGATGCCGGGGAGCTCCTAAAGGCCATCAAGGACCTTGTCAAGGCTTTCGGGGCCGAGTTCGCCAGGATAACCATAGATAGCGATGGGCTTCATATCACCGCTGAGAACTGGGACGGGCACGAGTTCAAGGCCACGTTCGGGCGCCTTGATGATGCCGTGCTTGATCATAGGGTCGAGGAGCCAGCCACGGCCGTCTTCGATGCCACGGAGCTCCTGAAGCTACTCAAGGTCGGTGCGAAGCTCGCGGACATAGTTGAGGTAGAGCTAGCCACCAACAAGCCGATAAGGCTGGGCTTCAAGCTGCCTTACTCGGCCATACTCAACTACTACGTGGCGCCCAGGATAGAGGCTGAGTGAAGCCCTCAGGGCGAGCCTGAGGGCGGATGGATCCCCCTTCTTTTCTATCATATAGAGTGTTGAAAAATTGGGGGCAGTAAGGTTTAATGGGGCTCTACCTAATAGATAGTGATGTCCGTTGAGGTCGTGAGGACGGTGGTGTTCAGGTATGAGCCCACGCCTCAGATACTCAAGCTCCTCTCTGACTTCAGGGACATGATTAACCTCTGTATAGCCAAGGCTCTTGAGATGGGCTCCTGGAGCATTAAGAAGCTTCACCGTGCTTGCTATCCCGAGCTTAAGGCCAGGTATGATTACCACACTCAGTATTATGCTAAGGCTTACCGTATAGCATCCCAAATTCTCACATCTTGGCGTAAGAAAGTCAAGCGTGGTCAAGCCGACCCGAATAAGCCACCACAGGCTAAGAAGCTCTTCGTAAGGCTTTCTAAGCTCCAATTCAAGCTTGAGGGGGATAAGCTCAAGGTAGCCATTAGGCGAGAGCAGTATGCCACCATATTGCTCCAAGGCGGTGATTACCAAGCCCGCTTTCTTGAACGTTATGCCCGTGGGGAGCTTAGGGTGGGCGAAATAACCATAAACGAGCGATACGTCTATATCCCGTTCATAGAGGAAATTGACATAACAGCCCCAAGCGATTACGTGGGCATAGACATTAATGAGGGCAATATCACCATGACGGATAACGATGGCAATACCGTGGTCATTAACACTAAGGCCCTCAGGACGGCCCACGCCACGTATCAGAACATCAGGCGTAGAATTCAGGCCCTCAAGAACCCGAGGACTAAGGCAAGGCTCCTCGCTAAGTATCGTGGCCGTGAGCGCCGTAAGGTGCGTGATATGCTTCACAAGCTCTCCAAGGCCATAGTCAAGCTGGCTGGTGACAGAGGTATAGTTCTTGAAGACCTCAAGGGCATCAAGAGCCAGAATAAGGGCCGTAAGCTCAACAGGCGTCTTCACAATTCTTGGAATCCGAGACAGCTTCAGTTCTACATCACGTATAAGGCCCTCTTGGCTGGTCTCCCCGTCTATTACGTTAATCCAGCCCGCACGAGCAAGGAATGCCCTCGATGTGGGGGTCGCATAAACAGCTCCGAGAGGGCGTGCTGTGAGTGCGGGCTGGATAGGGATGTGGCTGGTGCCATCAACATCCTCTACCGTTTCTGGTGCCCAGAGACGTATGCCGATGAAGGGCACCAGGCATACATGAGGATGAGGGGAGCTACAGGGAGAATAGGGTTAAGTTTATAAGGCTACTCATGATTATATGAAGTGGGGGAACAAATGGACACCCAAATTTTGAACTGGTTGGCTGGTATCTTTGAGGGCGAGGGGACTATTACAATTAATGTAGAGAGAGATAAACATCGACGGTATGGCTTCCGTCTTAGCCCACGTATTATGTTTACCATATCGCTTAAAGACGAACATGCTATAAAGTTATTTGAAGAGCACATCCCTGTCAAGTGGTATAAAAACTACAAAAAAGGGAAAGACCTAGCTCGAATTGTTATTAAGAAGCGTGAGGATATAATCACGTTCTTGAACATACTATCGCCATTCTTTAGGTTGCCCACAACCAAGAGGAAGGTGGAACTTATGATGAAATTCTTTGAGTTAGTGAAGAGATATAAACGACTATCCAAGGAAGAACTAATCCAAGCACTCCTGATAGTCAAAGAATTAAGAGAACTTCAGAAGAGAACGCAAAACATGAAGAAAACGGATATAGATGCGCTGATAAAAGAACTCACAGGGTCCCCTGAATGCTCGGCCTCTGCTGGCCTCGGGTCCGCACGCCGGGAAGTCGAAAATGGGGGTCGGACTAACGGCCCTCATTTTCGACACCCTGATAGCTTGAACCTAGAAGCTGTGGCTTTCTCTAATGCAGCTTCTATATCACGCCCGCTTAGATGCGCGTAAACAGCTGCCATCTTAGAACTCTGGGTCCAGCCAGCCACGGCCTTTAGCTCCTGCTCCGTGAGGACCTTGGCCATGTGCCTGAACATGTGTATATGCCGTCCTTTTATGGCTTTCTTCTAAGATAGTCTTCTACCAATGCTCTTAACTCTCCGTAGAGATCACGCGAAGCATAATATAACCTTACATCTGGGTATTTATCCTCACGAATACTCGATATTCTATCCCAGAAGTCCGGCTTTCCTCCATATATCAAGTCAATTACACACATACAGCCTAAAATTTCAATATCCCATGCTTCCCTATACGCCCTAATGAGAGATGAGATCTTACCAAGATCCTTTGACATCTTGTCAATATATTGATCAGCTTGTGCCATATATTGATTCTCGTCCTCTTTCAGAGCCCTAAGAAATCTCTTCAGGGCTTCTCTATCAATCTTTTTCTCCATCTTCTCCAAGAATAAACCAACTACCCGACTGGTGAATAAGTAGGGGATGAAGCATTTAACCTCAGCTATCAGATATATCCGTGGAAGGAATCTATTAATATCGATAATAGTTATATCTGGTATCACAATTTTTTCCCTTTTCTCTTTCCATCCTCACCATACCATAGTAAAGGAAATCCCGTTCTAATTTCGAGGGATCAAGAGGTATCGGAAACTCTATACGCACCCAACCGGCCTTTCCCACCTCAGATAGCCTGTTGATTAGCTTGTAAGCCAGATATAATTGGAGATCTCTTTCGCTTAAAGGAGTCCATTCTCCACTATCGAATTCGTCAATAAGCTCGTCCCACGATTCATCGAATATCCTTCCAATCTCATCGAGACTTATCTCGCTCATGCTGCGACTTGTTTTTACTGAAGGGTATATAAATCTTATGCCTTAGTGATATTATGTGCTCTCAGGAGTTCGTGGGCTTTTCTTAGCGCCGTCTCATGACTCTATTGATGTTAAGGGGTATTAATCAAAGTAACTGAAGGTAGCAAGGAAACTAGAAACTTTTATATAGCCGCTCAGGGCTTGCGAGGAGGGATGAAGATGCCCTCTGCGGGAGAAGGTATTATCAAGCTCTCCGATGGTACTAAACTTAAGTTCGTAATCACGATTATCGATGCCAAGGAAGTCGGGCCCTCGCCGTTCGGTGGTGTAAATATTGATGTGAAGGTTATAGGCGGGATATCGACAGAATTCGTCCCAGAGGAGCTCACTGAAGCCGTTAAGGATAAATCATTAACGCCCTCGCCGCCGCCTATGGAGGGATGGGAGCTTTTAGACATAGTTGAGCAACAGCCACCAATAGCTGAGGTTACAATCGGTACTACTAAAGGAAAATTCAGAGTAAGGGTTGAGGCTGAAGCCGTCATGGCGGCTAGGAATATCAATTTCAAGACTGCGAGAAATGAGCCTGTTTATTGGGTATCTTGGGTATACAAGATCTCTTGGAAACCGGAGGGGAGATGAATGAGTTGGCGCGTAGAAGTAGAGCCGCGATATTACACAATAGCCCGGAATCCTCTTTTTAACGGAATTCTGGAACAACTTCTTCCTGACCGCACAGTTAAAGATCAGGATTCAACCGCGGGCAGGCCACCAACTATAGTTGGTCCATGGCCACCTTTGCTCGCAACTTCTACAGCGTGGAGCATCTATGAACTTGCTCTATGGCCAGAGATCTATAAAGTCTGTGTGAAGCTTGTTTATGGACTACCCTTAGAAACGGCGGACAAAGCTATTGCGAAAGAGTTATCTGAAGCATCAGGATGGCAAGTTAGGGATGTACTAGAGGATCTTAAGGCTGCTCTATGTGAAGACCCAAGCACTAGAGTTGATATATATCGTCGACTTACTAAGAAATACTATGATGAGGCTATAAAAGAGTGGAAAAGAGGTAACTTAGAGCAGGCAGGGGAGAAGTTGTGGGGAGCCAGCGTAGCGCTAGTAAAACTTCATGCAGCGCTTAAAGGTATTTTCATCGCACATTGGAGTAGGGGTAAAATTGATAGCTATATTACACATAATGTTAAAAGCGAGCATAAGGGCTTCTTTAGGGAGCTAATTGATAATGCGCATGTTCTTCACGAGTACTTCTACGAAGGGGTGCCAGACGAGGAAACTTTCAAGGAAAGGTGGACTAATGTCATCGATCTACTCATGAAGATCTCAAAGCTGGTAGGAATCTCATTAAGCTAGCCATTAAACTCCGCCAGTCTCGACAGCATCTCACAATCAGGATGATAGTCAGGAGCGCATAGCTAAATGGCTTATACGTATCGGCAAGGAAAGGTCTACCGCATGGACATGCTTTGTAAAACTCAGAGGTGAAGACCCGTTCGCAAATATGCTTCTCAAGGCATTTCTCTCACCTGGATGGGGTGATGCGATAGAGATAGAAATTAGCTGAGATAGAATAGGTTATCTCTCGGATAACCTAGCACGCGTCTGTAGAAGTTTAGGAGGTTCCTGAACGCTCTATCTAGGTGGTGGCGCCCGTGCTCGCAGCGCATGAACATATCGAAGACCTCCTCAGGCCTGGAGATACCCTCTGATGGCATGTAGCGGTCCAGATAGCTCAGCATGTTCCTGATATTCCGCTCGTCCTTAGCCGGGCGCCTCTTGTTCTTAAGGAACTGCACGAAGCGCTTCTTCAACTCTCCATTGCCTGAGTCCCAACGCACCACCAGCGGACCTACGGCCTTTGCTATGTGGGAGCTACGGCCTTGCTCTTGGACCGGCGGTCTCAGACCTACGGCCTCACATGATAGGGAACTACGGCCTAGCACCGGGACCGGCGGTCTAGCCCAGATCAGAGCATCCTGGCCTGTATGAGCTTCATGGTCAGGGAGCTGCAGTTTGGCGTCCTCTAAGC
>Ga0190367_1001222_pt1 | contig 15304 bp, 20 predicted proteins | sample 4872181011_MG_FD_171838 | JGI IMG/M metagenome (GOLD analysis project Ga0190367, IMG submission 171838) | Hydrothermal vent microbial mat bacterial communities from Southern Trench, Guaymas Basin, Mexico - 4872-18-10-11_MG | ecosystem: Environmental > Aquatic > Marine > Hydrothermal vents >...
GCAATCATCTCCAATTAAAATCTCCGATACGTCCTCTACTCCGAGCATTTTCGAGAGATCGATTAAGTGTTTTTCAACGTCTTTTCCAACTACGTAAACCTCAAACCTGTTACATGTGAGGAGAATTGCACATTCAGATATTGAAGGATATGAGAGGATTAGATTTAGAAATTCAGAATAGTTATCAATCCAAATACTTTCAAGCCTTTTCAGATCTGCCCTTTTATGAGACACTGAGAGGCAACCGATTTCCATGCAATCACTTCAACTAATGCATTTTAATGTTTTGCTTTTTGAGATTTCTGTTAAACGAATCCACTTAAAGGATTCTAAATATTTAATCAAATCACAACTGGTTCCGTTTAAAAGGATTGATTTAAGTGGAGGCTTCCGGAGCTACACGTACATCACACCCTTCACGCTCTGAGTCGGAACTTCCCTCTTCAGAACTTTTTCTATAGCTCTTAAGAAGTCTATCATCGTGACTTTAGTTCTATCCTCTCTTATCGCAAACATTCCAGCTTCAGTTGCTATAGCTTTGATATCCGCTCCACTTGCTCCCTCTGTAAGTCTTGCAAGCTCTTTAAAGTCTACATCATTGGCAAGCTTCATTCTCTTCGTGTGTATCTTAAATATCTGTATTCTTCCCTCGTAATTTGGAAGTGGAACTTCTATTATCCTATCAAACCTCCCTGGCCTAAGTATTGCCGGATCTAGGATATCTATTCTGTTTGTAGCACCTATGACTTTGACATCCCCTCTCGGATCAAATCCATCCAACTCCGCAAGCAACTGCATCATAGTTCTTTGAACTTCTCTATCACCACTCGTATCACTTGCGATTCTTCTTGCAGCAATTGCATCTAATTCGTCTATGAATATTATCGAAGGAGCTTTCTCCCTCGCAAGCTGGAATACCTCTCTAACCAAACGAGCGCCCTCACCTATGTACTTCTGAACGAATTCGCTACCTACAACTCTTATGAAAGTAGCCCTAGTCTGATTTGCTACAGCCTTTGCGAGCAGAGTTTTACCTGTGCCCGGTGGGCCGTAGAGCAAAACACCCTTCGGCGGTTCTATTCCGACTTCGTTGAAAAGCTCAGGTTTTAACAACGGGAGTTCTACCGCTTCTCTTATCTCCTGTATCTGCTTATCCAGTCCACCTATGTCTTCATAGGTTACGTTAGGTCTTTCCTCTACTTCAAATCCGTAAACCATTGGATCTTTAGGACTCGGTAATACGTTTACGATTGCAAGAGTCTGTTGATTTAACGCAACTCTAACACCCGGCTTTAATTCTTTTGGATCTATATACTGAGAAGCGTAGACGACAAATTTGGGGCCTGTAGAGCTTTTAACGATGACCCTCCCATCGTCTAAAACATCTGAAACCGTTCCAACGAGTAATGGCGGTGATCTTAACCTCTCTATCTCGCTTCTCAACCTTCTAACCTCTCTTTCATATCTTATCCTCTCGCTCTCGATAAACCTCTTCTCATCTTCAAGTCTTCTGCAGAGTTCCTTAAGTCTGTAATACTCCTCCTCTAATTTTCTCAATCTCTGAAGTAAGTATTCATATGTGTCGCTCATACTCCGGAAGCCTCCAAACAACTATATATCCAAACTAGTATAAGAACTTATTGGCGTTTTCAATGGTGATAACATGCATTGCGAAATCTGCGGTAAGAAGATTGTTGGGAAACCGTTTAAAGTCGTTGTAGAGGGAAGTGAAATCACTGTTTGCAGTGATTGTAAACAGTTTGGTGTCGAAAAGCCCACGACTGTATCTCAGCCTGGTGTTGTAAAAGTCATGCTTAAGAAGAGGAGAAGTGTAGGTAAGATAGAGTTTACAGAGGAGCTTGTGGAGAACTACAACCTCATAATAAAGCGTGAGAGGGAAAAGAGGGGATGGAGTCAGGAGAAGCTTGCAAAGATGATTCAAGAGAAGGAATCACTCATCAAGAAGATAGAAAACGCAGAAATAGTTCCAGAGCCAGAGGTTGTAGAGAAGCTTGAGAGGGTTTTAAACGTAAAGTTGAGGGAAAGGGTTCCAGATGTAAAACTCGAATTGAAGAGGGCAAGTCAGACTCTCACACTTGGAGACGTCGTAATCGTTAAAAAGAAGAAAAAGTAATTAATTCCCATAAAAACTATTTCCATGCACTACTTCGTATACGTCACAGCGGGTTCAAGGGATGAAGCTGAAAAAGTTGCAATGCATGTACTCGAGAAAAAACTCGCCGCTTGCGTAAACATATTCCCTATATCCTCCTTTTATTGGTGGGAAGGCAAGATAGAAAGAGCAGAAGAGTACGGAATGATCATAAAGACTTCCGCTGAAAAATTCTCAAAGCTTAGGGAGGAGATTAAAAGAGTTCACAGCTATTCCACACCTTGTATATGTGCTTTCGCGGTTGAAAGGGGGCTTAGGGAGTTTTTGGATTGGATAGACAGCTGTCTAGAATGATAGCGACATTTGGTCAGAGGAGGTTTGTGAGGTATAGCAGAGAACATTGGAGAATTCTGAAAAAAAAGAGGAAGAGGGCTATAGACGTAATGAGTAATCTCCTAACGCATGGATTGGATTGTATAGTTTATGGAAGCGTTGCGAGAGGAGATGTAAACGAGAAGAGTGATGTAGACATATTCGTTCCCCAAAACATCCCATCGTACAAATTGGAATTGGCTTTGGAGGGCTATGAGATGTTAGAGAAGAGAATAGTTCAAGCTACACCAAATCACGCGATAAAGGGGGAAATCGTCCTCGATGAAAACACAACTGTAAGCTTCCCACTTGTAAAGATGAAGGAGAGAGAACTCGACTTCTACAGATTTGGCGGATGTTTAAGCTATAAGGGATTGATAGAGGACAGAAGAGTTGCTGGAGTTGATAAGAGGTTGGTTTTAATAATTCCAAAGAGGGATGGTCATGAGGAGATACCATTAACCGAAGTGCATCCGAGTGAAGTTGCAAGGGTTTTGGGAATTTCTACAGACGTCGTCAATGAAAGGATTAGGGTTTTAACGAGGAGAAGAGAGATAGGGAGAACAGGGATCTTCATCTCTGAGACAATTCCAATTAACGAAAGCTTTGAATTGGCATTGAGGCGTATAATATCGAAGAACCCAGCTATAAGGAGAAGGATATGAAGGGGCTAATAGTTAAGGAACCTTTTGCATCCATGATAGTTAGAGGAGAAAAGAGATGGGAGATAAGGAAGACGAGAACGAAGTTTAGAGGAGAGGTTTGGATAATATCAAACGGATTTGCAATCGGATCTGCTAAACTTACGGATGTCTTAGGGCCATTTAGCGTTGAAGAGCTTGTAAAGTATTCTAATTACCATAAGATTAGCTATGAGGAGTTGAAGAGGTATTCTAAAGGAAAAAAGCTTTATGCATGGGTATTCAACGAACCTAAGGAGTTCAATGAGAAGATTAAGGTAAATCTACCGAGAGGAGTAAGGGTTTGGGTTAACCTATGAGAGAAGTCTTAGAAAGGGTTTTACCGCATATAATCCCATCTGAAGAAGAGGTTAAAATTGCTAAGGAAGCTGAGAAGGAGATAAGGAAGAGGCTAGAAGACTTCAACGTAGAGTACAAATTCGTTGGGAGTTATGCGAGGAATACTTGGCTCAAAGGAAATTTAGAAATAGATGTATTTCTACTGTTTCCAGAAGATTTACCGAGAGAAGAACTGGAAAAAAGGGGTTTAGAGATAGGAAAAGCTATTCTCGATAGCTACGAGATAAGGTATGCGGAACACCCCTACGTTCACGGAAAAGTAAAAGGAGTTAACGTAGACGTAGTTCCCTGCTATAAAGTTAAAGATCCGAGCAAAATAAAATCGGCTGTGGATCGAACACCATTTCACCACGAATGGCTTAAGGATAGGATTAAAGGGAAAGAGAACGATGTAAGACTTCTGAAGAGGTTTTTAAAAGTTCATGGAATATACGGAGCTGAGTATAAAGTTAGGGGTTTTTCTGGATATCTGTGTGAGTTGCTAATAGTCTTTTACGGATCTTTTGAGAACTTGATCAGAGAGGCAACGAAGTGGAGTAGGAGGACTGTAATAGATGTAAAAAGAGGGAAGATTAGGAGGGGAGACAGATTCTTTGTAGTTGATCCAGTTGATGAGAAGAGAAACGTTGCGGCAAATCTGAGCTTAGACAACTTAGCCAAATTTGTACATTTATGCCGAGAATTTCTCAGGAATCCGTCTGAGGATTTCTTCTTTGAAAGAGAAGTTGTTCTTCCAAAGGATGAAGAGATAGTTCAAGAGATTAAGAGTAGGGGAACGTCTTTATTTGCAATAGAATTCGAAAGGCCAGATATAGTTGAAGACAACTTATATCCACAGTTGGAAAGAGCTGTAAGAAAGATAACGGAGTTTTTAGAGAGGGAAAACTTCATGCCCCTTCGAAGTGGATTTTTTGTGAGTTCTAAATGCTATCTGGTTTTTGAATGTCAGGTCAAAGAGCTTTCAAGGATAGAGAGGAGAATGGGGCCACCGTTTGAGGAGGAGAGACATGTCAGGAGATTTTTGAGGGATAAGGAATATAAACCGTTTTTAGAGGGTGGAAGATGGTGGGCTTACGAAGTAAGGAAGTTCACAAAGCCAGAAGAGGCTGTGAGGGATTACATCGAAAAGAACTGGCATGCATTGGGTAAGAACGTTGGAGAGGAAATACATAAGGGATATAAAATATTAAAGGGTAGGGATTTGATAAGAGAGGAGATTAAGAGAGATTTAGTTGAATTCCTCTGTATCTCATGATAGGAACACTTCTGTGGTATGGAGATTTCCCGTTTAGGGGAGCTATAAAGAAGTTATGTGAAATCGGTTTTGACTACTTTGAACTCTCTTTGGATTATCCACTTCCAGATATATGCGATTACAAAGAGTTAAGAGATTACATAACGGATTTAGGTATAGGTATTGCTTTTCATGCACCACTCGATGTATTCACAGCTCAGCCAAGAGATGAGATCTTTAGAGCTAGCTTAAGGGTTTTTAGAAGGTGTTTGAAGTTTGCCTCGAAATTCGACACACTCTACTTCAACTTCCATATAAACTACGCCGTTTCAACCTACGAGTTTTTAGATGTTAAGGAGAAGATAATCAAAAACGGTATAAGGGCTTGCAAGGAAGCTGTTAAGCTTGGGAAGGAATTCGGGTTTGATGTTTGCATAGAATACGACTGGAGATTCGATGAGAGATTTCTAATTGATGGATTAAAGATAACGCTCGATATAGGGCATTTCGTGTTAAATCAGTTGAGAAATAACAACAGAAACTATCTCAAATCTCTGAGAGATTTTGTTAAAAAATTTGATGATAAAATTCTCGTTTTGCACTTACACGACTGTAATACATGTGAACTTATTGATCATCTATCACTCGGCGTCGGAGATCTGAATTTAAAAGAGATATTGAAAATTGTCGGAGTTAGGAGGTACATCTTACTTGAGACGTTTTGGAGGGATAGAGAGGGTAGGGATATCGTTTCTTATGAGGATTTAAGTTATAGCTTAAATACTTTAAAGTCTCTAATGAGTGATGAAGAACTACGTAACTCCTTTGAGTGAAGGGAAGATACTAACAGTCCGTAGTTGATTAAACAATTTTTGACCTTTATCGTTTACAGCGATCGTAGGGACAGAATACCCTTAAATGAATATATATATTTCATTATAAAATTATTATTTAGTTTTTGATAAATATTAGAGATTAAACGTCTTATTAAGCAGTTCTCTTAAAACCTTTGGAAATCTATACGCTTCTATGAATCTTAACCCAAATCTCTCACTCCAATTTTTGATACCTATATCACTACTGACCACTCCAGCATTAAGCTCTTTTGCAAGGAGTAGAACATCCAAATCGGAGGGACTATCTATTATCCCTTGCCTAGCCGTAGCCCTATACTTATCTCTGAACTTAGAGATCAGATTTCCAATTTCAGCTTTGACATCGTTTGTATTGCTTATAGTTATCGCAGAACTCTCCCATATGAAGTCTTCAGCTATTCTTCTGCCTTTGTTCATTTTCTGCCTAATCGAAATTACATATTCGTAAAGGATTACTGCAGGGATTTTTATCTCATATCTATTTGGTGTCTTCTTTATTAGCCAAGTGTCAAGTTTTATCAAGACGTCTTCACAACAGTTGTTCCTTTTTAAAAATCCAACGAGTTCGTTGTATACGGATGGATACGGGATATAGCACTCCACACCAAGTTTAACACTCGCAATTGCTATCAAATTCAAAATCTCGTTAGCAGATTCACATATAGACTCAAATCCCTCTCTTTCCCTTAGCTCTGAATCCGTTATCGCAGTTGTATCTAAAACGAATTTATACATCATTTTATGTATTTCGCTAAATCCCTAATCTTTCTACCACAGTAGTAACACTTCGCAACGACTTCGCCCTTATCAACTCTTATATAAAACTTCGAAGTTATCGGCTCTCTTTTATCGTTTGATATACACATTCTATTTGGACAAATCAAAATACCTTCAACGAACCTGGGGGGTTTTACTTTAAACTTCTTCTTGATTTCGTAATCCTTGATAAGGTTTATCGTTGCATTTGGAGATATCAAAGCTATCTTGTTCAACTCCTCTTCACTTATAAACTTCCCCTCAACTTTAACGATGTCTTTCCTTCCCATTTTCTTACTTGAGACGTTCATAGCCATAGATACGTTTTCCCTAGAATTCTCATCTATACCAAGGATTCTCAAAACGAGTGGAGCCTTTCCAGCGTTTATGTGATCTATAACAGTCCCCTCCTTAATCTTACTTATGACGAGTTGCTTCATAACATCACCTCACTTAGTATAGCCATTCTAACTGGAACACCGTAAAAAGCCTGCTGGAAGTACTTTGCGTTTTTTGTCCTATCAACTGAAACGTCTATCTCGTCAACCCTTGGGAGGGGATGCATGACTATTACATCTCTCTCCTTTAAGATGTCTGCTGTAATTCTATAACTACCAGCAACTCTTCTGTATTCCTCCTCATCTGGGAACCTCTCCTTCTGAATGCGAGTAACGTATAACACGTCTATTTCATCGATAACATCCTCTAAGCTTGCCTTCTGGATATCTCCCTCCAACTCCTCTAAGAAGTCGTCTGGTAACATCAACGTTTCTGGACTTATTAAGTATATCTTTGTGTTGAAGAGTGTTAGAGCCTTGATAAGAGAGTGAACAGTTCTCGAATACTTCAAATCACCCATCAATGCTATTGAAATCCCATCAAGCTTACCGCATTCCTTCCTTATTGTGTATAAATCTAACAGTGTTTGGGTTGGATGCTGACCAGCTCCATCTCCAGCATTTATAACTGGAACTTCTGAATTCTCCGCAGCAAATCTCGCCGCTCCTTCGAGCGGATGTCTTATGACAATCGCATCACAGTACTTGGAGACCACTTTGATGGTATCTGCTAAGGTCTCTCCCTTTGCAATACTACTCGCCTCTTGAGCGGTTAGGTTTATCACATCCCCACCAAGCCTCTTCATAGCGACTTCAAAACTCATTCTCGTCCTCGTTGATGGCTCAAAAAATAGATTCGCTAAAATTTTTCCCTCTAAAATTCTCAACTTAACTCTTCCCTTTGCGACTTCTTCAAATCCCTCAGCTTTATTTAGGATGTAGAGGATGTCATCCTTACTCAAATCGTCTATCGATATCAGATGCCTAAACCTCGCCATCACATATCGTAAATCCAACAGATATTTAATTGGTATCGCTTCGAAAGATTAATATAACCTTGCCCCCCTTTGCAAAAGGGGGTAAAACAAATGGCTGAAAATGCGGTGTTTATAGGGAGTAAGCCAGTAATGAACTACGTATTAGCGGTATTAACACAGTTCAACGCTGGAGCAAAGGAAGTTGCAATTAAGGCAAGGGGTAAGGCTATAAGCAGGGCTGTAGATGTCGCAGAAATAGTGAGGAAACGTTTTCTCCCGGATGTAGATGTCAAAGACATAAAGATACACACCGAAAGAATTGAGAGTGAACAGGGTGTTGCAAACGTTTCGGCTATTGAGATAGTACTTGCAAAGAAGGAGTGATAATCGAAGAGGTAGTTGCAAGAGGGCACGAAAACATAAGAGCTACTCATAAGACTACACTTGAGATTACAAGAGAACGAGAGCTAACACCGAGAGGAGATTGTATAATAGGCGTCTGTGCAGATAAGAGTATTTTTGATCTCAGTCCTGAACTGAAATCCGCTTTGAGGAGGGGTTTAAGAGCTAAGGTCACACTCTATCTTCCGGATTATTCGTTAAAGGAGGAGTTCTACGGCTTCGGCTGTGATAAACTTACGTTTACCCATAAAACCGATATAGTTATAAGGAAGAGTAGATTTGTGTGCAATAGAACTCTTTTGATTTCCGCAACTAAAGCGGCAAGAGATCTCAACAGAGAATTTGTAGAACTTTTAAAGGATAGAAAAACAGAGATAGTTATGATCTTAGAGGTTTGAAGATCAAATACGCTAAGGCTGATGCAATCAATCCCGGAATTACTGGATATATCCAATAGGTTTTGTAGAATGCGAAATACCACACACCACATGCGATAATTGCCGCAATCATAGATGATACTACTTGATGCTTAGATGCGTTTTCAGAGTACAAAGCCGCCAATAGCGGTATTAGGAATACTGAAGTTATAACTGAAAAGCTCAATCCAACTATTTTGACTATAACTCCCGGCGGGTTAAAAGCCAATACCAGTGGTATCACTGCAAATACAAAAACGGATATCCTTGTAATCCTCAATGCAATCTTCTCATTTATATTTGTAATGTTTTGAACTATATCTCTTACAAACGAAGTCGAAACTACATGCAACAACGAATTTATTGTTGACATCGCCGCAGCTATTATTGCAGTCAAGAGTAAAGCGTTTATTCCAATTGGAAAGACCTTCATAGCTATAAACGGAACTACTAAATCGGGATTCTTTAGGAATGGCTTCGGATCTGTGTACTTTGGTATTACGAGCCATCCAAATGGGCCTATGCTGAAAACGCACAGTGCAAAAATTCCAATTAACATTGGTGTTAGAAGCATTCCATAGGAGATAACTTTCTCATCTCTTGCTGCGATAAACCTTATCACGAGCTGAGGACTTGCAAGTTGAGCTATGCTTATCGCAAACGTAAGGCTTAATATAAATGGAATGACCATCCCAGCTTTCATGATTGGAGGAGGTGCTACTTTCCCTATTTCAAACAGATCTTTTCCACTCAATCCAGCAAATATTTTGACGTTGTACAACTCAGTTATAGCGTTAAAGCCTCCTAATGTGTATATCAAAGTGAAAAAGAGTGTAACTCCACCTAGGAATACGAGTAGTCCCTGAATCAAATCCGTCATCACTACTGCTCTAAATCCGCCTACAGCTGTGTAAAACATCACGATTGCCGCAGTTATCAACAAACCGGTTTTGTAGTCTATGTTTAGCATCACTTCAAGCAGATTCCCAGAACCCTTATATATCGATATCATGTAGAACTCGAAGAAAATCAAAATCGTTATCGCAGCTATAACCTGAGCAAGTCTTCCAAATCTAGCCTTAAAAACCTCGGGAATCGTTAGAACCCCAAATATATCCGCTTTTTCCTTGAGTTTTGGAGCTATTATCATCCATGCAAGTATTGCAAAGAGTATGTGGAATAAAGCCAAGAACGCCGACCATTGAAATCCACATACAAATCCAAAACCACCTCCTCCCAAGAAGGCGGCTGTGCTAAAATACGTTGCAAAGAACGAAAAGCTAACGATTAAGGCTCCAAGCCTTTTTCCAGCTAAGTAGAAGTCTATTAAAGCTCTAGTCTTTTTGTACTCGTATAGACCTATTAATACCATTAAGATTAGATATGTGACAAATACGGCTTCAACAATCATCTGTATATCCTCCTAATAGCCAAAACAACACCCAGAATCATTAACAGAATTGATGCGATATAAACAGCTAATATCATCATCCCATCACCCTGTAAAGCCTCTTAGCCTTACCCTCAAACCTCTCCAAGCTACCGATTGGTAAAGCCTCTATCTTCGGTTTAAACCCTAAGAACTCTTTTATATCTTTCTCAATCCTTGCAATTACTTCACTGCTGTCACTCTCAAATAGAATCCTTATACAGTTTCCAATTTCTATTTTGTAATGCTTTACGCCGTGAGTGGCAAGTATCTGCTCTATATCAGACGGATAAAATTTCACACCTCTGTATATTACCATATCATCTGTTCTGCCCCTGATCCTCTCAATTGTCATGTGTTCTATTCCGCATTCGCATTTTTCCCTTGAAACTACTGCTGAAACCTCTCCACTCCTATACCTTATGAGTGGCATTGCCTCCCTGTTTAGAGCTGTGTAAACTATTTCTCCTTCTTCTCCATCTTCTACTACTTCTCCTGTCTTTGGATCGATTACTTCAACTATGTAGTTGTCCTCCCAGATGTGAATACCATTTCTAAACTTGCATTCAAAACCAACTGTTCCAACTCCACCCATCTCCGTTAACCCCGGGATATCAAAGGTTACAGCATCGAATGTAGATTCTATCTGCTTTCTCATAGCATCACTCCAAGGCTCTGCTCCGAGAAGCATCTTTTCAACTGGTAAATCTCTTGGCTCATATCCCATTTCAACAGCGACTTCTGCTATTCTAAGTGGATAGCTTGCAGTGGCACACAGAACAGTAGTCCCAAAGTCAATCATAAATCTAACCTGATTCCTCGTGTTTCCAGAGCCTATCGGTATTACAAATGCGTTTATTGTATCTGCTGCAAAGTGAAATCCAAAACCCCCATTCCACAAACCGAAAGCTGGAGTAATTTGTATAACATCTTTTGACGTGATTTCAGCGATGTAAAAAGCCCTTAGCATCATTTCCTTCCACTGTTCGACATCGTTACGGGTATATGGAACTATAACGGGCTTTCCAGTAGTTCCACCACTCATCTGAATTCTAACTATTTTCTCCTTCGGAACGCAGCATATATTTAACGGATAAGCATCCCTTAAGTGTTGCTTAGTCGTAAATGGAATCTTTTTTAGATCTTCAACACTTCTAATTTTGTCTATGTCAACCCCGTTTTCTTTGAAGAGCCTTCTGTAAAAAGCACAGTTCTCGTAAACGTATTTTAAGATATACCTCAACCTCTTCTGCTTAATCTCTTCGATCTCTTTTCTCGGTAAGAATATTCCTCTTTCGATATTTTTCATGCTATAGATGCTTAAGTTTAAGTATTTAAACTTTTCTCAATTATTGGGTCTAAACCCGTACAATCGGATTAATCAAAGTAGCGTTTTTAAAGATACTTAAGTAGAAATGTTGTCAATTATCCGATTATTAGCACAATACAATATGACTTTGATTATTATTGCTGGAATTAAAGGGTATTGAGGCAGAAAACATTAGTTAAATAATTAGCAATAAGTATAAAATAATTTTATATATGGATTGATTTTAATTATATCAATTAATATTTTATTTTTATTTAATTTTTGAATTATTGTAATAAATTAAAAGTATTTATCTATAAAAGAATAGATAAAGTCTAAAACGAATTAATTTAAGATATTGAGGAGAAATAAGGGAGAGATTAAAGAATTTAGGTAAGATATCAACGTAATTAGGGATGAACACTCATGGATATTAACAAGCTAAAAATCCAGAATAATGAGGATAAAGAAGGGAATGATAAAGAATATGAAGAGACTAAAAAGAATTAATTATACTCATCGCAGGAGTATTATATTCCATCAGCTGACGGCTATACTAAGTAGGATAAAAAAGAAGACAACCACTTAGATATGCCTCCTAATCCATAGTTAATAGTAGGAATAATTTATTTACATAAAAATTTAACTTACGCTTTCATCTTTGAAAAATCTAATTAATAAGAGCTGAACCACATTACTTGAAGCAGATAAAATTTATAAATATTTTAAATCTAAAACTACGTATAAGTTTCAACTGGACAGAAATAGTCTCTGTTATTGGTAGAGTATATCCTCAATAACTTCAGTTATTATTGCTGAATTAGTATATATTTAACATATCGTAAGGAATGTAGAAAGAACGTTGAGACGAAAAAAGTTAATTAAAATCCTAAAAACAAATGACTTGGTTGAGAAATATACTTAAAGAATAGTAGCATAATTGGCAAAAGATAAATGAAATATTCTTATAATTGGATTTATATTTCTTAATTTAGCTATATGGTATTCAGATTGGAATTGGAAAAATTTGAAACTAATTTCAATTGCATTTACATTTTTACTGATTAAAAAATACTCTCTCAAAATTATTGAGATTTTAGATTCCTTTTTCTTATGGTGTATCTACTAATCTTACTGTTCCTATGGCTATTAATTCCCTAGCAAATAACCCATCAAATGTTAATATATTACTGTCATTGCTTCTTGCTCTAAATTTTTGTTTTCATAATGGTCTTAGTATTCAACATTCCAAATCATTGAAAATCATTAAAAATAAAGTATAATATACTCTAAAAAATATCAAGGGAAAAAAGAGAGAAGTGGAAAATAGTTAACTTACCAATTAATCGAATTTTATGATCCTAATGTGATGATAATTGAAATAAATAGGAATAATGACGAAATGATCTTATGGGAGGAGATTACAGACATACCTTTTCCAAATGAACAGAATGTTAAGGCTAAGAAGGAAGATCGAAAGGAGGAAACATAATACGTATTTGTTGCTATCCCTATAAATACCACAAATTTCATATATCATTTCATGGCAAAAGGTATAGGTAAGGACAGTAAGTGGAAGTATCTGTATATATGGAATGAATTTGAGGGGAAAAAGAAGAAGCAAATCCTTCAACTAATGGGCCCGTAGCTTAGCCAGGTCAGAGCGCCCGGCTCATAACCGGGCGGTCGCCGGTTCAAATCCGGCCGGGCCCATTTAACTTCTCATGAGGTCATTTTTCATAACCCAAATCTTGACATCTAAGAAATTAGTCCTCCAAGATAAAGACAATTTTTCTTTATATAAAAATTATTACTGATGATGGTTAATAAGATTGATGTCTACAAAAGGTGTTAGATTAACCTAAAGTTATAAATTTAATTAAATATTAAGTTTTAATACGCCGGGGCTGGGATTCGAACCCAGGAGCCCCGAAGGGCAGGGGATCTCGAGTCCCCCGCAGTACCAAGCTCTGCAACCCCGGCTACATTAAAGTTTTTTAACAATCTGCTTATAGTATTTTTGGATATATGGATTTGGGAATTTGCGATAAATGCGGACATTTTGAGGGTAGATGTAAATGTGGAAAGGGAAAAATAGTGTTAAAATCGGATCTCAGGATTAAGATTAGTAAGTTCTTAAGTGGGTTGCTAAGACATTTTCCGCAGAGTTTTGGATTAAGGATAGATGAAGAAGGATGGGTTTACTTAGATGAAGTTGAGAGGATTTTAAAAGATAGATATGGAATTGGGAGACTAGAGATTGAGTTAATAGTAAAATTCGATAAAAAGGGAAGATTTGAAATCAGAGATAATAAAATCAGAGCTAGATATGGACATAGTATAGATGTAAAAACGGATTGGAGTGAAAGCGATGAAATTCCAGACAAGTTATACCATGCGACACATCCTAAAAACCTAAAATCGATTTTAAATGTTGGATTACTCCCTATGAAGAGGAGGGAAGTCCACATGTGTGATAATACGAGAGATGCTATAGAAGTTGGTAAAAGACACTGCAACAATCCAATTTTATTAGAGATAAATGCTAAAGAGATGCTGAAGAGTGGTTTTAAGATCAGAAAGAAGGGGAGTGTTTACACCACCGATCACGTCCCACCAGAGTTTATAAGGGTTTTAGGCTAATGGTTTGTTTCAATCCTAATTTTCATTAAATCTTCTTTTATCTCAAATCCCATTTTCTTAAAACCTCTTCTAAGAAAATCTTGACGAACGTCTTAGTCGTTTCATGGTTTAATACGAATGTGTACTCCCCATCTTTCTCTTGACTTCTGAAAAAGTTACAAGCTTCAAGTCTCTTAAGTACGTATTCCATTGTTCTGCCCTAAACTCTTCATGAGTTTACTACATCTCTATGCATTTGCCAGAACTTTTCACTCTGAGAACCCTTGGGTTTCTCTTTTAATTTAGTAAAAATATCTTATACGTTTCGTTATCTAATGCGATCGTAGCCCTAATTAGAATCTTCATAACTGAAAAATATTCGATATTGTTTTAAAATTTTATGAAAAATTATCAAATTTTGTGGAGATTATAAAAAATTAAATAAAATTATTAAATCTTTTTAAAAATTATGATTACAAATTTCTTAGGGTGTGATATTGTGAGGCAGGTGGTATTAGTCATGTTAGTATCAATAGCTCTGACACCTATGACAGTAGCTGGAGATTCAAATGGGGCATAAACTCTAAAATAGAACGCTCATATGCGGGTTCCTAGTGATGTTCATACAAGCTAGATTCGCATTCCTCGAGACTGGATTCTTAAGGGCTAAAAACGTAGCAAATGTGATGATGAGGAACTTAATGGATTTTGCAGTGGGAAGTTTAGTATTCTTTGCTATAGGTTTTGCTCTAATGATGGGAACTGACTAGCATGGATTAATTGGCATAGATGACTGGTTTTTAGCTGGAGATGCCTATGACGTTTCAACGATAATGCTTTGGTTCTTCATGCTTGTACTCTGTGCTATTGCTGCAATAATAATCAGCAGTGCGATTGCGGAAAGACCGAAATTCTCAGTATATCTAATTTACAGTGCAGTTGTTTCACTAATAAATATCCAATCTATGGGCACTGACTCTGGGGTGGTAGATGGCTTAGCAGTAGTGATTTTATAACAAAGCTTGGTGGAGGTTATGGTGCATTAGACTTTGCAGAAAGTGGAGTTGTTCACGCCATAGGAGGATACACATCGCTTTAGCAGCATGTCTATTATTAGGGCCAAGAATAGGTAAGTACGATGAAAGAGGAAATCCATTAATTTGGGAAACTGATTCTTAAGAATAACTTACACACTATGTCATACTCCTAGGTGTATATGCCTGTATAAACCAAGAAAGAGATATCTCTTCTCTGAGGATACTTTACTTGCTGGTGATATTGTTCCATCAATCCTTAGTTATATAAAACTTTAAAGATTCATCTACTTATGCCTGGACATGGTAAGATTAAGAGATCTAAATGCTATAAAGATCGTATTAGATAGATTTCCATACGTTAAACAAATGAATGAGAAAAATTAG
>Ga0190367_1001224_pt1 | contig 15286 bp, 12 predicted proteins | sample 4872181011_MG_FD_171838 | JGI IMG/M metagenome (GOLD analysis project Ga0190367, IMG submission 171838) | Hydrothermal vent microbial mat bacterial communities from Southern Trench, Guaymas Basin, Mexico - 4872-18-10-11_MG | ecosystem: Environmental > Aquatic > Marine > Hydrothermal vents >...
CCTCACCACAACCCCCTCACCCCGACAGCACAACCTCACTTAGGAAAACCCCACTCAGCAAATAAGGCCTCACCCTAACCCTACCCCTAGCCACGTAAAAACTATATTACACAAGCAACGCCCCCTCACATGGTAATGTGCACCACACCCGTCCGGGATCCCAGAAAAAACCTAAGCTACACTACGCCAACCCAAAGAAACCAGCACATTCCAGCATCATTCATAGACTACTTCCAGCAAATTATTTACCTTAAAGCCTCCTATAGTGAACAACCCCTTACGTCTATGAAAGGTACTCCTAAACATCTCTAGTGAATATCTCCACACTCAGTTTTATGTAAGGCTCTTACCAAATAGTACATGAAAGAGGTGAGAAGAGCAACACAAGAGGATAGAACTACTGAAGAAATACCCAGTACGCAAGCTCAAGCCAATCAGGCAAGGATACCTAAAGATACTTGTCTCTCTTAAATGAGGTCTTGAGAAAAGCTCTTGAAAAGCTAGGGAAAGAACCTGAGAGTGAAAAAGCCAGATACTAACACCGTGAGAAGCCTCGCAGAACCAATCAAGGCACTACACCCAGAGAAACACGGATAGAAACAGACCGACAAGAACCCAAAACCCAGCATCCCGGCCATAATCCCCGTGAGATGAAGAACTAACCCCGGATAACGTCGTGTTCCCCGTCAAGACTCTCAAAAAGTACCGTACGCCCAGACCCGCTCGTCCCCACTAATATATGCATTTAAGAAACATAGCGGCGTTAGGCAGGCAGAAAAAGAAAATTGGAGTCGCATGTAGGGATGAAAATATTCCTCAAATGTTTCAAAAAGCCTGCGATTTCGTCAAATTAAGATAATTTAGATAATTCAAGGCATACTATGGCATCAGTAACTCCCTTAGGAGAAGGCTCGATTTCCTTGGCTTTTTCTTCTGTAGTTTCTATCCATTTATAACCATTAATTCTTACATAATATTTCTTTTGAAGAATCTCAAATCCATTAATTAATCTATTAAGCCTATCAATATCATAAAAACGGAACCATGTGTTCATTTGATATTTTGCAAATGGAAGTGTTATAATCAGCCTACCTTTATCTTTTAAAACTCTTTTCAGCTCGCTTATAGCCCTCATATCACCATCTTCACAAATAGGGTCGCCGTAAGCGCCAAAACCTATATGTTCAAGAACAGATATTGCTGTTATTACATCAAAAAAGCCGTTCGGAAATGGGAGTCTCATAACATCGGCCTTATAGAATTTTATAGATTTATGTAAATGAGTACATTGCCTGATGTCTACACAATATACATCATAGCCTCGTTTAACTAAAGCATGTGGGAAGAAGCTATCACAGCAACCAATATCTAAGATTACCAATCGTCTTTTTCGTTCTGATAATCTGTCTATACAGTTTAAAGCAAAAGGATACTCTATTACTCTAGCAGATACCCCCCTCACTCCCATTTGCATCATTAATCTAAGTTTAACCATCTGAAATGTGAAAACCATTGAACCAAAGTACTGAAGGATTCCTAAGCGAAGAAGACATCCTTTTATTAGCCCTAAAAGATTGTCTATAACTCTAACCAGTATTTTCATATTTATCACTAGTGTTTCTTTGTGCAAGAGTTGATAATATATTTTATTGTAAGATAAAAAATGACAATGATATCACAGGACCACAACCATAATCTAGCTAAAAAATCACCTTTTCTACTATCTAATAGAGTTTTCATATTTCCTATTAATAAGTAAGCAGAGTATATTAATCTCGCTATAGGAGGAGGTATATTGGCTAGATATTTCTCTCTTTTTAATACATGCCTCTCACTTATTATTAAATTAGATAACAATATATCTAACCTTGATATTCTCTTTTTTAAGTATTCAGGTGCAGTTCTAGGAGTATGAATAATAGATCCTTTAAGATAGAATTTATGGGCTATTCTCTCAAATAATAAATGGTTAACAATTAAAACTTCATAAACTTTTCCAATATATTTTATATTCTGTGTTTTTCTAAAGATAACCATCCTATTTTTTTCGCGATATATGTATGTCTTATTACCTATAACTAATGGCATTAATCTATCACAACATCCAATCAAAAAACGTATTTTAATTTGATGTAACACTTTTTTTAACTTTAAAAGACTAACTATTAATTCTTTATTCATATACTCATCGCTATCTATACATAAGACAAAATCACCTTCGCTCACTAATTTTAGCGCAAGATTTCTAATATAAGAGAAATCATTTTTAATATTAGTATTAATTACTAATACATTATTGAATCTTTGAGCAATTTTTATAGTATTATCTACACTTCCACTATCGACAATAATAATTTTATCTGCCACAAGTGAGACTGTTTTAAGCGCTAATTTAATAGTTCTTTCGGAGTTGTAAGTAGGCATAATACATATGATCTTGCGATATGTAGCCATAGCTTATATTTTATATAATGTACTACTATGATATTTACAAAGTTCGTAAAGCGTCATATATTCTACATTACTTCTCCATGCAATATAACTTAAAATATTCTCCAATTTTTTCCAATCATTATTTTTCTCAATTTCGTAAGAGTGCCCCCATAAATGGAAAATCCCTCCTTTCATAAGAAGAAAATCAAACAATTCTATAGCAATTTTATCCCAGCTATTACTCTTTATGACTCGAATAACTCTCCTAGGATCTTTTTTAAATACCAGGAGAGTTGCTGCATATCTTCTAGAAAATATATCTAAATCTCGAGCCTGAATTAAAGTGTGTATATGAAATAAATCCTTATCAATAATATTCATTTTTATCTTAATAGTTCTAGCATATATGTAGTACTTCCTTGCTATAGTAGCTACACAGGAGTTATAGTAACCCTTTGGATAACAGAGTCCATATACCTTGCTACCTATAATCTTCTCAAGCATACATTTAGACATATAAATCTCGTACTCTGCCTTCTTTAGATCAATATTCGTTAAGTTAGGATGAGATAGCGTATGAGACCCCACCTCGTGACACAGCGATATTTCTTTGACGAGGTCTTCACTGAGGTAACCTGGCTTGCCGATTTTGCCTACGATAACGAAGAATGTACCTTTTATACCATAATAATCCAGTGTTTCATAAAGCTTTTTGTCGTATATTAAGCCATCATCCCAACTTGTAACTACGATAACTTTCTTACCGCTCATAGATAATATCACGAATGATCCTTCCATCCATATCTTGAGGTACTTTTAATCCCATAATGTGTAATATAGTGGGCGCTACATCGAGTATTGAGACATTATAGCCTAAATATCCTTTCCCTTTGATCGAAGGACCATATGCAAGAAAAATTCCTCTATGAGCATTTTCCGCTAACCATATACTTGGCCTCGAGAATATTTTAGATTCTGAGATATTTGCAGATAGATGAAAACCATCGTTATACTCAATTATTATGTCAGGAGCTTCGGCCAAAAACGAACCTGAGTAAACCTCATACTTTGAATATACTCGTTTTATGGGGTGTTTACCTGTGATAGGATCTACTATACCGAGTAGTTTCCTTTTGATTTTATTTATTAATACCCTATTCTCGATAGGATTTAGTAAATATATAAGGCCTTGAGGTAATGCTACAGCTAGTGTATTATCCCATTTAATTATCTCCTTAAGGTTACCTATACTCTCATATGAAGGTAGTAAACTTAGAGTACTTTCCAAAAATCTTCCAATTCTTGTGTTGCTGAGCATCCTTGCAACTCTAATTAAACCTAAGTAAGTCATATACTTAAGCACGTTTTCCCTATTGAGTTTAATTTTCTCGAATATTTTTTGAACATGTATGATCAATTTCTTGTTTAAGTAGCCTTCTTTTTCAAGCCAAGCATTCACATTGAACACTGAATTGATTTTACTTGAGCCATGATCAGAGATGATGAAGAAATTAAAGTCCGGGTACTCCTTAATGAATACTCCAATGTAATGATCTATAATTTTCCAAGCTTCTTTGACATGATAGCCATCCCATAAGTAGTGATGTAATGTATTTATGTAGAAGATCGTTAGATGAAGGAAACTAACGTCCCTATTCATTTCTAGTAATGTTCTTGCAACTTCAAACCTGATCTTTATTAAGTCAAGTATATTGCTTATGGCATTTTCATCGTGTTCTCGCACTAAATGTAAATCGCTCGGGTTGACTTTATACCTAAACTCTTTCTTTAGGAATAACTCTAGCTTTCTAGGATACGTAAATCTTGTATTAAGGCCATCTGGTGCACCTGAAATTAGTATCCCATTAACTTTCTTAGGAGGATATGTAAGAGGCATGTTAACTACTATTACTTTTCCGCCAGCATTGCCTATATAATCCCATATTTCTTTGTTTATAAATAATCTGTCTCTTGGAAGGTATAGATCTTTTTTTGTTCTATCAAAATTTGTCCACCAGAATATACCCAACTTTCCCGGGTTTTTTCCTGTAGAGTAACATTTCCAGTTTGGACAAGTTACTGGCGGATAACAACTTTTAGACCATGCATACACTCCCTTATTCATAATCGTTTTTAGGGCTGGTAGTTCGCCATCATCTAACCACGGCTGAATTAAGTTGAACGAAGCACCATCAATGCCTATCACTACTGCTTTATCTTTAATTTTACTTAACGACACTTTCTAACACCTTTATGAAATTGTCAATCACGGATTCAAAGTCATATTTTTTTAATATTAGTTCTCTATTCTTAAGCCCCATATCCACTATCTCATCTTTACTCAGACCACTAACCCAGTCCAATACGTCACTAAACTCAGAAGTATCTGCTGGATCTATATAAAATACGCCCTTTCCACGACCCAGTATACTCGGTATACTCCCATTCCTTGAAGCCACAACAACCTTACCCAAGACCATAGCTTCGATAACACTATAGGGGAACGCCTCAGGACATAAGGATGGAACTATGACTGCAGATACATTTCTCGACAACATGGATATATACTTCTTATGAGGTATTTTTCGCATAAAGTATAGTACTTTATTTCTATAGTATATTGTTTTATTCTTACTCATATTGAGAAGATATAAATGAAATGATCTTTGCGATTTTCGGATCGCTTTAAAAAGCTCATAAAAACCTTTTGCTCTATTTTCGCCCCCGGAATATAAAAATGCAAAAGGTCGATATGTATCGATAACTAAATTTTTGTCCATGAGGTCTTCACTTATTGGATTTGGTATTACGCTTATATCTACATCTCTGCGTATTATTTCATTATAATGTTTACAAATTATTTCTTTTTGATAATCAGAAGTAAATATTATTTTTGAGGCGTATTTCAGACAGTATCTGATGATTTGCCATGCGCCAAAAACGTTCAAGATGGAGGACGTTAATACTTCCATTATATTTCTTCTTTGCTCTCTTTCATGATATACTACGCATTTACTACACTTACTTATCTGGAAATTGCTGCAAATTTTCGAGCTCATATAAGAGAGGTAAGCTAAGGGGCAAATAGGTATGTAATCATGAATATGAACTATAACAGGCTTTTTAATATATAGTCTTATGTAAGGAATAATAATATACCAGTAACGTGGTATGTATACTGCATCACTATACCTTACCTCTTTTTCTATAGTCTTACTTACTATAGATTTTAATGTAAGCGGCAGGGTTGCATACTTTGATTTTCCCCCTGTTGTTAAGCGTAGGTTGTAAATAATAGCTCCTTCTACATGTTCCTTTGAAGGGACATCTTGATACGAACACGTGAAAACGACCACTTTTATACCTCTTTTAACTAAGCCCTTAATGAAGAGCCATGTAGCGTACTCTGCGCCTCCGCCCCAGGGGTAAAGCTTTTCGGTGAATACTGTCACCTTCATAAGCCTGGCGATAGCTTACTGCTACTTTTCCTGAGGACAGTATCTTTATGATTTGTCAAAGAAGCTAATCAGAAAGTTTATACTGTCGTAGACTTTATCCTTGTATTCTAATCGTTTTCTTACCTTGCCGTAAAATCTTTTCAATTCATTGTTCACAGTATCTAATCTAGGTATAAGGACAATTTCAGGAATTTTTTCATTAATAGTATTCGAATAAGTGAAAATTTCTTTATTTAAATACATTCCGCTGAAGTGAGAAAGATAGCGCAAATATATTACTTTTGAAAAATTGTCCCAATAATTATTTACAAAGTTGTTTATATAGTAAGCGTCTATGTACATGGCGCGAGGATCTTCAATATACTTTTTAGGATCGGACAGACTAACTGGGTAGTAATAAAATACATAATTTGCGAAGAATGCCCACAAAATTACTATCGATAATACCATTGAAATAGTGTTATATCGTTTCGATGAACTTTCTTTTTTTGCACCATATCTGTTAGCCATATAATATGATAATAACGCCATAATATTAAATGAATAAAAACCTTTAATTAATAGTTCTGGTATATTTACAAATAAATTTGGTATTAATCTGCTTCCAACAATGAAACTTAGTCCTGTGGCAAGGAAGAAGAATGGCACCATTATCTTTTTCATACATATTTTTGATTTGAACCAAAAATAGAAGAATATTACAGCAGGTATCACTATATATATGACTATATATGAAGCAACGATTATAATTCTGTCCATTAATGGTTGAGTAGAAGCTCTTTCAACCATTATTTTGTGAACGATTTTTGATGGATCGCCTACTTCGAAAATCGAGAAAAATTCTAGCTTCAAAATTGGCAGGTAATTAGCATAATTCAAGTAACTTATAAAATTGATTATTGACTGAAAAATTAGAAATCCTATGATTAATATTAAAATTATTTTTCTAAGTGCATTGCTCTTGTGTAAGTAATATGAATATAAGAAAAATGCGATTAAGTATATAGGAATTATAGACTCGGAAGCTAATATAGCTATATAAATAAGCATTAGTGGTGCGATAATCTTTATGTTTTTATTTTGGAACTGACCAGTTACTAGTAGTATTGTGATCATAGTTTCTAAAACACCCAATGATCTAAACCACCAGGGTCCTGTTGCTATCTGGAAGAAGTTCATACCAAAAATTCCTATTAAATATAGTATAATAACAAGAAAAAATGGGTTATTTCCATGCCTAATATATTTAGTGAGTGATAATGAGAAGACAATTATTATTATACTTGAAATTAGTGAAAATAAACATACTTCAATAAACCACGGATCCTTAGTCACTTCAAATAATATCTTTGCCATGATATATGATAATGGATAATAAGTATGATGATTCCTTAGAAAGAATATTAACTTATCATTTTTATTGATAAGCTCATAATTGTATATTAGCATATCCTCTTTGACGAAATTACGAGGAACAAATAATAGCAAACTCTTTAACATGACCGGGTATATAAAGAATATAAATGATACAATCATTGTTATTAATATTTTTGATAATATATTCCTTTCTAGATCAGTCTTTCTGATGAATATATGAATTAAAAGACCTAAAGTAATGGGTGTTACATTTACTAATATTCTTGCTTCTAGACTATTTAGGAATGGTACTAGAACTATGATACCGATAAGTGCTATAATAATTAGATAAAGAGGTAACATTACTAGGTTGCTACTTTTCATGTTTTAATCAAAAATACCGTGTGGTAGCAAAGTATTGATAATCTCATCATAAACTGCTCTTATAGGCTTTGTCCCGTCGACAGTAGGGATACCGTATTTCTTTGCTATAGTAAGATATATCTCTCTACGCTTTGCTACGAAATCAGGACTAGGTATGTCTTTTTTCCTCGCATATGCTGTTGTCTCATCTACGTCTATTAATGCCATTATTGAGTTAGGGGGCAATTGACTCAGCAAAATTTTTGCTATTGGTGAGTTTAACAAATCCTTGCTAGTTTCATACATCATGTCTACCATCGCATCTAGAATGTACCTGTCGCTTATAATTGTGTATCCTAAGAGCAACGGTATTCTTACTTTGATTAAATTAAATATTACGAGGTCTATACTGTATAGTAAGCACCACAAGGATCCCACGGCACTACTTCTATGGAAGTAATGCACCGTGTATCTGAATTTTTGTCCATTTCTAGTTAATGTCTTCCATTCGGTAAAGCCCATTAATCTGCATAATAGATAGAAAGGAACGGATAAGAAAGCGACCCATCTTAGCCAAACATATCTTACTTTTAGACCTTTTTTCCTTAACTTTTTCATTATCAGTACTACTTGTGTGGTTTTACCGGCTCCATCTATACCAAACAGGTAGATAAGAAAAGGCTTCATCATAGTTTTACTACGTCTGCTTTCATACTTTACTATCATTTCTTTTAACTCATCTAATGTAATTGTTTTATATGATCCAAACTTTTTTTCTACTATTCTCTTTATTATATTGATGATATCTAGTCACTTAGGTACATTAGTACATGTGTCATGAGACCATACAAGAGTTCGCGCGGATCCATGTAGGGGACGTTGTTAAGTGAGTAGTAAATTGCCGAGTGAAGGCAGCCTATGTACTTAGGTATAGTTAGGGGGAATGATAAGCGCTTTAAGCTTGTGAGCCATCTCCTTATTCTTAGGTTTATCCATATATTCTCATACTTATATAGAATAGATTCATCGATTATCTTTTCGTTAAAGAATGCATTAGACAGTATGTTAAGGAGACTTAAGTACGTGTAGAGAGCATCTAGCGTACCATAGAAGCGGCCTGAGTTGTAAAGATACTCCCAGTCAAAGTGAACGGTCTCTTTAATCACATTAAGCCCTTGTAGTATCTCCGCAAGTGTTATTTCTAGATGTGAATACGCATGGACAGCCGTTATGTATATGGTGTCTTCGGGTGATGGCATGAAGAATTCTACTTGCTTATAGCTTCCAATTACTTTCCTTTTGAACACAGCCTCTTTAGACCCCACTATCTTTCTCCTATTGCCGATCAGTTCAGGGTAGAGATCTATAGGTATTGTAGGCTCCATGCCTGGCATGTATGCACCGATCTTCAAGGGGTGATCTAGAAGGATGTTCAACTTGTATAGCTTGTATCCACTTAGCGATAGAGCAACTGCAGCCTTCCATAGATCAACAGTATCGTAAATTAATACGTCTATATCTCCCATTAGAACACTGGGTACTTTGCTTAGAATCTTAATGAATACATGATTTACGTTATGTTTCTGGAGGAGCCGTGATACCGATGAAAATTGTTTTTGCCATATTTCCTCATATTTACAGTTATATAAAATATATTGATAGGTCTGCCTAGCAATCTTTCTGCTTACATAAGTAATATAAGGTAGGAGTATTTTTGTAGAGAGTTTATTACTTTTTAACTTGTTTATTATTCTTTTTACAATATATGTATTATCAACCATTCTACCGAATATTTTCTTAAGGTAATCTTCCTCATTTCTTAACAATCTTATAATTAGCATGTCTATTTGCGATATATGATTCTTAATGAATTCTCTTTTCATAGTATTTCCTAAGAAGCAATTTCTTAATATATTCATCCACGACGCATCTGATATCAAAGTACTTAACATGTTTTAGCGCATTGTACGACAGTTTTTTCCATAGATTCTTATCATAAAGCAATTTAATTGCATATGTTGCAATAGAATTTACTAAATTAATATTAACTCTGTAACCATTATATCCATTTATGAGCAGAATTTTAGAAATGGCCTTGTCTGAGCCTATAACTGGTGTACCCATGGCAAATGATTCAAGGACTGTCGGAGATATTACTGGGACCTTATATGAGGAAGGAACAATAGTAATTTTGACTCTTGAGTAGAGATCTTTTAATTTATTTGACGGCAAAACTCCTAAATATCTAATTTTATTCCTTATCCCTATATCAATTTTTGAGAGAATATGTACTAGGTATTCTGTCTGCGGACCAGTTATGTACAATGTTACATCGGGATCGCAATTAAGTATATACTCAAACGCTCTAATGGTAACCTCTAGATTTTTCGATCTTCTTGTTCCGACATGTAAAATAGCGTTCTCTCTTTCATTTATACCTTTATATCTATATTTTCTAGTATTTATGCCTACTGGAATTATTATTATTTTCTCTTTTTGTAAGCGATATTTCTTTATCAAAGCATTTTTTAGTTCGGGAGTCGTGGTTACAATATAATCAAAGAACCTATAAACCATATATTCATATTGTTTTTGAAAACGGTATCTACTTTCTAGGTCATGATTAACAGTCACCTTAAGACAGTTCTTCAATCCTATAATGGGTATTGAACCGTTCATTATAATCAAATTAGGACTTAATTTACTTAGAACTTTTAATCCTTTCATTAACCATAGCGTAACAAACTTAAACGCACTTTTTCTATAGTCACCACGCGGCGCTAACACCTTTATGTCTATGTTTTCACTTAGGTTTACATCGAATAGCTCCTGTATAGTATGCTTATCTGCTCCGAAGGCGCTAACCACCGCCACCTTAAATCCTCTGTTTGAGAGTTCCTCTGCTAAGTGCCAGATAAATACGTTTATACCGTCAGGTTGTGCAGATGTCTCTAAACGTGTTATTATAATGTTACAGTTCTCCATTGTATGGCTACTTATGCTACTAAAGAGTTATAATAATATTACCGTGATATAATGCTTCCAATACTGATATAGGTGGATCCATAGTTGTTCTGGGGCATGGAGCTATGAAAACATGAGAGTCACTTAAAATAGAGCATTTTTCTTCTTCACTTAGAATTTTCTTTACGATTCTTACTTTAATGTTTCCATAATTTATAGTGTAGTTATGGCCTCCTATATTATCAGCTGTATAAATGGTTAAATTAAAAAGTCTATTATCTCTTCTCATTAATTTTATTATTTTAGCAAGAGGGAATCTTTTTCTATTCAATGATCCTATATATGTGGCCTTAACTATTCTAGGCAACTCTCTAAGCAATTTTTCGTATTTCATTATATTTTTCCTTAGGCTACAGTACTTACATTCATAATGTGGCGGCAGTGTGATTATTTTGTTTTTTACCCCAAGAAACTTTAGCTCCCTGGCTATATTTTCTGACGTAACTATTAGGAAATCTGCTAGACGACTCTCTATTGATATGCCTATATTGTTCAGTAGGTTTCTATGAAAAGGCATCGATCTATTCCAAGTAAAGTATATTATTAGTACCAAAAGCAAGGAGGGATTATGCTTTCTAAGCGTATAGAAATCTAACAGCGATACATTGTGTAACAATACATGGCGGAATCCTTCATTCTTTACTAGTTTTATTATTTCTTTCTTATTGTTATCTCGTCTATTAAATTTTACAAATTTTACATCACATTTTAGATCCGTTAATATATCTATTAGACTTCTAATATAATAATCTTCCCCATATGTGTTTATTTTAAAGACATCTCTATTTCCTATTATTAATACTCTTGAATGATTAAACAACTCCCATAAGATGATTTTATCTAGCTTTCTAATGAAATGGTCATTAAATGTTTTGAATATGTTTGCATTGTAACGTATATCGAAGCCCAATGCTTTTAAATGATATAGCGAGTTCACATTCTTCATATTAATATCCCTAAAAATGCTGTCAACAACTCCCTTGTATATATTAATGCCTGATTCTGTATTTTTTAACGCGAGTATTTTTTATTTTGTATAATCTCATAGATCATTATATATTTTGTTTATAATCAATGATATAATTTCCCTCCAAGGTTTTACATTTTCAGCATAATTACATACAATTAACCCGTATTTTTCAGCATATTTTTCAATAAGAGTAAATAAATGGCTCTTAGTGTTAACTCTTTTCGCCCTTAAAGCCTTTGCTACGGAAGGAGTTATTATAGAGGTGATTCCCATGAACAGTGATTCTGCCGAGAAGATGCTATATGCTTCATATCTACTGGGATTAATCGTTGCACAAGCATTTATAAGAAGATCTAGATATTTTTTACGTGTTACGGGTCTCATAAATATAACATTAGATGTTCTTTTTGACGCATATTTCTTGAGTTCTCTCAAATGAGGACCATCCCCTATTATTAATAGCGATATCTCTGGAACATGCTCTCTTAGCTCTTTAATTAAGTCAACAGCTATTTCTAATCTCTTGTACTTTTCTATTCTTCCAGCATATACGATTCTCTTGCTACTGCTGTTCAATTTGTCTCTTTGATTTAGATATTTTACAATACTATTATCGATACCATTTGGTATTGTTACAATCTTATTACTGATCATAGGATAATGAGCTAATAATTTTTCCTTTTCAAGGGGACTAATAGAATGTATGATATTTGCGTTTTCTAAAGCTTTACTTACAATTTTATACCAATATATACGCCATAATATGTTCCTGATAAGTGAATGACCCCTCCCATGATAATGAGGTGTTATTACGAGCTTTACTTTTTTGTTAATTTGTTTAGCTTGCAGGCCGACCCATAGTGGAAATACGCTGTGAATACTGTGAACATGCAATATTACATCGTCAGATGAAACCAGATTACGAATTAATGTCTTAAGTGTTTGCCCCTTCCTTGGTATGTAATAAGCGTCGTTTATTGCTAATACAGGCCACCTTATTATTATATACCTACCCTTCTTAAGAATAGTTATATGATGGGGCGTATTCATTGATTGTTCTCCCGCTAAGACAATAATTTTATACCCTCTTTTACATAGTTCTACAGACATACTCTTTACTACGTACTCTATACCCCCTATGTGTGGAAGATACCTAGGTGTCACTAAAACTATACATTTTGATGCGCCGTTGCAGTTATATATTACATCGTTACTTATTAGGAGGCTAGACGTGCCTCTCAAAGAGCTTCCTCTCGTCTACTTTACCGGTTCTTTTATGTGTTCTTATATACCACTCTATGGTTCTCCTTAATCCTTCCTCCAATGTTACCTTTGGTTCATAGTCCAAAAGTTCCCGTGCCCTAGTGATATCTAACCCTCTACTTAGTACTCCTACAGGTTTAGATGTATCATATATTATCTTTCGAGGCCTCCAGTTCATTATCTTAAAGATCATTTCTACGACATCTTTTATTTTATATTTGATTCCCGTACCTAAATTTATGGGTATAGGTTTATCTATTTTCTCAGCAGCTAGTAACATTCCATCGACTATGTCTGATACATATGTGAAATCTCTTTCCTGCTCACCAGAACCCCATACTACGTAGGGGTCCATTCTTTCGTATGCCTTATAAATTAAGGCTATTATTGCATGTGTTTCATTCTCTCGAGGCCCATAAACAGTCACGAACCTCAAGGGGACTCCTTTGAGGCCGTATTGCTTGTAAAATGCTATTAATTGAACCTCGCCCATAAGCTTACACCAGCCATATTCTTCGTCTGCTGAAAGGTAATCGTTAATCTTCCAGGGATCGGAGTCTTGTTCGCTTAGTAGCCTTTTTGAGCCTATCTCTTTTTGAAGTTTTGGCGGATAAACACATGCAGAACTTGCATAAACAACTTTTTCAACATCAGTTAGAAGACTAAGTTCGAGGACTTTATGATCAATTACTAGATTAGAACATACATCTGCTGGATGTGTATGAATAAAGCCTCTGCCGCCATGGATAGCAGCTAGGTGGAAGACTATACTATGGTCCTTGAATATTTTTATTCCTTCATATCTAGGAACCCACTCTAAATCTTTTTTTACTAGTTTTACTCTGCCTGTACGAAGAGCTTCTTTTAAGTTTTCTATTCTACCGCTGGATAGGTTGTCAACAACTGTGATTTGAACGCCAAGTTCTGCTAGTTTATCGACTAGATGACTGCCTATAAAACTTGCCCCTCCTGTGACTAAAACTCTTCTATCTTCCCAGAATGATCTGTTAATTTCGCGGATCATAGCTCTCACTTAATTACAATAATAGTATTTTCCAAAAGAATGTTAGGGTTATAAATGTTTTTACCCTGTGTCTCCTTGAAGGATTCATTGGTGACATAGCCTATAACTCTAGCCGAATTACTGGCGACCATGACATACCTGCCTATGGTGACGCAAAGATATATGACCGAGCCAACGCCTATGCTGGCGCCCTCCTTCACGAGAGTTCTGAGGAGCCTCCATATTATCGTCTCCAAACGTTCTTTCTTCTTGAGAAGCTTAGTAGATGTGCTACCAGCAGTATTGCTTGGTTCTTGATCCACATGCGGAACTCTCTGGATGCTATCAATAGCCCTATGCCTAGGGCTAGAAATGTTACTGAGATCAGGCTACACATCGTCGCACCAAGCACTAGTAGGAGTGCTGAAGTTGCTAATATCCACGGGTTTGCTAGGTGGAGAAAGCTCTCTATAAACCATATGTGGTCAAACGGTGCTTTCTTGTAAACGTGTTGTTTCTTAGCATATCTCTTGAGTTTTAGGAAGTAGTTTGTAAGATGTATAGCTCTTCTAATCATTCTAACAAGCTGCGCATTTACCTTGGGTTCGTAGACCCATGCATCGTCTACCTGGATAGCCCTGTACCCTGCGAAAGCTATGTAGCTAGCAAAGGCACTATCATCTGCACCGGGAAATATTGGTAGTCCGAGCTTATCGATTATGCATTTCCTTATAGCGAGTAGTGGCCCGTTTGCTATGGGTGTTGACCACCACTTAGACTCGGCTATCCTGACCATGTTGTAGTACATTCGATATTCGTTCTCGGATCCATTATCGTCTAGATACTTTATGCTACCTGTAACAGCGCCTATCACGGGATCGGCGAAGTACTTAACAACGTTTCTAAGAGCATCCTTACTCCATAGACAATCATCGTCAGTAAATACGATTATCTCGCTAAGTGGAGAAACATATTTCAATCCCTCTAATACGGCACTTAGCTTACCACGTCTTACAGGCTCGTTAATGAGTTTTGTGTTGATATCTCCATGATCGGCAATCCATTTCTTTGCTATTTCAGCAGTTCCATCAGGTGAGTTGGAGTCAATGACTATTATTTCGATCTTATCACGAGGGTAATCCTGGTCATAGATGTTATCTAACCGCTGAGCAATCCACTTAGCACCCATATATGTAGGAATAATAATCGATACCTTAGGAAGGTACTTAGGATCTGTCCTTATCTCCCATGGTTTGGGTAGCCAGCGTGACTTTGCGTACCAGTAGTATGCTAGCGGTACTCCGAAGTGTATGGCTGCTAGGGTTAGGGCTATAGTTTCGAGTATCATGGGTGGGGTTGCTTGTGGTGGGTGTTGATGTCTTCGTGGGGGTTGGGGTTTTTCGGGGTGGTTGTGGT
>Ga0190367_1001225_pt1 | contig 15280 bp, 18 predicted proteins | sample 4872181011_MG_FD_171838 | JGI IMG/M metagenome (GOLD analysis project Ga0190367, IMG submission 171838) | Hydrothermal vent microbial mat bacterial communities from Southern Trench, Guaymas Basin, Mexico - 4872-18-10-11_MG | ecosystem: Environmental > Aquatic > Marine > Hydrothermal vents >...
TCCGGCAACAATGCTTGACGCAGTCTTCTTATCACTAGCACTCTCGTCACTTATTCCACTACAGTACTTCAATAGATGGCTGTGGAAGAACACGTTCAAGAACTGGCTGAACCTCGATTTTGCATGGGAGCTTCCGACAATAGAAAATATAGTAACACTCACTAGAAGAAAAATGCCTACGGAAGAATACAGCAAAATGCTAGACAATCTGAAGTTGACCTTTGAGATGAGAGGATACCAAGACTGGTTTATTGAAGAATTCATAAGCGAGAAGCCGGCCGTGTGTATAAAGACTAGAGCTAATATTGTCTTCCCGGAGCTTGCCGGCGACGTAACAGAATTTAAGACCGGATTGATCTTCAGCATGCCGACTCCATCAGAATTGTGTAGAATGATGATCAGAGATATCTTCTTGAACCCTGAGGACTTCGCTAAAGTAATGAAGATGCACGGATTTGATGCAAGTGTAGCTACAATGTATTATCTACTTCACTTCAGGTATCCATCACCAGAGAAACTGTGGGAAATCTATACAAGATCGTGGGCGCATGTTCTCCTTTCACAGTATGGACAAACAATCAAGGCTATGCTGTGGTATATTAAAGACATTACTGAAAATGATGTAAATGCTTTCAGAGATTATGTTTTACCAACGTATATGAAGTGGCACGACTATTTTAACATATCATGGTTTAAAGGAATAGTAGAGGCCGGTAAGTGGGCCAATATCTCAGATAGAGACATTGTCATTGAGTTGATGGCCGATATTCCCGGAAAAATTGATGTAAGATGGATGTGGAAGTGGGGTATTGTTACACCAGTCGAATTAGGAGCGGTACACTTAGCTAGAGGACTTAACCCAGCTTGGCTAGACAAAGTCGTCATAGCGGAATGTATGAACGCCATGACAGAAGAAAGAACATTCATGAGGACAGGCTTAATCAATATGTATAAGGAAGGCTTCATGGAGCTGAAGAGTTTAGACACATTCATGCAAGGCTTCTTCACACTATCATTTAAAGTTCCATACTATGATGGAACTAAAATCACTGTAAAGGACGTATCATATCCGGTAATGTTTCTTGAAGGAGAAAGAAAGCTACTGGAAATAAGAGCTGTCTTCGATAGAGCACTTGATATACTAAGAGACTTTATAGCCGAAATCAAGAAAGGAGCAAGAGAACTAATAATCAGTAAAGAAGAATTCACTAAACTTCTTCTAGCACAAGTAGAGGCAATAAATAGGGCATTCTTCAGAGACGAAATAAAGCAGATTACTGGAAAAGATGTCCAGCTCTCAATAGATCTGAAATATTTTGAACCTTATCTACGGCTATACGATGTATTTGAAGTAATCTATACTGTTAGGAGAATAAGGACATGGTCGTGGAGCTTAATATGGCTTGTTGGAAGGCTAACAGGTTATGGAATAATGGACGAGTCTTCAGCTAAAGCAGTCTTAGAGTCTTACGCTACTTTAGCGAAGCTGTCTAAAGCAGAAAAAGAGTTCATGTCCAAGTTCATAGAGCTAGTAGCTAAATCATATGAGAGATATAGGCTAAGAGAACAGCAAAGAGAATACATTCCGACGCCAATGATGCTGGCAACTATAGCGGAGCTAGTGCCGGAGGCCCGGCAATTCTTCATTGAAGTAATGAAAAAACGGAAGGTTCCAGAAGAATGGTTCAAGATATGGGAGAAGTATCTAGTAAACAGAGTCTATAGAGACGAAGTAAGAGGAATATTGTCTGAAGTCTGCAGACACTTCGAGAGATTTATTATATCTGAAGAAGACTTCAAGAAACACTTAGCGGAGTTCCTGAAGTGGGGCTACGATGAAAAAGAAATAGAAATGATATTTAAGAGATATGAGCTGAGGAGAATGACTTACGCATACAACACTCTACTGAGAAATCCATATTCATTAGCTACAATGGCCGAGTATTCGCCTTCGGCCCGTGACTTCGCCTTAAAGAAAGTACAAGACATGATAGATATTCTACCGCTTAGACCTGAAGAAAAGGCACTATTGAAGAAGATGTGGGAAGAATTCATCAGAAACAGGGCCATATCAAATGAAGTATCGAGGTTCATTACAGAGCTTATAAGCGACTTTGCAGAAGGAGCAATAAATGAGACGGAGTTAAGGAACTTCTTAAACAAGCTGAAGAAATACGGTCTAGACGACTATGAGATCAACATGATTGTTGAAATAGCTAAATTAAGAAGAGAGCGCTATATTCTACGTGAAATGAGAAGAGCCGGATCGTAAGGTGATAATATGAGCTGGAAAGGTCTAAGACATAAAGGAATAGAACCATTATTTCCAGACGAGTGGAATGCTGTAGTCGACGCACTTGATGAACTATACTTCTACGGCCCAGCTTTCTTCGGAAGAGATATAGTTCCCTTAGCGGACGCTAAACAGGACATTGGCAAACCGGATAAAAGGTGGAGAGAAGGATGGTTTGTAAGAATGTATATAACCGATGAAGGATATATAGCCGGCAAAAAGATTCTAAAAGACGGAGATCCAATAACAATAGCAGATCTATATTATGATGCAGTCTATAAAATTAAAGAGGCTATAGATATCTCTGAAACAGCACAACACATAGCTAATATTGATAACAACTTTGTTACGAGAATAAGAGAGGCAGTAAACACTTCTTCACCGAAAGTCACTATAACTGATCTCTACTACGATGCAGTCTATAAGATCAAGGAAGCTATAGATATGGCTGAAGCCACCGGTATTCTTTCAGAAATAAGAGACGCAATGACAAAAGAACTGGTTTCACTAATAGGATATAAGATAGCGGAGTGGGTCTATGGACTCCACGATATATTTTACCCAGATCTTGAAGTAATGGAGGACGGTAGAGTAAGAGTAAAAATAATGGTGGATAGGCCGACATCAGTTTACATGGTGTGGCAACCATCCGGGATCCTCCAGAGAATAGAAGCCTTATTAAATAAAGGAATAACTTTAGATCCGTTTTCATGGTTCGAGTTTGACTTCACGGTAAAGCAAGGCGATAAAGTAAACGTTAAAACAAAAGATGATTGTACTGTAACCGTCACAGTATATAACATAGCGCTACCATAGTAACATATGTGGTTCCACAGGAAAGCAGTATGGTACGTTTATCCACGACACCATCTAGTCTCTTTTTCTTTAGTTGCTCAATACTACATTAAATATTTAAGGAAATTTTTTAGAGTAAGTGAAGTAGACGAGCTTTCAGTCGCAAACCTAGATGTCTACAGTCATGCGACGGCCGTTATTCATCCATACTTCTTCATTGTAATGAGGCACGGAGAGAAGCTCATAGAGAAGTTCTCACGCTTTAACAGTGTTATTGGCGTAGATGTAGCGGATACTGATCATATTACGCAGATGGCCGTCTCTGCGCTAAACTACGCAGATGCAGTAGTAGTTCCATCATCATTCTCGAAGAAAGCCTACAAGCGATCCGGAGTACAAATACCAATCCACGTCGTCCCACATGGAGTACCAGAAGAATTCACAAGGCCGAAAACCGTGGCTTTCACTTACGAGACTTTAAGAAAATTATATAGATTAAAGCAAAATCAAAAAATGGTATTTATACTATATTTTCTTTGGCACTCAGAATACAGGAAAGGAGCAGACCTCGTATACAGATTCATGGACAAGTTAACAAGAGAAAGACGCAACATAGTGTGCATTTTGAAGTGTCAAACAGAAGACGGCCAAGTCCAGAGACTCTTCAGAAGATTCAAGACGGTTGTCATCGGTGGCTGGATTCCAGAAAACTATAAAATACAATTATACGACTTATGTGACATCTATGCTCTGTTTTCTCGTGGAGGAGGATTTGAAATAAATGGGCTAGAAGCAGTAGCACGAGGAGAAATAGTTCTTGCACCAGACCAAGGAGCATGGACAGATTATTTACCGAAATGGATGTTAGTAAAAAGTCATTATACTACTAGGGTTTTCGGTGCCTATGGCCCACCAAATATGATCCATGACGGTGGAGGCTATGAAATAGATGTGGAGAAAGCCGTTGATAAGGCGATAGAGATCATTGATAATATCGATGAATACAAAGAGAAGGCGTGGGAATATGCGGTACTAAAAATACACAGAGAGTTTACTTGGGAAAAAGTCTCAGAAAAATTTGCGAAAATAATAGAGCAGTATCCTTGATTAGAACCGGTCGTATTTAAGCTGTTCTCTAATTATTTTCTCTCTTACCTCGTCTATTTCCCAGCCACATACACTCTGTTTAAAGTCTATATAGTCCTTGATCTCTTCCTCAGACTTAGCTCTCCTAAAATCAAGCTCATGGAACTTATCATTAAGCTTTAGCGCTAGCTTAATAGCCTCTTCTCTCGAAATCCTCTTCGCTCCCTTGATCTCCTTTATCTTCTCTAGCCTTTCTTCAAACGGAAGAAGGAACTTTCCATCAGTGCGGAAAACAGCTACGACACAAATACTGTCGTTGATTCTACGGCCTTCAATCGGCATTATATTGGAGTGGCTTACGGCATAGACGTTTATTTTAAGTGCATTAAGCTCACTGAATATAGTAAAGATCTGCTTGTTTGTGAACCGGGCCAAGCGGAGCATCTTGTATTTCTTATATAGTCTTTGATCAACGGGACATATCTTTGTTTGCTCTGGGAGCAGTGGCCTATACATGTCTTCTTTTTCTCCTGTTCCAGTTAGCGGTAGAATGAAGTAGCAGTCTCCTGTCTTGTAACGTATCTTTAGTTTGGCTTTCGTAGCGGGCATCAAGTATGCTGATTCGAGAACATAAGGCCTCTTGTTATCAATATCAGTTATCTTGTATCCGAATAAGCCGACGGTGAATTCTGTGTCCGTGGCTGAAATACTTGAATTTATTCCGGCCGGACTGTTCGTTAGATTGCTTGTAAGCGTTGCTCCTTGTGCAATGAACTGGTGAATGTAGTATGCTGATGAAGGAATATCTATTGCATCGCATGCAAGTTCAACTAGTCCGCTTGCATTTATCTTGAATATCCTATGATCTTTAGTGACATTATTGCTGTTCTCTTCACTATAGTAGCCATAACCCGGGTTAAACGGGCCAACCGACAGCCTAGCCCCGAGAGTTCCCTTCGGATCGATATCAATGGCGTCGACTTCAGCATCATCTAGAGAAGTATTGAAGAGAGCGAAAGCCGTGTACTCATCTAAGTAGAGAAAATAGAAGTTCTGTTTAAGAGAAGCCCACGTAGCAGTCGTTACATCTGGGAACGACAGTAATTTTGCTGGAGTAATAGATTCGTCCGGGTGATCAATCGGAGAAGCAGTCTTATGTGTATCTAAGTCAATTTTACGCAAAGCATCATTATCATTAACAGGTGCACCTAAATTGACGGCCCTATATCCTTTGAAATCAACGTCACCGTCGATAACATGGTAGGCGTTCCACTCGCTCGCATATAGGATTTCCCTAGGCTTCTTTATAGCAGAGTGCCTAATGCCCATTTATCCCACCCGCAGAACCCATATTACCTATCATCACTGAAGTCATTAATATATATCCTATTATAATATAATATATTATATTATCCGAGCATGTCGACATCCAATCTCCCTACATCTAACCTAAACACCCTCCTAAATATTCTTTTAATATAGTAGACTGGCTTAACAGGCTTAATGTATCTGTCTCCTTGAGGATTCAGTGGGCCTATTACCGTATTTTTGTCCATAAGTTTATTTAAGAAGAGAGAGCTTTATTTGATTCGCTTTCAAGTAAAAAACGTATGTCTGCAACTCTTTACGATGTCTATGAAGCTTGGAGAAACATCAATTACGTGTCATTTGCCTCAATAATAATGCCAGACGATGATCTATCCAGAATATCTTTTTTTGAAAAACTCTACAGTTATGTTAAAGCAAAATTAGATGAATTAAATAAAGCAAGTGAAGTTAAAACATACTTAGATAATTTGACGAGCATCTATAACGACATTGAGTCACGGAAAACAAAAGTAAAATGTAATGAACCTGTGGACTATCGTCTACATTTAGATTATAAGAAGTTTTCATTAACACTATATGATATTGTTGTTCGTGTGCCGGAGCTATTTCCTTATGCGTCTTCAGAAGATGTAGAGAAGTTTAAGACATGTGTCTTATCGCTACAAGATCCCATGAGCAGTTCAATAGTCTACTCATCGTATATGAATAAAATAAAGGACTGCTACAGGTACTTATTAGTAGCTCCAGATCCGTTTGAAATATGTGATAAATTACCTGAGGAATTTTATCTTCTTGATAGATGGGACTGGAATACTGCGAAACAACTTATAGTACCTCGAACAAAAATCATGGTTGACTTTGGCTGTAATACCATACCGGGCGACGAATTGAGGAAAATACTGCAAGACAAGCCTGTAACCTTCTGCATTCTACTAGATACGCAGACATACTATGACGGTGATCCCGGATCATTCTATGATGTTTTCTATACGTCTGAAAAAGTCGGGTGTCCGGGAAACCCGCTATCATATAAGATAGTTGTTGATAAGCTTTATCAGCATTTTAAGGACGTGTTAATAGATGGATGGAGGCTTCCAACAGTCTATGATTATGGATCATATATTTATGATAAAAAATCTGAGTGCATAAAGTGGGCTGTGGCAACGACTGAGGAACATGTCGCATATAGCGTATTAACATACATAGGCATTCTTGTGGAATGGCCTTGGGACGGACTCTGGTGCTGTGTGTGGACGGGAAGCGCATGGAACTGCGATATCGCATACGATATTTTCACGAAATACATGCTCTGGATATGCGCTAAAAGAGTAATTTGGATAAGTGGAGTTGAAACAGATACTCCCGACGCACACCCATATCCCACATTTGATCAATTCGTTCAAGACTGGTGTAATAGAAACGGTGTAGCCTTCTATGATCTCAGAACCGAGGCGTAGTTCTTTTAGAGAGATTGCTTTATTTACTATCATAATATAGTATATCATATATGACTGTAAGCGAAGTAAAAAAAGAAGAGGGGTTCTTAACCGAAGAGGAATTAAAATGTATTAGAAGCTATGATATTCGTGGAGTCTGGTGCAAAGACCTTACTCCTCGCCTAATCGAAGCTATTGCTTCAGTTTTACCCGAAGTTTCTGGGAGAGGTGAATTTGTCTTAGCTAGAGATACTCGAAGAAGCTCTCCGGAAATAATTAACATTGTCTTAAACACTCTCGGAAAAAGAGGCTGCAGCATAAGGCTGGCCAGAGCACTGCCTAATCCAGTGGCATATTTTGCGTGCTGGAATGAAGATGTTCCCGGAGTATATGTTACGGCAAGCCACAATCCACCAGAGTACAATGGATTGAAGCTCATAAGAGAAGACGGAACAAGCTTTACACATGAACTAGAGACAATTAGAAGACTCCTCAAAGAAGGGAAAATATCAGATGAGCCATTAGCCGACACAGTTTCAATAACATCTATATCCGATATTATTGATCGTTACATAGAAAATCTTGAAATATTCATTGAAATAAATAGGAAAGTTAAGGTAGTTATTGAAACATTCGGAGGAGCAGTAAATATAATATTAAACAAGCTCTGTGAAAGATTCAACATTAATCAGAGAGTACTCCATCCGGAAATACGATGGGACTTCTATGGCCTCCGGCCCGAACCCAAGGGATCTAATCTCCTTAAGCTTAAAGAAATGGTCGTGCAGACAGGAGCGGACTTCGGTGTAGCTTTCGATGGAGACGGAGATAGGTGTGTAATAGTAGACAATAAGGGAAGAATTCTTGACGGATCCTTAGCCGGAGCAATTCTAGTAGAGCGTCTAGTAGATGAAGGAGATAAAGTAGTATTAGCTCCAGACGTGTCCTCTTCACTAGAAAGCCTTATTGAAGAATACGGTGGGAAGCCTATCTACTGTCGTGTTGGCCACAACTTTATTGAAGAAAAAGTGCGAGACGAGGACGCAGTACTCGGAATAGAGCAGAGTTCGCACTTCTACTTCGGCTTCATGTATCCTTTCTCAGACGGAATAGCAACAATGCTCGTTTTCGCAGAAATAGCGAGCAGATACAAGATATCTGAGCTAGTCGACGGAGTAAAACTAAACCCGGTCGAAAAAATGTATATACCGGTACCATCACACTACGTCAAAAACAAGGTAATAGAGTTCCTTAAAATACTCTACGACGGAAGAGGAGTAGACGCAAGAATGTGGCCCGATGGAGTCGAAGTAAGGTTTAGCGACTATAGGGTGCTGTTCAGAGCATCGCAGACAATGCCGGAAATCTGCTTCGTCATTGAAGCAAAAAACAGAGTCATAATCGAGAGAGAAAAAGAACGCTACATGAGGCTACTGAACAGATTAATAGAAGAGTATAGCTCCACAAAAATAGTGAGAGAAAATGAGCTACACTAAAATAGCCTACATCCTTATCTTTCTCTTCATTCTAACAATACTACTCCTATTAACATATATCCTATTATTATATAATATATTGTATAGGAACCAGCCAGCACTAGGCTACCTAACACTACTAACCTCCTTAACGGCCTTAGTCATAATATTAACAGTGCTAATTACCTGCTATTTCTTCATACTAGACTACATAGAAAAGAAATACCATATATACACACCCCTAGAAAACTAAACTCATATATATTGTAGTAGTAATAGTAATAGTGGTGGTGATATGAGAATAATAAATAGACCCGAACTTGTTTTAGTAACAGTACACCTTCCAAAGTATCAAATTGAAGGCCTTAAGGAACTCGTTAAATGTGGACGTTACCCTAGCCGTAGCGAAGCCATCCGTGTAGCAGTAAGAGATCTACTTAATAGAGAGCTTTACTCAAGAACTGAAAGAAGAGGAATAATGCTAGGGTGAAAAAGATGGAACTTAGCATAAAAGAGCAAGAAATTCTAGACCAAATAAGAACCAACCTTAGCGCCTTACTATATACCCTTTATGAAGGTCGTAAAAGCTACAAGGATAACACGAAGTTTTTAGCCTACGTTCTACTTCTTCTTTTTTCTCTATATGGACTTCCTCTAGACGAAGCAACCGAATTAGCTATAGCGTTTGCTAAAAATAAGGTAGAAGTAATTTTTGTTAAGAAAGAAGGTGATAAATAATGAAGGGTGAAGAGTATAGAGTAAGGAGAATAATTAACAAGTTTTTTTATTTGCAGAGCAGAATAGATAGGCTTGGAATATATATTGAAGGCATGGAAGATTTTCTCTATTCACTATTAGACGAGGATTACGAAGTTTTCAGAAGGAAGATTGACGTAATTGAAGTATATAATTATTTCAGAAAACTACATCATAAAATCGAGAATGTCCTTAGAAGAATAGAGGAGCTAGAAAGCGGAAGCAAAGTACAAGAGAAAATAAGGAAGAAGGATGTTGAAATTGTTGAAGAGTAGTTTTTTCCATCTAAATTCCATTCTGGTTTCTTGAATTATTCAAGTCCCTTATGTCTTATTTTATTCTCGTATACGATAATAATATATTTTGCTATAAGATATATGTCTTAGGGATGTCATATGTCGGGAGATAAGTATAGGAGAGATGTTAAGGTAGGGTTTCTTGCAGGACTATATGCTGGATTAAGCGTTCAAAATAGTGCTGTTCTCGGAGCACTTTTAAAGGAAGATGAAGAAGAGGAAGAATTCTATAAAAAGAAGAGAAAGGGTGAGAAAAGATGACGGTTCGTAAATGTGTTACTTTTCCTGTTTCTCTTTCTGTTTATCTCGATTACTATACTGAAGTAAAGTTTAAGAGAGATAGGCGTCTTTTCATGGACTTTCTCTACGAGAAATATAAGCCTGTTTTCAGTGCTCTTCTTAAAGACATCGATGAAAAGCGTTTTCCATGGTATCCGGGCGTAAAATATCGGTGGGGTAAGGAATTTACATGGAGAAAAATGACGTATAACGATGATGTTTATAGATGGATATTATCGCTAGTAGAAGATGGATTCTTCTTGAATCCGGCCGAAGCAACTAGAGCACTTGTTCTGATATTCGTTTTCGATGATATAAGGGGGGTAGAATTATGAGCGAGTTTCTTGAAGAATATGAAAAAAGAGTTATACCAATTTCTGGCCGGCCTGATTATCTAGAATTACTGAAGAAACTGAAGACGGTGAAGGAGCGAGTAGAGTGGTTGCTAGAGAATTTTCCAGAAACCAGAAATGATGATCTTTATTTAACCATTTTATATTGGAGATACTTTGATAAGAAAATGTCAAAGTATATCAAATACATACCTTATGAAGTGATTAAACAAGCAATACGGCCAGAGACCATTAGAAGAATCCGTCAAAAAATACAAAACGAAGAAGGAAAATACTTGCCTACGGATCCGAAAGTCTTAAAGAAACGGAGAAAAATGGCGAAGTTAATGAGACGGGCCGTGAAGAAGTTTTAATGAAGGTGATTTTTTATGAAATGTGATTTTTACGTAAAGACATATAGTGGTAAGCGATGTGTTCTAATGTCTCTAGAAGACTGGAAAAAGTGGGTAAGAGAGGGTAAGCTGGAGTACTGTTTAAATATTGGTTTTTGTCCTTTAGCGTTACGTGTAAAACGTTTAAGTAAGAGAATCAAGAGAATAGAATAGATGGAAAAAGGAAGGATTGTTGAAACAAGAGACGGCTTCAAGTGGTACATCGAAGGCGGAGACGATTTACTTGTTTCTAATGACGGAGAATATACTGTAAGGAAGTTTCTTTACTTTGTTTCAGATAAAAACAAAGTTTTCTGCGACATTGGAGCACATATCGGAGAATACGCTATCAGAATGAGCAGATACTATAAATTCGTCTTCGCCTTCGAACCAAATCCACGATCATATAATATCCTAAATAAGAATATTCTATTAAACGGTACAACTAACGTTATTGCCTACAATTTTGCATTAGGAGACTTCGAGGGATCTATGGAACTTGTTTTGCGAGGAGGAAGCTCAACAATGGTTAAGCGAGGAGAGAGTGAGAGGAGAGTGAAAGTGAATGTGAAGAAGCTAGACGATGTCTTAAGCGAAGTAGATGTAATAAAGATAGATGTGGAGGGATTTGAGGAGCGGGTTATCCGTGGTGCATTAGAGCTAATAGAGAAATGCAGACCAATCATAGTTATAGAGCACCATGAGTACCGAGGCTATAAAGAATGCATTGGAATGAGAGAGAGAATAGCGAAACTACTCAAGAACTACTATAAAATCAACTTGAATGGGATTCACTGGGCCTACATACCTTACGAGGAGGACATTTACAAATACAAAGAGTTCATAGCCTATCACTATTTAAATAAGTGTCTTAAAAACATAGAAGAAGGAAAACCATGGTATTTCGGACTTCCATATACATGGTGGTATGGAGCGGGCCCAGTCGACTTCCTTCTTGCTTTACAAGAACACATAGAGGAAGAAGACTACTGGATAAAAAATATAAAATAAATATTTTAGACTGGTTCTGGATAGAACTCGTTCTTTATTCCAAATCTATTGAACTCTTGCTGAATCTTTTCGTATATTTCATCGTACATCCACATCAGTTTAAGTCTCCTTAACTCATTGTGTATAATGTAGTTCAATACAAGTCTACGATCCGGATACTCCAATGCTAGGCGTTCATTAGGTAAATGAACATACTGTTTGCTGAAATACTGTTCGCCTAGAACCGTGTTTAAGTAATCAAAGTACTCTCTCCTCCTCTTCAACACCAGCTCGTAGACTATAATTAAGTCGGCTTTCTTTACTGCATTATAGTTAGCTATAGTCCACAGCAAGAGAAAGCGATCAAGATTGTTGATTGTTAATGCTCTCTGATCAAATGTCGAAAAATAATTGAAGTGCGGGCCTAGGTAAAACGCACGGCCCAGCTCCATCCAGCCATACATTGTTAATGTCGTCTTCCAGAATTTTCTCTCATCGTTTTTGATTGAAATATGCAGAAAGTCCATCCATGTGTTAGCTGGGTTTCTAATCAAGTGTACGACTTTACAGCCGTATTTCTCCTTTATCTTATCTAAGATAAGCCAAGCCCTCGTAGTCTTGAACAACACTGGCTTATCTAATTCATGTAAAATATCGAGATATTTTTCAACCTTAGAGAAGTCATTTAAAACTAAATACTTGTTTACGAAGTCCTTATGATGTTCTCTAAGCTTATTGTAAACACTCATCGGTAGCTTAAAGTAGCCGTCCCATATCGGGATTCCATGAAGACCGTCCGGCTGGCCGGGCCTAGTCCTCGTCAAAATGTCGAAAAGGGCCTCGTGGAATGGTTCACATAGCGCTATTTTGTCTTTGTTAGATAGCTCTAGTATTTTGAACATTATTGTGCTACCTTGACGGAAATAACTCGATAATATGAGTTCTATCATATCAATGTAAGAAATATCTATAAGAAATATTTAGTGTTACGATTGAGTATTATTGATAAGCTATGACTAGAAAAAGGAAAAGAACAGTCTTTAGAACACCGGCCCAGAGAACAGTCCTCTGGGACAGGAAAATGGACGCCAGTGTTTACTCAGAGTACTTGACTAGAACAAAGCCTCTTGCGAGAAAAATTATTGAAAAATATCAAGTTGAACACGAGCAATTGATTAGAATAGTGAAGGATGTTATTGACGAATATCCATCGGAGTACGGGCGAACACAGGCCTATGTCTGGTTTGCACAAGGGATCTATTATGCTAAGCACAGATATTCTTCTGAAGCATTGCAGAAAGAAGTAGATGCAGAGTACATGTATTGGCTGGTTCTTGGACTCAGAGATGATGTTATGAGGAAGATAGCGGAGCGTATGGGCGTCATTATATCAGATATAAATACTATTATGAAGAAGTTAGGAATAGTGGCGGGTATGAGTGAAGATGTCGTTTATCGTGGAACAAAGAAAGCACTGCAAGAAACACTCCACTTAATCGACGTTAATCTAACAGATGTTCAATACGAATATGATCCAAGCACAGGAAACCTTGTTAAAATCACTGGAAAAGACCTCATCACAGGCAAGACAAAAATTATTCATTTTGAGTGGGATGCTAATGGTAATTTAATTAGAAAGTGGGAGGAGTGGGTTTGAAGGTGATGTATAATGTATGATGCGATCATCTCTCTTTTAAATAGAATAAGGAAAGTAAACGAGGACATTAACAGTAAGCAGGACGCTATAGTGAATAATGTTGCGTCAAATACTCAGGCTGTTCAAAAGCAGACAGCTTACTTCTATGACTATGCTGTTAGGCGTGCAGGTGGAAGGCTTCTGGCAAATGTTGATTTTACGATAAACAAGGAGCTGTTTCCGGTCGATGAATTTGACCTGAAATACTGTCTACTGATAGGTGACTATGAGAGCTATGAGATAGTGAAGTGGGAAGAGCTTGGTTTGCCTAGACCACCTTTCACCGGTTCTCCATATGTGTTGAAGGTGCGGTTAGCGCCGGGAGGAACAGTATACGTTCTCTTTCCACTTCCCTCGGAGCCAGCGGTACCTTACGCATCATATATTACAGCATATGCTGAAAACTATGAAATAGACGTTAATCAATATATTGCAATCGATGCAGATCCATCGAATATTAGAAATAACTGGATTCAGGACTGGAAGCAGTTGCCAGATACTTGGGCGAGAGTATGTAATTGTTGGGCCTTAGAAATCAACTGGGCTTTGACTTCTCATTGCTATAAAATGACTAATCCTAACACAAATCCAGTAGATGTATATATTGCTGGCTGTTTGGCTTCTCAGCTATCTTTTCTACTCAAGGGTTGGTCGATATTATACGGATATATTGACGGTTACGAGTTTACGGTATCTAATACTACGCTTTCACAGACACTTAGAATCTTTCTTCCGCAAAGTATTGGCCAAATCTACTTAATGCAAACTGATGGAAAAATAAGAGGAGATGGAACTAACCCGTTTACGGTCACACATTATCTTAACAATAAATTGTTACTTGAGAAATCTCAGACAGCAAATGTTGATGTATTGTGGGCGAAGCAGTTCAAAGTATCAAACATCTACACCAAGACATCGAGGTTTGAATCACTGCTAATCAAAGTAACAATGAACACAGCCGGAACAGGTGTCATGTCGAGATTCACGTATATTCTTTTCGGTTCTGCATTAGAACCAGAAATACCGGATTATCTTGAAGGAACAGCTCTCGCAGACCAATATACAACATTATACGACTTCACTAACACGTGCGACTACCATATTAGAGAGATTCATGAACTAGAGCTATCTACTGATGCTTCAGTAACAGAGGCCTATGCAGAAGTCCATGATGCTAAAACAGGCTGGAAGAAAATAACGCCAAGTCTAGGGCCAAGCGAGACATATAAGATTCAGAATTTGAAGTTGCGTGCCGTCGGCCTAAGAATATATTCAGCCGGAGGAACTACAGCATATAAGTGTAGAACAATACTTTCAGACAGCTTCTTAATATGGGAGTAGCAGTCTTAACACAATAAATCAGATAATATAGCCGAAAACAGGTCACCTAAATAGTTACAAATAGATTTTTTCTAGTTTCTTGAATTATTCAAGAACCCCGATACCAAGTAAAGTAAATACTAGTTCCTTAAATTATTCAAGAAGCTTTCATCACATTTAAAGTCTTTTGTTTTGTTTTGTTGTGGGTAATATATTTGGGGGTAGTTATTCTCTGGTGGCTGGGCCTCGAGGCTTCATTGAGTATAATTTCTGTTTTCTGTAGTATTTACTCTAGCACAAATACATTAGACTCCGGGAATTTTTTCTGCATGGTATTTTTGTTTTGTTTTATGGTATATTGTGTTGTATTTTTCTTCGCTGTTATATGGGGTCATGGGATATGGTTATGGGGACAAAATATTCTCGATGGGGGTTGCGTCAAATACTATTGTCTCTCTCCGAGTATTATTTCTCTGTGTTTTATGTCTCATTACTAGTACTACGGGGGGCTAATTATTCTCCACGGTGGTTGCTCCAGATATAGCTATCAAGGGGGCCTATCTTTAAGTAAGTAATTACACGTGTAATTAGGGGCTAATTATTATGGGCGAGAAATATATCACATATACATCAAGGAAAGCCAATAAATATAGGGCCAGATATATATCAAGGAGACCATCACATATAAATCTAAGCCAATATAATACAAGAAAATAATATTCTCTTTCAAGGCTTCTTCAGCACCATCCCGTATTATATCTCATGACACGTGTCATGAGATATAATACGGGATGGTGCTGAAGAA
>Ga0190367_1001227_pt1 | contig 15255 bp, 13 predicted proteins | sample 4872181011_MG_FD_171838 | JGI IMG/M metagenome (GOLD analysis project Ga0190367, IMG submission 171838) | Hydrothermal vent microbial mat bacterial communities from Southern Trench, Guaymas Basin, Mexico - 4872-18-10-11_MG | ecosystem: Environmental > Aquatic > Marine > Hydrothermal vents >...
TAAAGTGGTAGAGACTGTATTAGCTGTAGATGTAGGTGCTACAAATCTTCGTGTAGCCCTATTTGACTTAGGCGGTAATATTCTGCATAAGGAGGTGGTGAGAACTCCTACTGCTGGTGATGATTACACCATAGCTAGGGAGATATATCGTATTGGTAATAAGCTCTTGGGTAGGATAAGTAAAGCAAGGTTGATGAGTATAGGAGTGGGTACCATAGGGCCTTTGGACATTAGGAAAGGTGAGGTGATAAATGCTCCTAATAATCCTTTAAGGAGGTTTAAGCTTAAGGAACCACTAACAAGAATGTTCAATGTGAGTACGTACGTGGTTAATGACTGTGTCGCTGCTGTATGGGGTGAGTACTTAGTTGGTATCGGTAGGGGTTACTCAAACATCGTATACATAACGTTGAGCACAGGTATCGGTGCTGGCGTTATAGTAGATAATCATCTACTTTTAGGTAAGAATGGTAATGCTCACGAGGTAGGACATATAGTTATTGATTTTAAACGTAGGATAAGGTGCGGTTGTGGGGGATTAGGTCATTGGGAAGGCATAGCTTCGGGTTCAGCAATACCTCGTTATGCGTTACTTAGGGCTAGGAAGTGGAGAGGTGAAAACACTGACGCTTTTAAGAAGGCATTAGCGGGTCTGTTAAGACCTGAGGATTTATTTAGTTTTTGGAGAAATGGCGACACATTTGCACGTAGTATTGTAAGGGACTTAATCGAGGTTAATGCAGCAGGCATAGCTTCAGTAATTAATGTTTATGATCCCGAGGTAGTAAGTGTAGGAGGTAGCATTGCACTTAAGAACCCCGACTTTATGAGATTAATATTCAAGAATGTCAGGAGGTACGTGACTAATAGAATGCCTAAGCTAACATTAACACCGTTAGGTGATGATGCAGTACTCATAGGTGCAGCATACATAGCTATGAGACCCCCTAAGGAACTGTTAAAACTGCAATGCAATTCTTAGTTGCTAATAATTGTAGTTAGCTTCATAAAGCTTGTATTAATATTGTTTGGGTGCTCTTGTGGAGGGTAGAAGCACCATATCAATTAAGCGTTGGGATCCATCGATAGAACTTGAGTTACTAAAGATTTGGGATAAGGAGAAACTTTATAAGGAAGTCGTGGACTTTAGGAAGGATGAAAAGTACATTGTGATAGATACACCACCCCCATATCCGTCAGGTAAGTGGGGTGTTGCTCAAGCTGCTCACTACGCTCAAATAGATATGATTGCTAGAGCGTTTAGACTTCTAGGCTATAAGGTATTAGTACCGTTTTATGCTGATAGGAATGGCTTACCTGCTGAGGTTACTGTTGAGAAGGAGTACGGTATTTCAGCGCACGAGATAGCTAAGACACCTGAGGGTAGGGAGAAATTCCTTAAAATGGTTAAGGAGGTACTTGATGAGTATGAGAGGGACTTGGTGAATGTATGGAGGAGGTTGGGATGCTCTTTTGAGTATTGGAGGGATGGTACAGATTCGCCGAAGTATAGAAGAATAACTCAAGCAACGTTCATCGAGTTGTGGAAGAGAGGTTTGATATATGAGTCATATAAGCCTGTTATGTGGTGTCCTAGATGCGGTACTGCCTTAGCTGAAGCCGAGATTGAGTTTATTAAGGCTAAGAGGAAACTCTACTACATAAAGTTCAAGGTCAAAGAGACAGGGGAGGACATAGTAATAGCTACTACAAGACCTGAGCTACTTAAAGCCTGTGGTGCGGTAATATACAATCCAAGAGATGATAGGTATAAATACCTGAAGGGTAAACACGCAATAATTCCTCTATACGGTGATGAAGTACCAATTATGGAGCACGAATTCGCTAAACCTGAATTCGGTACTGGATTAGTAATGATGTGTTCTTATGGAGATACTAAGGATATATGGTTCTTCAGGGAGATGAACCTGAAGCCTAGAATCCTGATAAATCCTGATGGAACTATGAACGAGGAGGCTGGTTTCCTTAAGGGGTTAAAGGTCGATAAGGCCCGGGAAGTCATAGTTGAAAAGCTTAAGAATGAAGGCTACCTTGTTAAGGTTGAAGATTATGAGGGTGAGATACCTGTTTGTTGGAGGTGTAAGACACCTATAGAGTTTATACATACTAAGGAATACTTCCTTAAACAGTTAGATTTCAAGGATGAGGTCTTAAAGGTAGCCGATAAAATGATATTTAGGCCTCTTGAACATAAAAAGAAGCTTGAGGTTTGGGTTGAGTCTTTAGCTATGGACTGGCCAATATCGAGGACTAGGTATTATGGTACTGAAGTACCTATTTGGAGGTGTAAGAAGTGCGGCTATGTAATACTTCCAGAGCCTGGTAAATATGTAAGACCTTGGAAGGACCCGCCACCAGTAAATTCGTGTCCTAAGTGTGGTGCTCCTAAGAGTGAGATAGTTGGTGAGACTAGGACTTTTGATACATGGTTTGACTCATCAATTAGTGTTCTCTACGTGACTAGATGGCTTGATGATAGAGAAGCAGCATTAAAGGCTCTTGAGCATGCTTTGAGACCTCAAGGTTATGACATCATAAGAACGTGGCTATACTATAGCGTACTTAGGGTATGGCTACTAACGGGCAAGCCACCATTTAAGTGGGTTAGGATTACAGGTATGGGCTTAGACGAGAAGGGTAGAGCTATGCATAAGTCGTTAGGTAATGTCATATATCCTGAACCATACCTTGAAAAGTATGGTGCAGATGCATTTAGATACTGGGCTGCAGCTTCAGGTAAGCTAGGTAGCGACTATAGATGGTCACTAAACTTGGTTAAGACGGGGTTAATGTTCTGTACTAAGCTTATAAATATAGCTAGATTCATCACATCATTTAGAGAGCCAAAGAGTGGTGAGTATAGACTTAGAGAGTTAGATAAGGCAATGCTTAAGTATGCATCAAGAATTGCTAGGGAGGTCATCGAGTCTTATAAAGAACTTGATGTATTTGAGCCTATACATAAGCTTTACGACTTGGCATGGAATATCTTCGCTTCAAACTACTTAGAAACTGTGAAGCCTAGGATTTATGGCAAAGGAGGATTTAGTGATGAGGAGATTAACGGCGCTATACATACGCTCTATAAAGTCTTTAAATTGATAATTAAGCTATTATCACCAATAATGCCGTTCGTTACTGACTACATATGGCGTTACATGAATGCTGGTGCAAGTGTTCATAAGGAGAAGATAAGGAATGAAGAATTAGATGTTGGCGAAGGTAAAGAGGAACTAATAGATCTCTTAATTAAAGTGAATTCAGCTATATGGAAATTAAAGAAGAGGCTAAATATTAGGTTCTCTGATGAGCTAAGAGCTATACTATACATACCTGAGGAAGCTCGAGATATAGCTGAGGATATTAAGGTACTACATAGGGTGATTGATGTGAAGTTAGGTAAACCCTCTGAATGGGATGAGGACTTAGGTAATGGAATATACGTAAAGTATGTTAAAGAGTCCTAAGTGACTTAGGTTCAAGGGATGAAACTAAAAGGTAACTGCAAAGAATATGGATGTTGGATTGGTGAATTAGCTCAAGGATGTAAACTATGTAAGGAGGGCTTTAAATCTGTACTCTTCATTACTGGGCTCTGTTTAGAGCATTGCTACTATTGCCCCATATCACCTGAGAGAAGAGGTAAGGATATAACCTTAATTAATGATGTTAAAGTTAAAGAAAGTATAGACATACTACTTGAAGTACTTTTGTCTAAATCAAAAGGTGTCGGCATAACAGGGGGTGATCCATTACTCAAATTTGATAGGTTACTGAACTACATTAAAATGCTAAAGGAATTCTTCGGAAGTAATTTCCATATTCATCTATACACTACTGGCTTGATGCTCACAGATGAAAAATTGAGTAAATTAGTCGATGCTGGTTTAGATGAAATAAGATTCCATATAACTGGTAATCACTCCTGGAAGGCATTGAAAAGAGCCATAGAGTATCCCATAGATGTTGGTATAGAGAATCCCATAATCCCTAACGGTCTTAATGAATTTAAGAAAATAATCTTAAATGGTCTTAAGCTAGGCGTCAAGTTCATAAATATGAATGAGTTAGAGTTTAGTGAGAGTAATTACGATAAATTATTAATGAGAGGATTAAGACCTAGACCTGATGGTGTCGCAGCTATAGGCTCTGAAGATACAGCACTAAAGGTTATTGAATGGGTAATTAATGAAGGTTTGCATATTAATCTACATTATTGTCCAGCGAGGTTTAAGGATAAATATCAATATAGGTTAAGATTAAGCTTAAGAGCTAAAACTACGCTAAAACCTTATGAAGTACTTAGTAATGGTTTAGTTAAGTGGGCTGAATTAACTGAGTGTCCTAAAGAATTAATTAGTAAGTTAATAGAGTACGGTATAGCATTTAAAGTAAATAACGTGGTTGTAATTAGTATCGATATTGCTAAGAAATTACCTTGTAAGTATAGAATTGTTGAGGCATTACCGTTAACTCCAAGAAGAATATTGAATGTGTACTGAATTAGGGGTAGGATCTAGTTAAGCTTCCTACTTCAACAAAATTTGATCAATTATCCTTCCATAGTTGTTGTAAATAATTAATGTAAAGTTTCTGAAAAGCACTAGTACATTCTCTACATTGTAATTAAAGACTTAAATTAATGAGCTATAATACTAGTTCTTGGTGGTTTCTTGAGGGATATTACAGCAATCATACTTACCGGAGGGTTTGCTACAAGGTTAAGACCTTTAACACTTACCCGTCCTAAGGCATTATTACCCATACTTGATAAACCCTTGCTAGACTGGATTATCGAGTCTTTAGCTAAGTCAGGAATTAAGAACATAATTTTATCGGTTAGATATTTAGCTAATATGATAAAGGATAGGTATGGTGATGGATCATCATTTAATGTAAGGATAGATTATGCTGAAGAAGTTAAGCCTTTAGGTGATGCTGGCCCCATCCCTGTTATTGCGTCAAAGTATAACTTAGATAGTACCTTTGTCATAATGTATGGGGATATATTCACTGATATAGAGTTAAGTAAGGTTATAGAGTTTCATAAATCTAGAGGTAGTATAGCAACATTAGTACTTACGAGAGTTGAAGATCCCTCAAGATACGGAGTTGCAGTAATAGATGATGAATTTAGAATTAAGGAATTTGTTGAAAAGCCGCCTAGAGCTAAAGCTAAATCAAATTTAGTTAATGCAGGCATATATGTCTTTGAACCCGAAGTACTTAAATACTTCCCTGAAAAAACTCCTTCAAAACTCTCTAAAGATGTCATACCTAAACTTGTCAATGAAGGCATAATATATGGCTACATATATGAGGGTATATGGTCAGATATAGGAGTACCTAGCGACTATAAGAGAGCTAACTTTGAAGCATTACTTCACTTCTATCCTAATGGTTACATAAGTAATGAGGCTGAAATATCAACTGACGTAGAGTTAGAGCAACCGGTCTACATAGGTGATAGTGTAACTATTGACAAAGGATCTAAGGTAGGACCACTAGCAGTTATAGGTAGAAAGTCACGTATAGGCCCTCAAACACGGATATATAAGTCTATATTACTTGATGGAGTTGTAATTGAGGGTTCATCATTAATCGAGGGTAGTATTGTTGGTAGAGCTACATACGTAGGTAAGTGGGTAAGAGTATGTGATGGCAGTGTTCTAGGTGATGAAGTCACAATAAATGATGAAGTGCTCATAGCTAGGAACGTAATAATATTACCCTATAAGGAAATAAGTGATAATATACTGAGAGAAGGCTCAGTCATACTTTAATTTACTCTTCAATAATTTTAAACCTCATTTTATATACTTCCGATAGGTAGTAGCTTAGCCAAGCAGTACTGAACTTTTTCGATCTCTTAACGAGAATACTAAACTTATCACCACTATCTATTAATTCTAATACCTTAACTCCTAGGTACTCAAGAAATTCTCTTAACTCACGCTCACTTGGTTTATAGAACTTCGTACCACATGGACCAAAATTACATAGTCTGCAGCCCATATCATGTGACAATATGTTGGCTGCACATGCTGATTGCATAACATTCATACCGAGCCTTTTCGCATATTCATCAACCCTTAATTTAATATCTGATGTTGATATGGGCACCTGATCACTCTTACCTTTAGGACTTCTTGTTAGTCTACTGACTATCGTATCAATACATATACCTGATTTCTTTAATCGATCAATTATGCCTTGAGTAACTCTTAAAGATCCAGTAACAACACTCTTCATACCATGACTTACCGCAAGTTTCAATATGTCCATGTATTCCTTATCCGTAATACCAGGTATTATAGGTCTTAGAAATAGGTCAACTCTTAAACCGATGCTGGAGGCTATCTTAGCTCCCTTAAGTCTTAGGAGGGGATCGGGAGCTCTAGGTTCTAAGATTTTACTCTTATTTATACTGATTATTGTTATTAAAATGCTTATCCTTGGTTCATAATTCTTAAGTTTTTTAGCGATATCTTCACTTATGATTTCCTTAGTACTAATCTGTGATGGTAGTCTTAACCATTTCCATACATCCCTTATGTAGCTTAATGTTTTATTTACTAATTTAGGTAGTAAGGGTTCAGTCACAGATCCATAAGCTGCTAAAGTTCTTTCAGGTACTACATAAGGGTTGAGAGATAGTGCATAAACAAGCTCTAAGCTACTCAACGGGTATGGTTTAACCTCGCTTGAAGAGAATCCCATGTCGGGTACGTAACAATATATGCATCCAAATACGCATCCATGCCCGGGATGTATCGTTATACCGCATGGTCTAGGTTTTCTCCTTGAATGTGGATCCCTCGAAGCTTTCTTCTTAGAATTTTCGCTAAGTATGGAAGCTACTTCCTCACGTACCTTAATTTTTAATTCATAAAGTCTTATTGCTTCATTAGATTCTACCATGATCTTCACTAAATGATTGCTATAATAATTTAAATAGCTATCCTTTTATACTTCAACTAACTCTCTATTTGGGGTTCCTCCATGAGATTAAAACCTCCCATAATCTTGGTACACGGTGGTGCAGGTTCTTGGCGTTCATTAGACCTGGTTAGGAAGGCACATGAAGTTCTTGAAAAAGCTGTTAATGAAGCCTTCAAGGTTTTGAGAAATGCTTCAGCCCTGGAGGCTGTTGTTGAGGCTGTTAAGATAATGGAGGACTCCGGAGTACTTAATGCTGGATTAGGAAGTGTAACCGATATACTTGGAGGTATAGGTATGGATGCTGGAGTTATGACTTCAGACGGTAAAATAGGTGCTGTAGCGAATGTAAGCTACCCTCGAAATCCCATATTGCTAGCTAGGTACGTCATGGAATACACAGACCACGTATTAATAGTTGGTTATGGTGCTGATGAGTTAGCTAAGAGGTTAGGTCTGGAAAAACATCCAGGTCCTACAGAACGTGTGAAGAAACGCTATGAAGAGCTTTTAAGGGAAGCACTAAGAGGTAAACCGCCATCATGGTTTAGACGTAGCTACGAATTAGCACGTAAGTTATGGTATTTAGGAGATACTGTAGGTGCTGTTGCTTTAGATAGTAACGGTATGCTGGCAGCAGCTGTAAGTACTGGTGGCGTCATTATGAAATTACCGGGTCGTGTAGGTGATTCAGCAATTCCTGGTGCTGGTTTTTATGCGTCAAGAAAGGCTGCAGCAGTAGCTACGGGTATAGGTGAGACTATAATAAAGAGTTTCTTAACACTACGTGCTGTAACACTAGTTGAGGAAGGGTTAAAAGCCGATGAAGCAGCTAATAAAGTTATTGAGGATCATTCAAGAGTTCATGGTAAAGACACCGCAGGTATTATAGTAGTAGATAATGAGGGCTTCATAGGAGCGTCATTCAATACTATAGCCATGCCTTGGGCTGCTCTATCTTCAGACGGTAAAGTCGTGTTAGGAGGTCATGAAAAATTACTCAGTAAGTAGTACCCACATTTTCTTTGAAGCATCGAAATATGCTTGAGCACTCTTACTTAAAGCCTTGAGTAGCGCTAAACCCTCCCTACCTAATATCTTAGCTATCTCAGCCTCGTTAGATGTTCTAATAGTTCTTAGCTTATCCTTGAATTCACTCCAGAATTCCGGGTCAACAGCAACTCTCTCATTAAGTAATTCAAGAACTACCGCTCCATCCCTCTTTAATCTCTCAAAGAATGCATCCCTATTCTTTATCTTTGAGGCAATATCAGACTCGAACATTACCTTTTGCTCTTTAAGTATCTCAACGGCTGACCTCTTAACACGTTCCCTACCTCTTTCTTTAGCGTATGGTGGTGTAGGTGCTACAACTTCAACTCTCATCTCTCTTAACTTCTTAATCTCTTCCTCTAATGCAGTAACCTTCTCACTAAGTGCTTCGAGAATTTCTATCATATCTCCAACTCTTCTAGCTAACATGTCAACTTTAGCACTGTAAGGATTGAGAATATCCTGGATGGTTCGTTGTAGCCTAATTATGTCATCCTTACTTACACCCTTAGATACTCCCTCAATAATTTTAGTTACCTTCAGTCCTTCAGCTTTACCACTTACAGCATCAATTATGAAGGATCTTAAGGCCTCCTCAGGTGGTAGGTTAGGGTACTTCTTCATTACCTTCTCTAGTATTTCGTAGGGTATATTGATCACTAATCTAGGCACGAATACTACCCATATATTCTTCGTATCAATCCTTAAGAGTTAAGCCTCCCAAACTACAGTATAAATGGTTGATGAGACTCACGGTAACTGAGTCGTGATGAGTCATCCCCCTTCACTGACTTACTTAACCATAAACTTATTCCACTCACTAATGATAATACTACCCTCTATAAGGATAGTGTTGAGTCTTAACGCTATCTCCCTAGCTTCATCAACACTTAGAGCTCCACCTTCCTTTAGCATTTCAACAATTACTAAACTAGGTCTTAGACCTGCTAATTGAGCTAAGGCTATTGATAATTCTGTGTGACCCCTTCTCTCCTTTAGGCTCCTACCTAAGAGTATGGGTACATGTCCCGGTGAGACGAACTCTTCATAGAATTTCCTCTTAGCTTTCTCAACATCACCTTTAAGAATCAACTCAACAACCCTATCTAACTCCCTTATTGTTTTAGCTCTATCAGTATCACGTATACCTGTCTCAACATCTACATGATTAACCCATAAACTAAAGTTTGATGGGTCCCCATATCTCAGTCTTTTTCTGCTTAATTCTCCATAGCCTGAAAGCCTTAGTATGTCGTCCATATACTTGAGTCCTAAGACCTCACCTACACTTCTAGGCATTACGTAGCATATGAGCCCACCTGCCAAACTTCTCATCATAGCTATATGCTTAGGAGTTACTTTAGGTGCGTAAAATACCATATCTACCTCATTCTCACGCCTTCTATCATCGTATATCAATACAGGTTTGCCATTAAGTAGCTTCTCCGCAGCCTCCTTGATTACGTTCATTCCATTACCACCTAGCCCTTTTACTCACTACGTATAGCTAATTTAATGTGTTTATACTCTAATGTGATATCTTAAAACTATATAAACAGCAAGTAATATAATTCCTGCCATGAGTAATAGTAGACCTGCAAACCTCCTACTGATCTCCTTATTAAGCCTTATAGGTGTTGCATTAAGTACTGATGTCTGATTTACTCTCTTTACAGTAGTGTATTTCTCAGTAGATATCAACTCTTTCTTAACTAAATATGGCTTAGCAACTATCAGCAAGTTAGTAGTCTCTTGACTTATAAATAACTTAAGTTTTAGCACACATGCTCTTGACTGTGTACTATTAATTATCGTGTAGCTTACGTTACTTAGCACACATGACTCACCTAATGTTGAAGTAAGAAGGGTAGCTTCACCACTTAAATCAATAGCTAATACATGTTTATCCATACCTATTATCGCTATAACAGACTTATTCAAGGGCAATATCTTGCATGCATTTCCTGTTAAGTTTATTAGCAAGGATGCCCTCAAATCGTTAAAGCGTAATAGTATGGCAACCTCACCATTACCTATAGCATTAATGAGGGATAGCTCAGTTATAAGTTTCTTAAGTACTATAGTAGAGGATGTAAGTAATCGGTTGGATATATTTAAATGCTTCAACAAAAGTTTGTTATCGCTGATAATCCCTATTAATAATGAATTATTATAATAAGGCATAATAGTGAATTTAGATGAGGTGGTACATTCAGGACATGGGATGCTAAAGATATTACAATACGTTACATTACTAAGATTTCTACTATACCTTAGTAAGGATATTCTAATACTTCCTTCAAAGGTATTAACCTGATAACTAATTAAGCATATCCTGCCTTCACAATTGGTTATTCTCACTAAATCCATACCTTTAATTAAATTTACATTTATTGCACTCATTGTTGGATTCACTATATTATTTAGTGCTAGATGTCCGTAGAATCCATATTTCGTGTCATTAACTTGAGCCGTGCCAATAAATAGAATATCATTATCGAATTGTAATGTAATATCGTTTATTGCACCAATAATGTCCAACATTAGTATTTTTATAGTTACTTCATGAACTCCTAATCCGTAAGTGTTTACTCCTTTAATTACACTAATAAATGGCTTACTATTATACATTCCCGCAAGTATGAGTAAGTCCTTGCTGGGAATGTATAAAGCAGTATTAAAGTTCATGTTAAGACTTTTTTCGAGTTTAGGCACTATAGTGTAGAATATTTCATTCAATATCATAATTACCCTTAACGGTAGTACCAGAATATACGTATTATTAATGCTTATGAAATCCTTAACTATGATATTTTTACTTGCTTCGTCTAAAGTTGAGGTGCTGTAATGGGGTGATATTGCATTGCTATTTATTAAAGCTGGGTTGAGCAGTAAGACAATTATGAGTAGTATTGGTATTCCTCCCTTCATCTTTCAAACTCAACTTTTTTTGGATTTCCATACCTCTTAACTATGTCTATCAATCTTGTTAGATTCTTCGTATAGAACCTATACCTTACCTTAACTCTACCTCTGCTCATTATTATGTCCATAAATTTTCTCCTACTATTTACCTTGATGGAGTAGTTATCATTAAGTGGGAATTTTATTGTTATACCTGTACCTACGATACCCTTATCGTATACCTCATACTTAGTCACTACTTGAACTACCTCCCTTAAAGACCTCTGCGTAAGTCTATTAATTATCATGAATGATGCGTAAGGTATCTCGTACCCTGCTAGAAATACTAAGACCTTAGTTAGTACGTCAACACCCTCAGCTGACGCTACAGACCTTGCGTATCCGAAGTAGAGAGGATACCAGGCGAAGAGCACTATGAGTGATAAGAATGATATCATCGTAGCTTTAAACATGGGCTTTAACTCACTAATCACTTGAGTATCAGTACTTTGAATAGTCATTACGTCCTTAGAATCCATCGAGAATAACCTTTTACCCTCCTTAATTTCCTTAGCCTCCTTACCAACTATATGTTTTAATTGAGTTCTCATAGTTATGGCTGTGAATATCACCATAGCTACAATGAAAATTATGAATGTATAGCTAAGGTATTGAGGGTAAAACACATTAAGAACTACTAGTAGTGCTATCATTGACTGACCGTAAGCTATTGTTAGGGCGTATTGCTTCCTACCCATCTGATAAGCCAATGAACTACCCCAAGAGGTTATCACACCAAGCTTGATAAATGCTTACCTACTTAAGACTTCTTAAAGAAATTATAGGTAATTCCGTGTATTAAAGAGTTGGTGATTGAAACGCCAATATATACTAGGCAAGGAGATGATGGTAAATCATACATACCCGCATTTAAGGGTGTGAAGGTACCTAAAAGTCACATAGTGTTTGAAGTTATAGGTACCATAGATGAATTAAACTCCTTCATAGGCCTTGCTAAGTCAAAGTTAAGACAGTATGAGGAGTTAGCGAGACTATGTGAAGAGTTAAGAAGGGTACAAATTAACCTGTTTAAAATCGGAGCATCAATAGCTAAAGCAAAAACTGTAGGTGAATGTATAGATGAGGACGAGAGTAAGTGGATTGAGAATAGAATAGACCACTACTCAAGCACGATACCTACGAATAAGTTTATCATACCAGGGGGACATGAGATAGCATCAATACTTCATATCGCCCGAACTATTTGTAGGAGGTTAGAGAGGAGAATTGTAGCATTAAGCGAGAGCATACCAAGTCTTGTATGTGGCGGTATAATCAAATACATTAATAGGTTAAGTGATTACTTGTACATTATAGCTTTATACGTAAATAAAGCATTAGGTGTTGAAGAAGAGGAGGTTAAGGTTGAGCCTTAATATAATTAATTAAAAACTTTTGTTATTTGACTTTATGTGAGTATATCATTAAGGCAGTCTTTTTCGATACATTCGCGGATTTCCATCGCTATTCTCCTACCCATGCTAATGGGTCTTCCAAAGTATAGCTTACTGTATTGACTACCGATACCCATGTATATGTTCGTACCACCACCAATTCTTAGAGCTACATCGAATACTACAACATCAAGGTCCGGCGTCACCATGAGTTGTAAGGTGAAGGGGCCTATTACACCGGGTGGTTCAATTTTCCTTGCAGTATTAATGAATGACTCCCCAATATCGAATAGCTTACCTAACATCCTCTCTCTAATAGTTGCCGCTTCATGGCCTATCTCAACCATCTCAATACCTAGAACCTTACTGACCTCCATTTGTACATCAGCAGGCATTCTTAAGAAGCCATCGAGATTTGTCTGAATTCTCCTATCTATACTTAATAACTCTAACCTTCTCCTGGCAACACTATAGAAGTAATTAACATTAAAGTGAGCACCCACAATTAACTCCTCTATCGAGGCTTTAGGTAAGTCATCCTCACGAACTATACCTTTATTAATCAAGTCTCTGAACTTCCTCCAAAAGTCATCACGATCTACAGCAATGAAGAATCCTCTCTCAACTCTCTTCCTAGCGTGAGGCATCTTGACCATGACTGGTCTATCGATTTCGTCAGGGTTAGTAAAGGTTTTGGGCCTTCTAATCCCTGCCTCATCAAGTAATCTATAATAATTCTTATCACCAGTTCTTTCCTCATACCTTAGTAGATACCTATTGCCAAATATGGGTATTGGAAACTTATTCTCTATATTATCGTAGCCAACATAAACAGAGAAGCTCCTATTAGGTACGAATATTGCATTAAGCTCCTTTAACTTAGCTATGACATCGTCCCTTAAGACATCAGCAAATCTATCAAGTATTATTGGTACATCAACAACTCTATCAAATCTTAAGTAGGGTTTCTCCCTACCCTTCTGACATATAGCGATAGTTCTAAAGCCTTCATCTTTAGCACCATCAAATACGTCTAGAGCTGAGTGACTAGCTATTGCCGCGATCGATACCTTCTTAATATCTCTTGGGTAACTACTAATTAATTCCTTAACTAGTTTAGTACTCAATTACATCACCTGTAAATGTTTTAATATATACTCTACCCTTACCTAAACGTACATCTCCTAAAATCCATGATTTAAAACCATATTTTGAGGTTAAACTCATAAACTCCTCAACACAATCTTTAGGTGTTGTAACAACCATTCCTATACCCATGTTAAAGACCCTATACATCTCACTTAGTGGCACATTACCTAGTTTAGCTACTAATTTGAATATAGGCTTTGGTTCAGGCATTTTTAAAGTTATGTCAAATGAATTATTAAGTATTCTCTTTAATTTTGTAAATGCTCCACCAGTTATGTGTGTTGCTGATGATATTAATCCCTTACTTAACGCATCAAGTATTAAGTTAGAGTATATAGCTGTTGGTTTACTTACTTCTTCACTAACATCTATACCTTCCAACATTACTTTATAACTACCTAATTTACTCTCAATAATCTTCCTGAGTAAGGTATAACCGTTGGCATGGAGACCCCAACTCTCTATACCTATGACTACATGACTATTCAAATCTCTTCTAGGTATATCGTATAGTCTCTCAGCCATAACGAAGCATGCAACATCAACACCAGTAACTAGGTCAGGCATGATGGCTGTTTCACCACCTACTATAGCCACATTACTTACTTTAGATGCCTCAATGATACCATTAATCACTCTATTGAATACCTCCTCATTACTCTCAGGAAGCACTATATAGTCAAGTAGAGCTATTGGTCTAGCGCCAACACATACCACGTCATTAACATTCATAGCTACACAGTCCCAACCTATAACCTCAAGCTTATTCAGCTTCTGTAGAACCAATGTTTTAGTTCCAACACCATCCGCATGAAGAATTATCTCTATATCCTTATACGTTATTGATGATGCATAACCACTTAAGTCTTTAACATTAATATTTAACTTCTTAGCTAATTCCTTAATAGCATTAAGTGCTCTTTGATGCATGAGTTTATGCTTAGATAAGTCAACACCTGCCTTACTGTATGTCCAAACCTCACTCACGGGTTTCACCACACATTTTCATGCATAACTTAAAGATCCTTATAGCTAGATAAGCAGCATTCTCAGGATTATTTATCCCTACCGTAGCTACCGGGACCCCCTTAGGCATTTGCACTATACTTAACAATGAGTCAAGACCTCCCAGAGCAACATTCAATGGCACACCAATTACTGGTTTCTCAGATCTAGAAGCTATGAAGCCTGGTAAGTGTGCTGCAAGACCCGCCATTGCTATGAATATATCGGCATCGCTCTTAGCTATGTACTCTTCAAGTTCCTTCGGATTTCTATGAGCACTTAAAACCCTAATATCGTAGCTTACACCATGCTCTGAAAGTACTTTAGCTGCTCTCTCAGCATACTCTAAGTCTCTCTTACTACCAACGATTATTGCTACTTTACCTTTACACTTACTCATAGCCCTCACCTTAACACATCCTTATATGCTTAGATGCCTCCCATACCTTACGTCTTGCCTTATCAACTGATGAGCCACGTGCTAAAAGTACCATCATTCTACGTCCAGCATAGGTGAAGGGCTTTCCAAAGACCCTGAGATCTACACCAGGTATTCTTAGGGCGTCATAGACACCGCAGAACTTAGGTGCCCATACTCCCTCCTTCTCAACATATATTGCTAAACTAGCACCAGGCGATATCACTTTTGGTTTAGGTACGGGTAGACCTAAGACTGCCCTAACATGTATGGCGAATTCGCTAAGTTCTTGAGTAACCATAGTGACCATAC
>Ga0190367_1001228_pt1 | contig 15254 bp, 16 predicted proteins | sample 4872181011_MG_FD_171838 | JGI IMG/M metagenome (GOLD analysis project Ga0190367, IMG submission 171838) | Hydrothermal vent microbial mat bacterial communities from Southern Trench, Guaymas Basin, Mexico - 4872-18-10-11_MG | ecosystem: Environmental > Aquatic > Marine > Hydrothermal vents >...
GCCAAAACTGAAATTTGGTAAGTCCCAATTTTATTTATTATACCTTCTTTTCTTATGGCATCACAACCTACTATAACCATATCTATGTTATTTATGAAAAAGCCAACAGCTGAATCTAAAATTAAAGTTACTGGTATGTCTTCTTTAGCCAATTCTTTTGAAGTTTTTATCCCTTGATTTAATGGCTCCGTTTTTGTCGCATAAACTTCTTTTATTTTCCCCTTTCTCCATGCATACTTAATTAAAGAAAGTGCTTCAGAAGAATGGCAATGGGTTAAAACAACTGATTTTTTCTCAAAAATTTTCATTCCGATTTTTGCCAGCTTTAAATTAACTTCTTTTAATTCCTTAAGCAATCTAGCTATAGCTTCTTCCTTTCTTTCTGCTAAAATTCTTTCAATACAATTGTGCAAAACTACTGCAGTAGGTCTAATCGATTCCAACAAAAAACAAATCCTTTCGAAATCTTTTCCAAAACCTTTTTTCCTCGCATAAGATTTTAGAAATTTTAAAGACTCGATTGCAATAGCTTTTGCACCCTGAATTTTAACTTCCTTTATTTCTTTAACCAATTTCTTAAGATTTTTCACATTCTAAATTTTAGTTTTTGAATTATTATTGTGGAATTTAAAAGTAATGAAGAAATGGTTGAATATTTGGTTGAGATGGGTTATATAAGAAGCGAAAGGGTAAAAGAGGCTTTTTTAAAAGTAGATAGAAAGGTTTTTGTACCGGCTGAATATAAAGATTCTGCCTATGTAGATTTTCCGATAAGAATCGGTGCTAATGCCACCATATCAGCTCCTCATATGGTTGCTATGATGACAGAATTGCTTAAAGTTGAAAAAGGTAACAAAATTTTAGAAATAGGGGCTGGATCTTGTTGGCAGGCCTGCATTTTAGGTTATTTAGTAGGTAAAGAAGGTTTGGTAATAACTGTAGAAATTGATAAGCAAGTTTATGAATTTGGAAAAAAGAATTTGGAAAAGATTGGGATGAAAAACGTAAGGATAATAAACGCAGATGGTTCTTGTGGCTATCCTGAATTTGCACCTTACGATAGAATACTTATAACTGCTGCCTGCCCTAAAAAAATTCCTAAAGAAATCGTTAAGCAATTAAGCGAAAATGGGAGGGTAGTAGCTCCTGTAGAGGAAAAATGTTTTGATCAATGGTTAGTAGTTGGAGAAAAAATTAATGGAAAGTTTAAAACAAGAAAAATTTGCTCAGTTTCTTTCGTAAGGCTAATAGGAAAGTGTGGTTTCAAATCTTATTGATGGGGCCGCCCGGATTTGAACCGGGGTCAGTGGCTTTCTTCTTTCATCTTTCAAACCTCCAAACTGGAGGCCACCGTCCTAGACCTGGCTAGACGACGGCCCCTCAAAAAATATATCGATTTATTTTTTTTATACTAATTATGCCAGTCGTAATAAAAAGGGATGGGAGAGAAGAAGAATTTATACCTGAAAAAATAGTTGTAAGTTGCTTAAAAGCAGGTGCAACTTTAGAAGTTGCAAGAAAAATAGCAAAAATAATAGAGGGTGAAGCTTTAAAAAAAGAAAAAATTAGTGCAAAGGAAATAACAAAATTGATTCTTGAATATTTAAAGAAGGAAAATGAGGAATGGTATAGGAATTGGATAGTTTTTGACAGGGCTGTAAAAAGAAGGGATACAGAAAAGGAAATGACTGAATGATAACTTTTCAAAAAATTTTATATCAGCTTATCCTACCTTTTGCCCTTTTTTACTTAATATTTTACGCTTTACTAAACAAATCTAAAATTTTTGGAGAACCAAAAGAAGTTAAGAAGATAAATGCTGCTGTTTCTTTTCTGCTTTCTTTACTTTCTTCACTAAGCATTTATTCGTTAAATTTAATGAACTACTTGACTGCAATAGGAGTTGGCATTGCCTTCTTCTCTTTTGTTGCATTATTTTTAATGGCTGGATGGAAAAAAGCTGGAGAAATTCTTGAAGAGAAAAAAGAGGAAGAAAAGGAAAGGATAAAAGAAAGGAAAGAAGAAAAGGAAAGAAGAAAAGCGAAGGAAAGGTTGCCAGAGGAAGTAGAATCCCTTAAAACATTGTTGTTAAATTTACCGCCAGAACATAAAAAAGAAATTTTAAAAGCACTTAAAGAGAAAGAAGGAAGATAGAATGGAAGCTTTATTTTATTTCATATCTTTCATGCTAACTTTTCTAATTTTTTATGGCTTATTAAATAAAGCAAAAATTTTTAGCAGGTTCATTAATTCCATAATTTCTTTAATAGCATCCTTTTACTGCCTCTTTTTCTTATTTCTACTACGATCAAAATTTTACTACAAAATTTTCTTAGCTTGCATCCCACTCATTTTGCTAGCAGCTTTGGGAATTTTAATGATAATTAAGGGTTTAAAGCAGGAAACTAAGAGACAAACTTAACTTAATGAGTTATGTATAAACGTAGTAACTGCTTCTTTTATAAATTGAAGATGAGTAGCTAAATTAGGGCTTATTTAATTAGTGTTTCGAGTTTGTATAATTAAAAAAGCCCCCGGCGGGATTTGAACCCGCGACCTGCTGCTCGCTTGTGATCATTGCTCTTACGAGCAGCGCCATTACAAGGCAGCCGCTCTACCACTGAGCTACGGGGGCCAATATTAATTTATGGTGTTAAGTAAATTTTAATTCAACAGGGCATACACTTTTTTTCACATCTTTCTGTCGTCTGATTACAATAACACTGATAACAACCTATCAATCCTTTCTTTTTATCTATATAACAACCCCATTGTCCGCAATCAGACCAAACCTCCGAACAAGAGTTCTTTGTATCGCTAACTGTATATAACCTACAAACTCCGTCTGGGTCTCTACAATAATAATCTCTATATTCCACTATTCCATCACAATACCATCCATCATATTCGCTACACTCATCTGGTACACACGTACAAACTTCGTTAACAAACCTATATTCCCTAACTAGAACTATTTTAAAATTGTCTAGAACAAATTCTCCAGAAAAACAAACATCGTTATAAAAGTGCTTGGGATAGTTCAAAGAATTTTCTTTAAACAATATAGCTACCTTTATAATAGTTTTAACGATCGCATAATCATCGACAAATACAGGCTCGACAAAAGAAATATCAATAGCTTTGCAACTTACATTTATGCAAGAATCTAAATAATATGGTGTTAGCTTTTCTTCAACTTTTTCCTTGATTTTTATTTTTAATTCTTCTTGAGTACAAGTTGGGTTGCATATATCTTTATCCCAACCGCACTCTTCTAAAGACTCGTTTAAAGCCTCGTAAACTTTTTCTTTTATTTCTTCTTCAAACTGATTAATTTCTTTAGCTTTTTGAAAAACTTTTCTAAAACAACTTTTTACTTTAAAAGTTGGCGAAAATTTATTTAGCATGTAAAAATTAGAGGCTGAATAATTAATTAGGAATTTGCTTACAGATGCTTTATAAAAATTATCATCAAAATCTATAGAAGCTTCATACGATCCTAACAAAAATAATTCTAACTCATCCAATTTTCGATTAAACTCGACTAAAAATGAATAGCTAGTTTGCTTAAAATAATCGTTTATGTCAGCTATATATTCGCCCCAACTCTTATCTAAACTTTCTATATTCCTCTCAATCCTTCCATTTTTTATGCAATATAGTTCTATTGCTTGAGAAGCTATTAAATTCAAACCCGCATAGATATTTTTAAGAATCGAATCGAACCTTAACATTCTTTTTAATAAAAAAGTTTCTCTCGAAAGTATCACCCTTTGAATTGATTCCTGAAATGCGTAATGAAAAATAAAGTATTCAACTATTGCAAGCATAGCAAGCGAAACTAATATTAGATGAATAGATCCCTTCATTTTCCAGCTCTTATTGTCAAAGTTCTCCAAACTAAGTAGGTAGGCGGCCTATTTCCAATTCCAAATAAGTAAACTAAAAGTGGGATTTTTTCTTCTAGCGAGGGTTTAAATTTTTGGCAATTTCTTGCAATCTCCCACAAGCCTAGCTTAATAGAAACACATGAATCCTTAACCAACATATTTAAACAATCAGAATATTCTTGAGGTAGCTTAGATTCAACATAAGATTTTGCTAAAATTTCCGAGAAAGTTACATTCTTACATTTAGCTAATAAAAGATAGCTAAGCAAATTTATGTCCTTATTCCATTCAAATTTTTCTCTTATTAGCATGGAAATCCTAACTTTAAAAGCGTAGTAGAATATTACAGACGTTAAAATTATTACAATGCAAAAGACTATAAAAAGAGTTGTTAGTAAGGATTTCATGAAACTACCCCTATATAATCAGCTGGTATTTCGAGAAAGACTTCAAAACCTGTGGAATTTACGACTGCGTAATCGCAGAATCCTGAAGGATATCTAGCAGTAATTTCGACCTTATCATCCTTACAAGCTGTAGGAAAGCAAACAAATTTTTTTCTACCCTTTATTTCAATACAAGAACAAATTTTGGAATCTGTAATATTGATACCACAGCATGGTTCTGCTGGACATCTTGCTATTTGTGAATAGTCTATTGGAATGTATCTAACAAATTTTACCCTTTCCATTCTTTTTCTTATACATGCTTTTGATAGCTCATCTGCTATAAGAGTTAAAGGTGACCTAAAACCAATTATTCTTGCCGTCGCAGGGTAGCATTCTAGCAAAGAATCGTTACAAAGCAAAATTCTTGTATCAGAAAATACTGGTTTATAGAACTGAGAAAGGCATGCTGAAGAAAAGTTGAAATTTAGAAAATCAAATTGATAGCTAAAATTTATGGAAGTTGAATTAAATATCTCTAACTTAAATTCTACCGAAGGAAAGTTGTTTAAATAAAATTTTTCTATATTAGAAAGAGTTAAGGAAGTATTATTTACTACATAAGGTATTTTAGAACCGATTGAATCTTTTACTAAGATATCAGACCTTGTTAATAAAGCTTGGAGGAAGAGTGTTGCGTCTCTTGAAGCGTCTAATTCTTGTTTTATTACTTTAACTTCTAAGAATCTTCCACCCATAATGTGCACAAAAGCTAAAACTAGACCGAAAGTTATAGCTATAGTCAAAAGTTCTGAAAACATGTTAGCAAACGCATTCGTGTAAAGCGGCTTCTATCCTAATACTCTCTTCATTTTTTGAAATGTTTATAACAGCAAAAGGAAATTCTTTTGTAAATTCTTGATAAAAACATAGAGAAGCGTTTGAAAGCAATTTAGCTGAATAATAAGTTGGTGCGAACTGTATTCGAAAAGAAGAGTAAACAGCTATGTAAGATTTATTTAGGCATACATGATAATAACCTGAAGGTGGAGTTAAGTTTAGACTGAAAAACATATTGCTAGCTGGTGCTATAAAAATAGAATCTATAACTGCTCTTAATTGCTTAGCCATAATTTCTGCTGGAGAAAGAGTTAAATATTCAGCAAGGAACATAAAGTTTGAAATTAACCATTTAACTAAGAATGCTATGAAGAAAAAACTAGAAATTAAAGATACGACTTTTATGATAGTTAATCTCACATTTAATATTTTATTTCTCTAGCTTAATTTCTTGGGCTGAAATAGTTACTTTATAAATGCCAGGACCTATTTCTTTCTTGTCTTCTGGAAAAATAAATCTAATCGAAGAATTAAAACACTCTGCTTCTCCTTCTGCTGTTATGCAAATTCTTTTTCCTCCGCTTACATTAACAAAATCCACACAATCTTCTATCTCTATAAACCTTATGTAAGTAGAACCTATTGGCATTTCCTCGGCCTTCCTCATAAAATCTATAAAAAGTGAAAGATGCTTTTTTAAACAACTCTGAGTTGCAAATTTACCTATTAGCCAGCTAAAAAGAAATGCTAATATAATGGCAAAAAGAAACCAAACAAAAAAAGTAAAAGACCATTTAACTCCCATAACTAAATTTTTTCTCTATAGTTAAAATCTTAAGGGAATCGACAACTTCTATTAAAATTTGATATACATAACCCTTCTCGATCTTTCCAACACGATTAAAAACCCTTACATTCCTTATACACAAATCACTTCTACCTACTTCGCTAAGAAAGAATTTTCTTGTAATGTTAACGCAAAAAACATCTCTTGTTAAGTAAGGTTGAATTTCACATTCGATTTTTATTTTTCTTTCTCCAAAAAATGGAAGTTCAAATTTAGCCAATATTTTTTCACTATAAATAGTGAAGTTTACCCTTTTACTGCCTGTTATTAAGCCACTTACTTCTGCTTCAAAATTCCTGAATTCATCGAATTGAATTCTATAGCAAGGATGTGCATAATATAACCAAACATTCCAGAGAGCGTAAGCAAAAATTAAAGCTGAAATTGTGAGAATAATTAAAGGTACCACTACGTCTAGAGCTATAGTTATACCTTTCATTTAAGATATCTATCGCAATGTAAGTATTGATCTTTTTCGTTTAAGATGTTTTTGCAGTACTCAGAAAGTTGATTCTCACATTCGTTTTCTCTACCATAAAATGCACAATCGTTACATGCACGAGCAGCTTGAACCTGACAATCTGTTGCATTGAAAAACGAAGTTCCTGTTCTTAGATTATAAAAAATAATGGAAGCAACAACAGCAGCTGCTATTAAAAATACTACTAAGCCAAACCAAAGAGTAGAAAGAGATTTTTGCATAATTTTTAACTTTTCTTAAGCTTAGGATGCTGTGTAGTCGTCGCAACTAACAGTGATTACTACACAATCGTCATCGCCAGGGTTGCAGTTAGTACCATCCTTCTTTTTCATTTGATCTTGTCTATAAGGCAATAAATCATAGCAACTCTTCGCTATTGATTCGTCTTCGTAAACAACCTCGCAATTAGATTTATCGCTGCAGAAAGAGCATGCAGACATTACTCTACTTACGCAATAATTATAATCTGCTGCGCCACCGACCCTTCTCCAGTGAATTAAAAGCAAATAGGAAACCCCACCTATAGCTACTACTGCCATCACCAATAAAGCAAGTGTCCTTATTGCAATTCCCTTCATAATTTAAATTATCCATACGTAACTAAAAAAATTCAACCTCCGCATTCACATTCATCCTCATAATATGGATTGATACATTTGCAACACTCCCACCAACTAGATGGACCAAAACCTCCACAGAATATGTTACAAGGTACTTCTGCGCATTCATTACATGAATTTCCTACCACATTGCAACAAGTCCTACAGCACTTACTGCAACCAATTTGTCTCGGCATACCTCTTTCTTCAGCAGGTTTATCTATACAAGTCGAAGGAAAAACTTCATCTTCGTTTAAATCATAACAAGTTTCGACTTCTATAACGTTTTCAATTCCTGTACAGCCCCTAACGCAGCAAATAGGTATATCATGACCACAACCTCCATCTTTTAATTCATACTCTTCGGTTGAAGTACAAACAACTCTTTCTCTAACCGAATCAGCAGGAGATGAAACATAAATTATATCGTCAGGTAAGCTTATTTCTTCATCGGTTAAATTGAAAACGACAAAAGTTACGTTAACGTATGTATTTCTATAAATCTCTCCATCCTCGCTTACATTAACATAATCATAATCTTCATAAACCAAGATAGGTCTTCTGATAAACAATTCCGAATACTCATCTTTATCTACAACAAAACAGTTATAAACATAAATGTTTGAACCACCATAATAACTTCCTAAATTCTCTCTTAAATAGTTAAGCTCATTTAATTTTACGCTCCAAAGAGTAGAAGCTGGTATTGGAATCGTTGAATTTATAAATTCGAAGCAAACTAAAAATCTACCCTTTAAACTTCCTCTAAGCCTAAATTTAATAGCTGTGTAAGTCGGGTGATCTTCCTTAAAACATGAGCATGTTTCTGGTGTCGTAGGATCTGGTCCATATTCCCATTCGCAAAATTTCCATTTCCCTTTCTCACTCCAAACACTTTCTACCTCCATCTCAAGGTCTTTTGATTCTTTAAAATAAGCTTCCGCTTCAAAAAAATTCTTTGCTTTTTTATTCGGAACTATATAAAAACTAATTTCTTTAAAACCATTCCTCCAAAAGAAATAGGCTTCGTAAGGTTTTTCAGAAGAAAATAACTCCAGCTTTAGCGGATCAAAACGGCAATCGTAAACTGCCTTGTATAAAATTCTTTTTGTCTCGTTCAAATAACATGGTATTTTCGCTAAAGGAATTTCACGATCTGGATGAATAATTATTAAATAACCAGCAAAAGAATCTCTATCAAAATAATCGCCCCTGTCTTCAAATCTTGCTTTAATTCTAATAGTACAATTCCTACCCCAAAAGCATGTATTTGGTTTTAATACACAAACTGGTATAGCTCCTTGTTTAACACAATTTTCCCATGCGTTGCATCTACAACCTGTATCTATACAAGTTCCTAAAGAAGTACAAATATAGCTTTCGTCATATTTTTCTTTACAAAAAGTGTCATTTGGTAAAAATACTAAACCTGTTTTACTACATTCGATGCATTCCCCTTTCCTTTCCCCAGGTTCGCATATCGTAAAATTTAACTTAAAACTTCTAGCTGGCTCTAAAGTTCCGAGTAAAAAATTTGTTAGAAAAGCTGCAACAAAAATGCTTATAAGAATGCCAGCTACTATTCTGGATATCACGGTGCACCACCTGGAAGTTCAGATTCCAATTCAGTTTCTGGTTGACAAAGAGTTTTTTCAAACTGATATCTTGGCCATTTCATACTTATGATTTGTTCTGTTATTTCAATCTCTCCATAATATCCTACTACAGCATCTATTGCTATTCCAACTACTCTACCAGCTAAAGCACCAGCGGTTGTTCCAAGCCCTGGAGCAACGGCACTTCCAATAGCTCCTCCAACCCATGCACCTATATCATCCCAAGGTAAGAAAGTTAAAATTGTCCATGCAGATTTAGCTGGTGTGGTTACTCTTCCCGTTAAACAATAATTATAATTGCCATTATAATCTCCCTCGCTATTATAGGTATAATCGCAAGCTGAGGTATAATTTACTTCTATCACAACACTTTCAACATTTTTTATTGCGTAATAACTAGGAGTGGCCGGATCGTAGAAGCTTATAATTTCCAGATTTCCTGTTAAAATGTTTCTCTTTAGGTTAAGAAGTATAAGAGGAGAATTTCTAACTATTAGCTTTTTATTTTCTGGTGTATTTCCTTCAAGAATATTGATACCCCTCTCAACTACATCTGTTATCTCACAACATCCTTCTGGATCTATACAGTTTGGGTCACAGGTCATAAATTCCATTCTTTGAAACTCTATCGAACTGAAATCTGTGTTTTCAAGTCTTCTTAAGAAATCGAGCTTTACGCATTCATAAAAGTCGCTAGCTCCATATTCTTCACACTTTTCTAGAGGAATAATGATTGTTCTAGCTTTACCTGTTGTATTAATAATAGGTTGGCCGCCTTTTTGGGTTATGTTCTCCCAGAAAAAAGTTAAGTTAACGTCTATTACTTCAGGTCTTGCCATTCTTTTCTGGTAAAATATGAAAGAATTTCCTGGTAAGCATAAGCTATCTATGGAGGAAAGATTAACAGCTTGATAAATAGGATATCCATCGAAATAAGTAACGTTACCGCAAACAAATGGAACCCTATAGGCAATAAAATTAGAAGGAACAAAAAAATCTGCTGGAATTTTTTCTTTTTTAATTATTAAATCGGTTTTACAAGGTGCCAATAAAACCCCTCTCAAGTTTTTAACTTTTTTTACAGCCCCAAAAGTCACATCAGTATAAATTGGAATCTCCTCGGGGACTTTAACTGAAACGAATATATTGTTTGGTTTTTGAAGCTTAATCGAATACATGGAAAATGGAAAACGTTTTAATAAAGCGTGATGCCACAAACAAAGCGAGTTGGCTCCGCAAGTTTCAAATTTTGAAAGTTCGCTTTCCTGGACCAATAAGCCAAGGGTTTCATAATAATACAAAAAAGCTATAGCTGCAAGTCTTTTCTTATCTAACTTTCCTATAGGAGATTTAAAACCTAGAAAGGTCGATAATTTGTTTGCTATGGCATAAGTTTTAGTTTTAACATCAAAACCGCTAAACTTAAAGGCATCTTCAAGATTTGTGTAAACTCTTAAGTAAGAATCTACAACTTCATCTGCCAGTTTATGAGTTGGTTGTAATGTATCATCTATGAATTTATAGAATTTAATTCTTTCAATAAAATTGCCTAACGAGAGATCGGTAAGTTCTGTTATAAACTTTTTAAGGTCCTTGTCTACTTCTATAGGAACCAATTTATGCTTTATAAGTTCCTTGAAACTTCTTTCTGTTATTATTCCCTCTTTAACTATATTTTGAATAGCCTCCTCCCTAAGTTTTTTTAAACGAGCGATGAATCTTGATGTTAATAAATTTTCTATAGTTTCCTTCATCGCTTTTCTGAAATGTTCATCGTCCCATATTGCATTTTTTAAAACAACTTCGTAGAACCCACTACGTTTTATCTCCTTGTTCATTTTCCTAAAAAACTTGTTGATTCCCTCCTCACCCGCTAGCTCATTAAGAAAATCTTTTCTTATACGCTTAGGGACCCCCCATTCTCTAAGTTCCTCCTTAAAAATTCTTCTAAGATCTTTCCAATCCAATGGCTCGCCTTTCCTTAAAGTTTCTGAGTAAATTTTATCATAAATTCTTTTAAGAGCCCCTTCAGAAGTTTGTGGACCTCCATAACTAGCAATCTTACAAGCAGTATACACTTGATCAAAATGCTCTACAAACTCATCGCTTGCTATTTTTGCTCCGGCATCCTTTAAATACTCTCTCGTTCCTCTTTCGATAGCCTCTTTCACAACCGTTTTTGTTTCTATTTCCCTAGCAGCCTCCTCTAACCCCCATGTTAGTAGAAGTTTTTTCCAAAGATCTTTCGGCGCATGTTTTTTAAACAATCTGAGCGTCCAATGTAACTTTTTCTCACCAAACTCCAACGCTTCTTCTGGAAATTCTTTAGCCTGGATCTTTCCCCAAAGGTTGCCTAGCCGTTCGCTCCCTCCTTTCGCTAATCTTCTGATAAGTTCTGGGAGGCTCTCTAACTCTGCGGCCTTTTTACTATACTTCGCTCCCCTTTTCAGGAGTTCTTTAAAACCTTTTTCTACAGCTTCCTTTACACCACTTTTGGCTAATTGAAATACATCAATAACCGCGTTAGTAATTGCCCCTGTATAAGCCACAACCAGCAGATTTTCGTAAAAAGTAGGTTTATACATAACTGTTGCTTCATGCGGAAATGTCTCGTAAAAAATTAACCACTCAGGATCACGCAGAGTAAGGCCCCAGACCCAATGTACAGGATTAGGTGGTATTAAATTTTTTCTTATTTCCTTATTAAAAGCTGCTTTTGCAAGTTCAGTTAAAAAACTGGCAACTCCTTGGGCAAGCCTCTCCAGCAAAGAATGCTCGGAAGGTAAGTTTTGAAAAAGATCAAAACCTATAACTTTACAAATCCACTGATTGCCTTCCTTCCAGCAATTAACATCAACCCTATGACCTACCCTACTTATGCAACTATAGCTGCTTTTATCCTTTAAATTGTAAGATGTCTGGGAACATTTAACATCATAAGAAGAAAGTTCAAAAAAACCCATACTCATCACGTTACTAAACCCTCTTACTATCTCCTCAAAAATGTTTCCAGAACCCCACCTGTATCCTTTATTGCAAGTAATTACACCGGGGTCCTGGGTTCCTACCACATCGACTGCACAAGCTAATCCAGCTAAACTAGTTAATTCTCTTAAAGGAAGAAAGCTCGCGTAAGGTGGTGGAATTAAAAACTGAAAAACGAGGTATACAACTACCGCTATAGCTAGGATGAGAACAAATATCTTAAAAACAGTTTGGGCTGCAACCATCTAATTAGTATTTGTAAACATTAATTATTAACTTTTATGATAAACTTTTTCGTAAATAAAAAAGAGAGATTAACTTATATAAGAAAGCTAAGAAAACTTTTTCTGAACAATTCCTTGATTTTGATCTCAAGAACTAATTTTTTAAATTAAACGCCAAGGCTTTTCAGGAGGTAACTCCAACTTGATATCTAAAATGCGAGACAAAAGTGAACTAATCTCAGGGCGAACTTCCTCCTCGAAAAAACCAAAAGAAACTTGTAAAATAATAGCATTGAATGGGTAAAGGTACATTTTCAGAATATTTAAAGGTGAGTAAAAGAATTCATCCCAACTAATTGTATCTTTATCGGGAACTCGTATCTCTTCTCCCATAAATTCAAATTTGCTCCCTTCGAGCCATGTACCTCTTATTCTAATTGGGGATAGTTCATGTTTAACGAGGGGGTATGTCAATAACATCTTACCTGCTTTTTTAAAATCCTGCTTGGATATATATCCCTTCCCTTTTTTTACAGGAGGAAGGAGTAAGAGCAACCTTAAGAATGACAATTGTGCTTCTTGAGGATCTATAGAAAGATCTTTATCAGGGTCTCTAAAATAGGCCAATAGCCCTTCAAACATTGGTTCGTATAGGCCTATTGGGCACTTATATTCGTGTACATATGCGCATTCGTAAGAATGAACTATTTCAAGAGGTGTCAAAGCATAAAGAGTCAAAAGTTTTTCCAATCTTTCTATGGCCTCCTCCCTGCTTATCTCACCCTTTTCCACACGCTTTTGGAAAGTACCTTGTTCGAGATATTCCCCTAGCGTTTTATATTTCTTCTCTCTTGTACGCTCTACATCAGCAAAATCTTTAAGAATTCCTACCTTTAAAACATCACCGACTTTTCTATCTAATTCCTTTATCGTGCGAGATACCCCCTCTCTCACCCTTTCAACTAATTCAGGTAATATTTTTTTCATCTTCCTCGACAATCGCCAAGACGTATAAAGTTCTGACTCGAACTTTTTATCGGGAATTCCTAAATCGATGTACCTCTCAAGCCTAGAAAATTTATAGCCTTGTAAAGGTTCCCAGTAGATTGGTCTAAACAAGTACGTCTCTGGCACGAATTATTATTACCCTTAAAGTTTTAAAATTTATCAAGAACACGACTTTTTAATGCAGGCTAATTTTGGAATCATAAACTTTTTCGTAAATAAAAAAAGGGAATAATTTATAAGAAAAAAGGCCTTTATTTCTTTCTCGAATTTTTAACTGTAGTTTAGTAGTAAACTCAAACCAGTTTCAAAAGATTGTTATAAGATTTTTAAGCTTAACTTGGAAGAAAGACGACCCCAACTTGGATCCTAACTAGGAATTAAAGTAGCTAATACGCTTAAAAATTGCTCCGCCCACCTATAGCCCCAAGTAGACAAAAACCATATCGAAACAGTTGCTATTAAAATTATCATAAAAATCCAAAATAAGACTTGCTTAGAAACACCCTTCATACTTTAATCAATCCAAACGTAGCTTTTTCTAAAACAAAGCCAAGAATTGATTGAACAAAGTTAAGAATAGATTGAGGTATATCGGAAAGAATCGAAGTAAATTTTCCGATAAATAATAAAAACACCACTATCGCAAATATCGCAACGATAACCCCTACTACAATCTCCTTCACCATATTACCTAATTAAGATTTCTAAATTAACTTTACCCAATAGCTGCTTTAAATAATTCCAGTTTAAAAATAGCAAAGTCAAAACAAAAACTAAAATAAAAAGGATTATTACTGCCGCTTCTATAGAAAGACCCTTACTCACACTTAAAATTTTTTCTCTTTACTTTAAAAGCTAAGCTGGGTTATCATACCACCAAGCAAGGCAAAAGTACCTAAGGCTATGAATGAGAATATTACAAAATTCTTAATCAAACCTAATGAGAAAATTTTCATCGTTTGAGTTAGGTTTTCTCCATGCAATACGTTTGAATAGAGATAGGAAACTAAAAACACAGATTCTATAAGGTAAATGCTTAGTGCCAATATGAAATATTCTACAGGAATTATTTTTTCCATTTTTACAAAAAGAGTCGGAAAACCAAATTTCATTGGAGTTTCTATCTGCGTAGCTTCTATCATCTTAAAAGCTTGAGAAATTCTTACTAAAACTAAAAGGCTTACAGAAAAAATTCCTATAGCAACCCCTAAAGCTATAGGTATTAAAAGGTCCATCGTAAGTTTTAGCTCTGACAAAACATTTTCGAGAGATGTCTTTAAAAAATCTTCGACTTCAAAAAAGCTGCTTAAGTATTTTGAAATCGAAATCAAAGCCTTAGAAGCTAATATAGGCCCCTTTCTTAAAGTTTCCAAAATAACTTTTAATATATTTCTTATAAGCATCGATGGATACTTTTTTAACACGCCAAACTTTGGATCAAAAAAAGATGATTCTAAAGAAAAACCACTTTTTATTTTTCTCGTAACTTCATCGAACATAGAACCTATCTCTAGGCTGCTTGTTTTTTTGGCAACCATTTCTAAAGAACTCTCGACAGAATATCCTCTGCCCAATATACTGCCGAACGTATAAAGAGAAGAAACAAATTCTTCTTCCAATTTTTTCGTCCTTTCAAACGTTTTTATTTCCCTTAGCCAGGAAATAAAAAGTGGAATCTCCAAGCCAATAATTATAACAGCTGAAACAAGTAAAGCAAAACCTACATGCTTTATCGTTACCTCATTTTTTGGCAAAGTAGGGAATACTCTTAAGACTAATTGAATAGAAATGAAAAAAGCAAGTATTGGTATTATTAAAAGTTTAAAATCGAACTTGCTCTTGCTAATTATTCTTGTGAAAAGAAAAGGTCTTTTTTCTAACATTTTTTTAACAAAAATGAAAAGGAAAACGGGCAGCAAAAGATCGTAAAACAGAAAAATTAAGGTTGGTTCGATTTCTTCTGCCATAAAAATCGTTAATAATGGCAATAGGGTTGAGAGAATTATTGGAAGCAAAAATCCTAGGTATGTTATTATAGTTATAGAATGCTTTAACTCAGAAACGTAATCCTTAAGCCTAGCTTTACTTCTATCAAAAAGCAAACTTAAAGCTTCTTTAAAAATTTCTTCCCTTTCTTTCTCCCCTCTATAAATAGAAATTTTAAGCATTTCTACAGCATCCCCAAATTCCTTATTATCTTTCCACCTTTCTATAAGCCTATCTAAAGCTTCAGAAGCGCTTTTTAACTTACCTACTCTAACTTCCCAACTAAGCTTTCTTATAAACCTTCCTACTGCGCCTCCAACATTCCTCCCAGCAAAATCCAACGCCCTTTCTAAGTTAGGAACTAATCTTAACGAAATTACCATGTATAGGAC
>Ga0190367_1001229_pt1 | contig 15249 bp, 16 predicted proteins | sample 4872181011_MG_FD_171838 | JGI IMG/M metagenome (GOLD analysis project Ga0190367, IMG submission 171838) | Hydrothermal vent microbial mat bacterial communities from Southern Trench, Guaymas Basin, Mexico - 4872-18-10-11_MG | ecosystem: Environmental > Aquatic > Marine > Hydrothermal vents >...
AGCCCGACAATTAGATTGGGGACAACTCCTCACCGAACGACTCGTTAAAGTGGGCTTTGAAGCCCGGATGGGAGTGTGTCGAGATCCTAGGATGTAATATGGAACTTGGCGGAAGCCCACATGGGAGTTATTTCATTATCTCTGGCCTCGTGACTTAACACATCTGCAGCAACAAAATATAAATGGACTCGGCGGGATTCGAACCCGCGGCCTCCGCCTCGCGAAGGCGGCGCTCTACCGCTGAGCTACGAGCCCTTGTATGCAATCGATATAATGGAAATTTAAATGTTGTTGTCCTTCACATATGGTTGAGAATACATTCTTAATATCAATTTAGACAAAATACTTATAAGATTAAATAAATTTTTTGTCAAATGCCATAATGAACGAAATGACCGCGAAATTATTCGAGAACCTCCTCAAACTTTTTGACGTTCTCGAAGATAATCTAACCATAACCTCCATGGTACCCCTCGAAATATACCGGTATCTCATCATGTTTCTTTCAGGAGCTACACAACAGTGATAAAGATTGGCATTGAGAAGTTCGTTGCCTTTGGAGAAGAACTTTTCTTGTGGGGATAGTTCAGAGCTACGCTCAAAATCCTTGGATACATGCGAATTCGCGTTACTTCAGAACTTAAACTTGAAAAAATCAGAGGAAGTGGCTTTTGACACGTTCTTGTTTTTTATTTTAGTTATTTTTTAAATAATAATCTAATTGTAACTAATTCGAATTTTCAGACATTTCATTCAGCTCCAGAATTTTAGCAACACTTATATAGAAATATATATCCACCGATTTTTGGTGGTGTAGATGGCAATCACCGAAATTAGGGAGATTGCCGCAAAATTTGAGAGGATTGGGGCACACTCACACATCAAGGGTCTAGGGCTCGATGAAAACCTGAGGGCTAAAGACGTTGCCGATGGTCTTGTTGGGCAAAAGAGAGCAAGAGAAGCTGCAGGTGTCATAGTCAAGCTGATTAAAGCTGGTAAGATGGCAGGCAGAGGCATATTGATGGCTGGCCCTCCGGGAACAGGAAAGACGGCAATAGCCGTAGCGATAAGCAAGGAACTCGGCAAGGATATACCCTTCGTCCACGTCTCTGCGAGCGAGTTCTATAGCACTGAGATGAAGAAGACCGAGGCTTTAATTCAGACGATGAGGAAAGCAATCGGCGTCAGAATTAGGGAAACGAGGACTGTTCTTGAAGGGGAAGTAGTCGGCCTTGATTACAACATGGTTCCAAACCCCTACAATCCAACGCAGAAGGTGCCAGAATCGGCAACGCTAACGCTTGCAACTACCGATGAAAAAAGGACATTCACTGTTAGCGGGAGGTTAGCCCTTCAATTCCTGTATCAGGGCATTGAAGTTGGAGACGTTATAGCCATAGACAAAGAGACTGGAAGGATTGCAAAGCTTGGAAGGAGTAGAAAGGCGGAGAAAAAGTACGATATAGGCGAAGCAAACTTCATCGATGTGCCAAGCGGGAGAGTGGAAAAGGAGAAGGAGTTCACATACGTTGTAACTCTCCACGATCTTGATGAGGCAAATGCAAGGAGAGAGACGCTGTTCAGCATATTTGTATCACAGAGCAGAGAAATCGACAACGAAGTGAGGGAGGCAGTTGATGAGCAAGTTAAGCGGTGGGTTGAAGAAGGAAGGGCTGAACTCGTGCCAGGAGTTCTGTTCATAGACGAGACACACCTAATGGACATAGAACTCTTCACGTTCATGAACAGAGCAATGGAATCTGAGATGGCGCCGATTATCATTCTCGCTTCAAACAGAGGGTTTGCCAAGATACGCGGCACAGATATAGTAGCTCCCCACGGCATTCCTCTCGATCTCCTCGACAGGTTACTTATCATAACGACTGAGCCGTATTCCAAGGATGAGATAAGGAAGATACTCGAAATAAGAGCCGCAGAATCAAATATAGAGCTAAGCGACGAAGCTCTTGAAAAGCTAACACAGTTAGGCGCTGAGAATAGCCTGCGTTACGCTGTCCAACTTCTTGCTCCAGCGTACGAGTACGCAAAACTGCGAGATTCCAACAAAGTCAAACTCGAAGACGTGGAAAGAGCAGCCAACCTGTTCGTTGACGTGAGCCAGAGTTCTGCATATCTGAAGAAGTGGGAAGAGAAAATGCTTGCCATGTAAAATTTAAATTTAAAATTATTTCTATTTTTAGTCTAACCGATCAATTCAAATCTCCCGTCTTTACCGATCTTAAACCTGGCAAAACCTGGTTGTACGTCTCTCGATATCTCTCCTCAACCCCAAGGAAGTAGACATCTTCACCGAAACTGAAAAACTGACTCTCTGCTTATTTTAAGAACAACGTCGTAAAGCTTCTCCGGCAGCCTGTTAGTAAATCTCAAGAAAACCCTCAGAGTACAGAGAGAAAACTGTTACTTTTCAGGAAGATAACTGAAGAATCTGACGCACGCCTCACCTCCACATGTACATGGCTGGAAGAATGTAGAAGCCAACGAATATGAGTACATCGTTACCGATATTTTAGCAATTTTCAAGAATTCATCACAAAAAGCTCCTTCTCTGGAACTCAACCCAGCCGTTTTTACATTCATTCCCAAAGGGATTGCAATCCTTTTCCCCTATCTTAATAACTCTAACACTTTCAAGAAACTCAGCAATATCCAGATTCCTTTTTAATCGACTCGTATATTTCTCTCAACCTCCTGCAAGATACGTCAGAATAAATCAAGAAATTTACTCTTGAAGGTGAAAACCGGGAAGTATGTGGTAGAAAAGGAGGCTAATGGCCGCATAGAATTTTTTATTAATGTAAAAAATTAAATTTGAATTCAAACCTTTTTCGTCCTGAACTGACTTTCGTACAGCTTAGCTACTCTTTCTATCGTGTCCGCTTCCTCAGCATCCTTGTCCTCCCTTAACCTTACAAAGCGGGGAAAGCGTAATGCGTATCCACTTTCGTACTTTGGACTTTTCTGTATCTCCTGATACGCTACTTCAAACACGTACTTCGGCTGAAACGTAACTTTCTTTCCCTCTTCGTACTCTATTAGAGGTCTGAAAAGTTCCGTATATTCTTCGAGTTCTTCGTCAGTAAAGCCAGTGGCTACTTTGCCAACTGCCATAAGCTTTCCCGTGTTTGGATCGAGGCATGCAAGCTCGTATGAACTTATAACATGGCTCCTCTTTCCCTCTCCCCACTCCCCGCCTATAACAACGAGATCGAGTGTCTCCATTACCGCTTTGAGTTTTAACCAGTGCTTGCCCCTCTTACCCGGTATGTACGGAGATTTCGGATTTTTCAGCATCGCACCCTCATGGCCAGCATTTAGAGCTTCATTGTAAACCTGCTCTATAACAGATGCATCATTGGTAACAACCTGCTTTGCAATCCAGATTCTATCGGAACTCTTAACGACAGATTCAAGGAGCTTGCGGCGTTCCTCCAGTGGTAAATCGATGACCTCTCTTCCATCGCAATAAAGAATGTCGAAAAAGTGCGCATAGATGGGGATCTTTTCCATCATCTTCCCAACCTCATACTTTCGCCTGAAGCGCCTCAGTATGTGCTGGAAAGGCAGGGGTCTTCCCTCTTTCATTGCAACTACTTCTCCGTCAAGAATAACGTTTTCCTTCACGTTTTTCTTTATCTCTTCAACTATCTCCGGCAAAGCCTTTGTTACGTTCTCCAATCTCCTCGAGTATATCGTTACCCTCCCATTCCCCCAGTGCACTTGGACCCTCGTACCATCGAACTTCCATTCGACTGCAACGTTACCCATCTCTTTTATCGCCTCATTGATTTCTTCCGCTACTTGGGCAAGCATCATTTTGACGGGAACGTGAAGTTCGATCTTCAGCTTTTCAAGGCCTTGTCTGCCTTCGTTTCTAGCAACGACTGCAACCCTTCCAAAGTCGTTTGTAATCATGTAAGCCCTCTCAACTAACTCGCTTTCAATTCCCCATGCTTTTGCGATTGCATCCCTTACGATACCCTCTCCAACTCCAAGCCTCATCTCGCCCAGTATGAGCCTCGTGAGGTATTTCGCCTCTATTGGCGTTGCGGAGAAGTATAAATCTGCCAGCAGTCTGATCTTCCTTTTTTGACTCCCTTCTCCAATTAGCGAGCTCATGGTGTCGAAAACTTCCCTCACCTTTGCAATCGTGAGTTCCTCTTCAAAGAGCGTAAGCTGCGTCTTCGCTTGGAGAAGCAGTTCCGCAGTGATACCAAGATCTCCTGTCTCCCTTATAAAATTCTCTATCTTACTTTTATTTGCTCCCGTGGCGATGCGCAGAGCTTCGTAGATGAGTCCAACTCCAACGCCAAGCTCTCTTTCATCCCAGGGAGGATAAACTTTGCCCATTAAAAACAGGACGACGTTGTAGAGGTCGTTATCGTCATTTATCTCCTTTATAAAAGTTGCAATTCTTGCAGCTAGTTCGAGGGTTGATGAGATTTTCTCTATTGTTTCGCAGAACTCGGCGAAGTTTTTGAACAGCATAGTAAATCGTTGGGCTGCATGTTTATGCTTTTTTCGATAGTCTTGCAGATTATTTTTTGTCATCATTTTTCAGTTTTTAAATCAGAAATTATTTTTTCTATCTTAGATTTATTATTTCTGTAGGCTTTTGCAATTATTTTGGAGATTGAAAATATTTTACAGATCAAACATGGATGTTTATTGTATTCTAGCTCTATATTAGGCAGCTTATCCTCCTCATTTATAGTTGATAAGTCTGTTTGGAATAGATTCGATAACTTTCTTATTTCCCTGCCACTTCTATCTTTCAAGACACTTCTCCATAAGTTTCTTTTTTCATAAAAATATTCTTTCCAACGTTTCTTCTTTGGTATGCCAATCAAAATACGTCTTTCTTTATCGTAATCTAAGTTAGGGTCTCCTTGTTTCTTATTTGATTTACTTACGTAGCGACATGGATACCAATGCTCACTACATATTTTAACTAAGAAGTCTACCTTTGTTAATTGCAGCCAAGATTCCAAAAAAATCCTGCATTTATCACCCCAATCCATTCTAAATGGTTCCAAATCACCTATCCCCATTCTTTCTAATACCAAACGGATCGTCGAAGCTACCTCTCCAACTTTCGAAGGAATATTTAAAGCACCAATATTAATTGTTGGGATCTTAAACCATGAAAAATTTTCTAAGGATCCAAATGCATAACTTGGGCCATATTCCCCAGTAACCTTGTTTAAATATATCAGGAATTTTGTTAATCTCTGATCGCTTGGGTCTCTAAAAAGTTTGAACAACTGCGGATCCTCAAATCTCAATTCTTCATCAGGTTCGTTCCTCGCTCTTTCTGCATTTTGTAGTAATTCGGTCTGGTATATACTTTTCAAGCAAAATAAAACTTTATCTATGTCTTTGTTAACTGCTTCAAGCTTTTCTTTCCACAATAAGAATTCCCGCCCAATAGCTTGGCTTGGTTCTATCTCTAACTGCTCGTCTGTAATTAGGAGAACTCCGTAGGCTTCTGCATATTTTTTAGCTTCAGATGAGAATTCTAAAGCGGCAAATGCAGGTCTCACATTTATATCTCTGCAAGTTTCTATCCATTCTTTAATTTCCTTTATTCCTATTGGTGTACTCCAATGTTTACACTGACATGCCCAGAGCATTTTATTTTTGGTCGAGGTTGTCGAATACTAATACATCAATTTCATGCTTAATTCCACTTTTACCAAGTACTTTTTCTCTTAGGAGAACTTTATTGTAACCCTTTTCTCTAAAGTACTGGGCTACTTTATTTTCAAACTCTATTCCTTTTTCATGTTTTTTAATTTCTTCCATCTTCATCACTTGATTGTTCTAAAGCCAACTTCGAATAAAGTTTTAGGATAAGTTTCCCAAGAGGAGATTCTATGCGATAGGGTACAGTCTTTAGCTGTTGGGCAAAGTAAGAATCACATAGTAAATCGAGGATACTAGTAAGACCTGTGTTTGCGTAATATCTCATTTTAATGTCAGAGAAATTCCTTATTTTTCAATAGATTTATTGACAGTATTTATAATTTCACATATTTAACTCCATTGTACTCATAGTTTCCAGTCGTGCTGCTGAATAACCACCCTTATCGCTTTAATCTTGTCCAAATTCGTCCGTATGCGTTGCATCCAATTTGAGTTAGATCCGTTACATGTACTCAATCTAGATGATTCTCGTACGATTCACCCTCTAGCGTGTCCAGTACCTATTGGACAAAATATAGAATAAAGAATAAATTAAATTTAGTAAAACTGCTCCATGAGAAAAATATAAACATACTCAAAGAAGAATTTCACCATGGAGGAGGTAAAAAGAGAATTGCTGAAAGCCGTTGAAAAACTCTTTGATGACTACTTAAAAAGCGACGTTAGCTATGAAAAGGTAAGATGGGAACTCGATTACGTAGTTTATCCAGGTATAGGTTCTTTTCTCGCAGACGGCAGCTTGACAAAGGAGGAGGGGAAGGAAATATTCGAGTATTGCGAGAAAAGGCTCCAAGAGTTGAAGCTTAGATTAGAGTTTCGATGATGGATACAATATCCTCGATGTCTGCATCCGTCTTAAAGCCTGTACCCGAAAAAGCAGTTCTCGAAGCTGCAAAGCCCTCATCTCTCAGCTTTTCTATGACCCTTTCTACGGAGGGCGGTGATTTCGAAATTCTTTTCGCTATTGCATGAAGGTCGTAGTAGAACGGAACGTTTGCTTCTTCAAGCAACCTCATAAAAAGGGCTTTAACTTTTCCTTCGCTTACCTCCACAACTTTACCAAGGAAGTCCTTACTGCTCAGCTCTCCAAGCCACAGGGGCCCCATCATAACGTATTTCTCTCCACACTTGCACCTCTCAACAATACTGCCATCCATTGGCTTCCACATTCTCCTCATACATTTTCTACAGTAGAAAAGGTAGCCAAGTTTTTTGTAAACCTCCCCGGCTTTTCTTGGAGAACGCTTAAAAGTGACATGGATGCGGTAGTAGTGTTCTTTCGCCCATGAAATAAGGACTTCCATTGCTTTGTCGTACTTTGTTGCTTCTCTTGCGATCTTGCCTGCGAGTATTCTAAGCCCAACTTCGGGGTAGAACTCTGTTTTTTCCGCATAACTCGAATACTTGCGCAAACCAGAAGTTGTGGCAGAGCCGCAAAGCGCTGCAGTATCTGTTGCAGTTACGCTTAGATAGCGCTTTACCGATGAACAAGCAGCGTCGATAAACTCCGAAGGAGAGCCGAAGGGGTCTATGTCAATGTGGTAGAACGCTCCTTCCCTCATTAGCGAGGCAGCATCCCTCCTCAAAACCTCGCAATCCAAGTTGTTGTGCTTCAGGTTCTTCCTTATAAGCTCAACAGCCTTTGGATTTTTGTCGTTGAAGATAGCCCTGAAATTAGCCTCGAGGCACGCCCTGATTCCTCTTATGCCAGTGGCAGCTAATGCGTCAAGGTACTCGTGACTATCCATGCACGAAAATACAACCATGTCTGCATCTCTGCAAAACTTCATGCGGGGGTTGTAGAAAACACCGCCTTCAACGAAAACCTCAGCTTTTCCTTCCCGCACAAGCATCTAACAGCCTCCCTGCAACATCTTCGACCATCGCATCTCTGTTGCTCTCGTCAAGGGTAAGTACATCAAACTCCCTCCTTATGCGCTCAAGAAGCCTGTGTTTTGCCTTGAGATGAATTGAAAAAAGGCAGCAGACCTCCTTTCGAATAACATCTTCGACCGCATTGATGAAAGCTTGACTCTTGAGCTCCATCGGCCCGATTTCGTCGAGTATGAGGAGATTGCCATCGCATTTGAGCTTTGACACAAAAGCTTCAATTGCAGCGACATCAACGCCGTACTTACCTACGGTAGGCCCGGGAATACCTATCTTTGCTAACCAAGCTTCTTCTCCCGTCCTCAAATCCCTGAGTCTGAAGCCAACTCTTCTACCTTTTTCCCTTACCTCGACCGTTACGAAGCCGCAAACGTCGAGGATGTCTTTGAGCATATCGTAAACGCGAAGGCAGAATGTGGTCTTTCCAATTCCTGGCCTGCCTGTAACTGCTATTCTGAGCATACCTGCTGTAGTACAGGAAACAATTTATCTGTTGCGAGTGCTGGCATGAAAAAACTCTGCGTTCGATGTAGTGCATCTTTCCGTTGAAAATTGGAATCGGATTTAGGTGTGCAAGTATACGCAGGGGAAGAGAGGCCATCGGAGAGATAACAACGCTCTCAACAGGGTTTTCTGCACACACTAGCACTCTCCGGATTCGAGTGGTGGAAAGTTCGTTTTTTACACCGAACTCCTTTGCCTTTTTCTTGCTTTTTTAACGAGTTCTTCCATTGGCTTGGAAAAACCCTGAGTTCATCGCTCGCCTCATCGAAAACATAATCGAGGTTTGTTGCGGCGTTGAGATTTGCGGCAAGCTCAACAGCGTTTGTTAGCTCATGTATATTCTTTTTTGTAGTATATATGACAGCTTGAGGTTCGTCAGCCTGTCGAGAAAGTAACCGTTCGTTGTAAAACTTACCGCTTGGCGTTCGAGAAACTCTCGCTGATCTTTCTGAAAAGATTGAAGTCCATATCGCTCCTTCCCACTTTATATTCTTCTATGATGTTGGTATACTTTATGAATAATAAAACTCAGGGAGTTTCTAAAGCGAAGGGAGTTTGGTGGAATAGAAAAGCCGAGCTTGGTTTTACAATTTCTTTACGATGCTGACAAATTTTACCGTTTCAGAAGCTGAAGCTCTTGGCCATCTTTGCAGGGGAAACGTGGCAATGAATTTCATTCTCAGGCTATTCTGGCATCTGAGCGATGAATCTGGAGCTTATTGTATTGGCGCTCCGCTTAGAATAGCTGAAATAGGCCGAACAAACCCAGAAGTTTTCGAGGGTTTCAAAAATAGGTTCGCTCTAATAGACGACTGGGAAGTCGAGAAGAAGTACGTAGTCTTTAGAATCTGCAGACTTGCAGAAATAATCAAGGACACTTATCCGAATCCAGCAGAAAAAATAAGGGAGAAATGGTCGGAACAAACTTTGGATGAGGTCGTCAGAATTGTTTTAAAAAATAAAACTGGTTTGCTTATTTAATCGAACGTGTCCGAATAAGCATCAAACAATATAAATAATTGAACATCAATTATCATCTTCTATGGTAATAGCAGATATAGCAGAAAATGACCTGATTGAGTTACTGAAAGGATTTGACATCTTCGAGAGGAATAAGATATCCTTGGAAATCAAGCTTTCAGCAATAGCAATGTATCTTCTCTCTTCAAGCTTTAGAAGGATAGCTCTACTTCTCAACGTTGGAAAATCAAGTGTTCATTACTGGGTTGATAGATTCAAGGGATGCACTCGAATACAATAAAGAGAAAGTGAAAAAGCTTGTAATAGAATTGCTGTTGATGAATCCATTCTGAAGTACAATGGCAGAAAATGCTACTTATTCGCTGCTTTGGATGTAGAGAGGAATAAAATCATCCATTTAAATTTATCCTGCAAGGAATACTTTAACTGCTTACTCCTTCTTAAAGGAGGTTTTGAAGATGTGCGAGGTTGAAGAGATAATTCTTGACAAAGGGCCGTGGTACAGGGATGCTTTGCAACGCTTGGGTGTTAAATTCAGGCATGAGAGCTTCGGAGAGAGGAGTCTGGTTGAATCCGTCTTTTCTTCTTTCAAGCAGAGAGCAAGGATTTTCTTCTGCTCCATAACTGTTAACTTCAGGAGGAAGGATAGGAAGTTTAGAGGTTTGAGATGAGGAGGGCTTTGGAATGCTGGAACAGATTTTGCAAGATGTTCATTTTTTACTTTAATGTAGTGAGGAGGTGTTATTAGGACACGTCTATTTAATCGAACGAAAAATATTTATTATTAGAAAACTATATTGAAAAGTATGTCCCCCTGTTTGGAGAGAGCGACAACTTTCGGATGTGTGACAACCCAAGGGCAAATCGAGTTTCTTGAGGACTTCGGAGGGAAATGGGTTGTTCTTTTTAGCCATCCAGCGGATCTTACACCAGTCTGCACGACCGAGTTCTTGGCCTTTGCGAAGAGGTACGAGGATTTTGAGGAGCTCAGCTGCGAGTTCGACCTGAGCATCGATCTTTTCAGCCACATAAAGTGGGCAGAGTGGATAAAGGAAAGGTTTGGAGTAGTGATTCCGTTCCCCGTGATAGTCGACGACAGGGGAAAAATTGCTGAAATGTACGGAATGATCCACCCGGGTAAGGTAATAATACCCCCTCCAACGAGTGAGAAGGAAGCGAAGGAAAGAATTGAAAAAGCAGAAGAATTCGACTGCTTTGACTGGTTCTGCTATAAGGAGGTGAAAGTTTGACTTCTGAAACGCTTAAAAACTTGGTTAAGGCATTTGTAGGAGAAAGCATGGCGAGAAATCGCTATACATTCTATGCAAAGATTGCGAAAGAAGAAGGATACGTTTTCATTTCGAGGGTTTTTCTCGAAACTGCAGAAAATGAAAAGGAGCACGCGGAAAATCTCCTGAAGTTCATTCAGGAGCTTAAAGAGGGCGAATCCATAAAGGTTGAGATAGAAGCTCCGCTTGTTTGGGGCAACACCGCCGAGAACTTGAAGGCAGCGATAGAGGGAGAAAATCACGAATACACGAAGATGTATCCTGAGTTTGCGGGCGTTGCAGAAAAGGAGGGATTCAAGAACATAGCAAGCACGCTAAGGGCAATAGCAAAAGCCGAAGAGCACCACGAGAAGAGGTACAGAAAACTCCTCGAAGCAGTTGAGAACGGAACTATGTTTAAGAGGGACAAAGAGGTCGCATGGGTGTGCCTCGAATGCGGGTATATACACTACGGAACAGAGCCGCCCGAGAAGTGCCCATCCTGCGGACATCCGAGGGGTTACTACGTGGCTGAGGATATGCTTTCGTTATAAGTTTTTTTACCTCTCATTTTACCCTATTTTGAAAACTCCTGTACATTTCTACAATAAAGCAATTATTCTTTTTCCCTAATTCCATGTTAATAATCCTCTTTATAGAGTTTCCGTATTTCCAGACAATAATTATTACATGTTTGTAGGTTATTAGTCTAGCTATCTTCGCTTGATACCTTGCAAATGGTAATTTAAGTTTTCTTATAAATTATTTACTAAATATAATTTTCAAATAGTTAATCTCTTAATATGATTCTTGAGGGCTTTTTCTAGTCTAATCATAGCATCGATCATCTTATCTTGAAGGTATTCCCATTTATCTTCATCTTTGAGACCACCTTCCTTACATCTCCATCTAATATGACATGAACGTCTACCCTCAACATAATCCCAATCCAAACTCTCTCCGAACTGAGATTCAATTTCATCCTTCTTAGATAAAAGTGCGTTGAATATTTGCCTGTTGACCTCTTTATCTCCTCTATCAATATTTAGTTCTACTCTCACCTCATTCATAGTTACTACGTAGCTATATGCCAATCCTGATTTTCCCGCACCTGCTGATATCCAATTATCCGTACTCGGCGACACATTTGCATGTAATTTAGTTCTTTTCTCAGCTTTCGCTAAAAGCTGTGTCCAAAATTCTAATCGTTTCTTATGCTTTTCAGCGAATTCTTTCTTCCTCTCACCAATTTCTTTCGCTTCCTCACTTGGAGCGCAAATTACAAAAATAGAGGTGCTGGGGGAGATTCACCTATACGAACGGCCTCAATTTTTACAAGATAGAACGACACATCTGCAGGAGTTACTTCATTAAGCCATGTTACTGCCTTAATATGTTCTGGGCGTGGGTCACTACAAATCCAAATGGCGGTTTTAGCTTCAAGATTTGTAAGATATGTAAGGATTTTCCCGAGGTGGTCATGGTCAGTTTTTTCTAGTTGGCATTCTATAATTACTTTATTTCCATCCCTGTCCTCAGCTAAAATATCTGCAGCAAAAGTACCAACGCTTTTTTCACGTTCAATCACTGAAAGTGATATATCCAAGGAATCATTAAGATACTCTATATTTTCCTCAAGCCATGGTAAAAAATCTCTTGCTTCATCTTTCCATATCTCTCTAAGTGAAACTTTCTCAAGCTTGCCGATCTTCATTTATCTCAACCCCAAACTATAGAAATCTCGATTAACTCGCTCATAATACACTGCTATTATCCCAAACCAGTATATCTTTATTGCGCATACTAATTCTTCATGTCGTTTTAATCAAATTCAGAGGACTTTTATTTTATTCAGATTTAAATCTCTATCATCCTTGAGCTTTGCGTCCTAAAGCTCCCGAATGCATATTAGATCAACTGCTTTGAGAAAGCAAATAGGCAGCAAAGCTTAAGAAAAGTCGTTCTCACTTAGACATAATGAAGTACAAGTGTTTAGTGTGGATACGTCTACGATGAGGAAACTGGGGATCCAGACTACGGCATACCTCCAACAAAGTATGTGTCCAGTTTGCGGAGCATCTAAAGACGAATTTGAACCAATCGAGTGAACATCGAATTGAACTTCCCAAACTTTTTTCTTACAAGCCTGTAACCAAATCCTGTGCAAGTCTTAATCGTCGGCGGTGGGCCTGCTGGTAGCCTTACTGCCATTCATCTTGCTGGCAAAGCGGAGGTTACCATCGTAGAAGAACACCCCTCAGCGGGCTTTCCCGTGCAGTGTGCGGGTTTGATAAGCGAGTCCTGCTTTAAGGAATTGAGGAAATTCGTGTCGAATAGATGCTTGCTCAACAAAATAAAAGGTGCCTTCGTCTTTGCTCCCAATGGTAGCTTTTTAGAGTTAAGAGGGAGGAGTGGGGCAGTAGTTGTAGAAAGGAAGATTTTGGATGCTGAGTTGTTAAGAAAGGCAGCAGACGATGCGGAAGTAAGGATAAAAACGAGGTTTCTTAATTGCAGCAAAAATAAAGCTTTACTCAGCGGAATGAATGGAAGAGAAGTCCTAAGCTACGATATTATAATCGGCGCAGATGGCGTAGCATCTACCGTCGCAAGAACGCTGAACTTTCCCCGCCCAGAAATTCTACCGGCAATCCAGGTCGAATGTATGTTTGAACCCCTCGATGAACGCATGGTGGAGTTGTACTTTGGTAAAGACTATTCCGACTGCTTTTTTGCGTATGCCGTGCCAATAGGCGACACCGCCCGCATAGGGGTGATAGCTCACAGTCCACAATTATACTTCAAGAACCTCGTTGAAAAGCATCCGTCTGTTTCCAGCAGAGTGAAGGGCAGAATTATAGAACTTAACGCTGGAGCTATACCCCTAAAACTCGTTGATTTTGTGAAGGGCAACGCAGCACTGATAGGCGATGCAGCTGGCATGGTAAAACCCTACACAGGTGGCGGTATCTACTATCACCTCGTAGCAGCCCAGGTTCTTGGCAGGACTTTTCCCAACCTGAATGAGTACTGCAGAGAATATCTGAAAAAAATGGGCAAAGAATACAGGGTTGGCGAAAAAATAGCGTCTCTTTACACCGTGCTAAGCGATGAAGATTATGTCAATCTCGTAAAAGTTGGCAAAGGTGTCGAAAAACTTGCTCATGAGCTTCACATGGACTCTCCATCGTCACTGCTCAAAATTATTCCAAATCTTGCGAAACTACTTGCTCACCCAAGGCTTTCCGCTAAGCTCTGCAGAACCTTGCTTTCGAGATTCTAACTTCCAGTTATACAGAGCCCATGTAGTCAGAAACCCCGTCGAAAAACCAGCATAGTGTGACGGTATATTTACCGCAGCGTGGCCGTGAAATATTACGGAAGGAAACATCGCTTGCACACCTATTTGATAGAGTAGGAGAAAAATAAAGGCTTCACAAATATTCTGCCTATTTATATGGTGTGGAGGATTGTAAAGCAGAGATAGTACGCAAAGCGTCATCAAAAGGGACGTAAGCATTGCCTGACCATAAACAATGGGAACAAATGCCAGACCAAAGGTGAGAACGGCTAAAAATGCAAAGTTTCTTTCAATGCCGAGAAGTGTAAGATAAATAGCTATCGCGGAACCAAACATACCTATGGCAGACGATGCAATTGCGGAGTAGCCGTAGATTCCTACGTTTCCTAAATGTGTAAAAATCATCCCAGCGATAATCCACGATGCTGAAGAAACCAGAGGTGTAAGAACCATACAAGCTGCAAATGCCCTCCAAAAAGTCTCACCCTGCCTATATTTATTAAAAAGTATATAGGCTGCAACTATAAAGACCAAGTAAATTACCATATTAGAAATGAGATGCGACGAGTCGTAGTGAACGAACTGGGAAGCGTAAATTCTAAGGATGCTAGGTTCGTTTGGACTAAACACCAAGTTCGCTTTCACTTTCTCTGGTAATTTAAATAGTATGGCTGATATTAAAATTGGTAATAAAAGAAAAATCGCGTAAAGCACAGATCGAAATTTACCCATATTGTTATTATTGTAACAATGATATTTATTGTTTTCTAGACTAAACAAACTAACTTGGCCAACAGTTTTTATACAATACGCCAAACGTTCACCGATGGAGCACTTCGAAATAACTCACAGAGATGCGATGGGAAGGATAGCGAGGCTCGAAACTCCTCACGGCGTAATAGAAACACCAACACTGATGCCCGTCATAAACCCCAACGTCGAATTCATATCCGCCAAGGAAATGAAGAAATTCGGGGCGAGCATGGTCATAACAAACTCCTACATAATCTACCGCAGCCCACAGCTTAGAGACGTGGCCATTGAGAAAGGAGTCCACGGTTTGCTTGATACGAACCTTGCGGTGATGACCGACAGTGGCAGCTACCAGCTCATGGTTTACGGGGACGTTGAGGTTAACAATAGGGAAATCGTCGAGTTTCAGAAGACCATAGGTTCGGATATAGCAGTTCCGCTCGATATACCAACTCCTCCCGATTCTGTAATCACGCTTGCAGAAGAAGACCTGAAAACGACGCTGGAGAGAGAAAGGGAAGCTGCCAAACTGTTCAGCAACGAAAAATCACTCCTCGCTCTCCCAATCCAAGGCTCAACGCATCCCGAATTAAGAAGAAAATCGGCCGAAGAAGCTGTTAGAATTGCAGAAGAGGTAGGAGTTAAGGCCATTTTTCCAATTGGAGCAATAGTTCCCCTCCTTGACACATACCGCTTCGTAGATGTTGTGCGCATCGTTTTAGAAGTCAAGTCTGTGCTGCCAGCCTGGGCTCCCGTCCACCTCTTTGGTGTGGGTCATCCAATGTTCTTCGCCATGTCCGTTGCCCTCGGCTGTGACCTATTTGATTC
>Ga0190367_1001230_pt1 | contig 15225 bp, 16 predicted proteins | sample 4872181011_MG_FD_171838 | JGI IMG/M metagenome (GOLD analysis project Ga0190367, IMG submission 171838) | Hydrothermal vent microbial mat bacterial communities from Southern Trench, Guaymas Basin, Mexico - 4872-18-10-11_MG | ecosystem: Environmental > Aquatic > Marine > Hydrothermal vents >...
CTCCCGCCCCCTAGCCCGGCAGTATCCCCGGCAGCCCGAGGGTTAGGCCCCCGGATTTAACCGGGGACTTGCCGGGCCGGCTACGGACGCTTTAGGCCCAATAATCGTCCCCACCACTCGGGGAGCTGGTGTTACCGCGGCGGCTGACACCAGGCTTGCCCTCCCCTTATTACCCCCGGCTCCTTACACCGGGGAAAAGCTCCCCTCAGCGGGGAGCACTCGGGGTGGCCCCGTCGGGCTTGCGCCCATTGCGGAGGTTTCGCGACTGCTGCGCCCCGTAGGGCCTGGGCCCTTGTCTCAGTGCCCATCTCCGGGCTCCCGCTCTCACGGCCCGCACCCGTTATAGGCTCGGTGGGCCGTTACCCCACCGACAACCTGATGGGCCGCGGCCCCATCCTGGGGCGGAGCTCAGGCGGCATGGGCCCGAGCCCCTTTCGGGGAGGAACCGTTCCAGGCTTCCTCCCCTATCGGGGATTAGCCCCAGTTTCCCGGGGTTATCCCCGTCCCCAGGGTAGGTTAGCCACGTGTTACTGAGCCGTGCGCCACGCCCCGGCCAGCCCCGGGGCGTTCGACTTGCATGTCTTAGTCCCACCCCGATAGCGGTGGGGTCCGGCAGGATCAACCGGAGTTAGGCCTCGGGGAGCACGGCCAGTGGCGGGGCCAGCACGCACGGGGTCCTCCTGAGCCCACCTAAGACCTAAGCGTCAGCGCTTAGGCCCGCACCGATGTGGCTGTAGCTGGAGGCCGAGCCATCACGCCGGGGCGGGCGCCCCAATCCGGCCGTTACCGCCGCCGGAGCTACAGCCGTGGTGGAGGTCTGGGCGGAGGGATATAAGCCTTTCGAGCTGATAGGAGGAGGCAGACTCGTGGGGAAACAAGATTTCCTCTTGAAAACGTCCGGGAGCTCTTAGCCCACGTGCCCGGATGGGCGAGCAGGGTATGAGTAACCTTAATATCCCGGCCTCCCTCACCGATGAATCGGGCGGGCCGGTAGCTCAGCATGGTTAGAGCGCTCGGCTGATAACCGAGAGGTCGTGGGTTCAAATCCCACCCGGCCCACCACTCTTCTGGTCTTTTAGGATGAAGGTCTGCTTATCTACGGCGTGAGTTCCATGTTCTCTGGTGTGGGCAATGGGCTTCGAGGAAAGGCGGAGGCCGAGGATAGGCCACATCTGGGTGCGCAAGCGGGAGGGCTGTGGTCAAGTTGGCGGTTAGGGTCGGGCTAGCCGTTAGGAACCGTGAGACGGGTGCCTTGATGGAGCTAGCAGCTCTTGTCAACAGCGGTTTTTGAGGCCGAAACACCGCAGCTCCTCCCCGTAGCGGCCGCCAGGGAGTTAGGCCTTTGACCGCCTAGACCGGAGGCCAGCAGGGCTACTTACGATACGGCTGGTGGCCCCGTGGGCGTCTGGATATATCCAAGGGCGATATCGGTCCGCGTGGTCGTCGAGGACGTGGAGGCACCGGAGGCGATAGCTGATGCCGTTATCTCGACCGTGGAGCGGGAAGCGCTCATAAGCGATAAGCTCATGAGCGCTCTCTATAGCTATAGAGGATGGAGGCGAGGGCCTCTGGCGCTTTCGCTTCGAGGGCTTGGACAGGTTAAGGAGGTCAGTAGAGCCTCAGTTCTGGTGAGAGATGGGACTCATGGTCGCCTACCCACTTGGGTATAAAACACATAACCGCGTCTTGCCACTCTTCCCGCGGTGCTCGTCGTGAGGCAGGATGGCTTCCTCATCATGCTCCCGGGCCCCACGAACGTGCCTGACCGCGTGCTGAGGGCAATGTGCAAGCCCCTGATAGGCCACCGCGGCCCTGAGTTCAGGGAGCTCCACGAGCGCATCGTGGAAAACGCGCGGTATGCCTTCCAGACCGAGGCAGATGTGTTCGTCCTGACCTGCTCTGGCACGGGCGGCGTGGCCTGCGCGCTTGAGAACGTCCTCCAGCCTGGTGATGAGGTAGTGGTGCCTGTGATGGGCGTGTTCAGCGAGCGGATGGCGGAGACGGCACGCCGGAGGGGGGCTAAGGTGGTGGAGGTGCCTGTCGCCTGGGGCTCTGCGCCCATTCGCGAGCAGGTGGAGCCCTTCATGCACGAGGACGTGAAGGCGCTCTGCCTCGTCTACAACGAGACCTCCACGGGCGTCATCGCTAGGGAGCTCCCAGCCCTGGCCGAGCTGGCCAAGGAGCACGGCGCCCTCGTGGTCGTGGATGCGGTCTCCGTGCTCGGCGGAGATGTGCTGCCCGTGGACAAGTGGGGCATAGACATCTGCATCACGGGGAGCCAGAAGTGCCTGGCCTGTCCGCCCGGCCTAGCGCTCGTGTCCGTGAGCGAGGAGGCCTGGAGGGCCATAGAGGCCAACCAACACAGGCCCTTCTACTTCGACCTGGTGAGGGCGAGGGAGTTCTTGAGGGAGCGCCGCGAGACGCCCTTCACGCCAGCCATACCGCTCTTCTACGCGCTCGATGAGGCGCTCGCCATGCTGAGGGAGGAGGGGCTTGAGAAGCGCATCGAGAGGCACGCGAGGTGCGCTAGGGCCTTCTACGCGGCCGTGGAGGCCATGGGCTTGAGGGCCTTCCCGGAGCCCAGGTGGCGCTCCCAAACCGTCATAGCGGTCGAGGTGCCGGAGGGCGTGGATTCGCGGGCGCTCAGGTCAGCCATGAAGGAGCGCTATGGCGTGCTCATCGGGGGAGGCATGGGCAAGCTGCGTGAGCGCATCGTCCGCATCGGCTGCATGGGCATCATATCGGCCCGCGAGGTGCTCATCACGGTGGGCGCTCTTGAGGACTGCCTCAGGGACTTGGGCTTCCCCGTGGAGGCGGGGGCTGGCTCAGAAGCAGCTAAACGGGAGCTGGGCCTGCTCTGAGGGGGGGCCAGCAGGAGGTGGGCGTGGGGCTTGAGGAAGATACTGGTGATAGGGGATTTCCACATACCCTCACGGGCCAGGTGGATACCGAGGCCCATCCTTGAGTTCCTGCTCGGCAAGCGCTTTGACATGGTGCTCTGCACGGGCGACCTCTGCACCGCGGACGTGCAGCAGTTCCTCTCCCGCCTCGGCCGCCAGCTGGTGTGCGTGATGGGCAATATGGACTACATCCACAACCCAAGGGAGTTCAGGCACAAGATAGAGGACCTGGTGATAGGCATGAGGCATGGCGATGAAGTGGTGCCGCGCGGTGATGTGGAAGGCCTGAAGACCTTGGCCATACGCATGGGGGTGGACGTGCTCATAACGGGCCACACGCACGTGCCCATGGTGAAGGAACTCCAGGTCCGCGACCGGAAGATACTCTTGCTGAACCCCGGCTCGGCCACGGGCGTTTGGAGCGGTGGGCTAACCCACGGCCCGCCTTCCTTCATGGTGCTTGAGGTAGATGGAAACCGCCTGACCGTGCACCTCTACAAGCTCGTGGAGGGCGAGAAGTTGGAGGAGGAGACCTTCGAGTTCGTGAGGGAGTGAGGGCGCGCCCGGTGCTAAGGCTTATCCGGCACCCGCCCAGGCCAGCTCGGGAGGTAGGCGCGGATGCCGCTTAAGGATGGCGACTTCGTGCTCATCGATTACACGCTGAAGGTGAAGGAGACAAGCCAGGTCATAGATACAACGCTGGAGGACGTGGCCAAGGAAGCTGGCATCCACAAGCCGGACCGCACGTATGAGCCCATGCTCGTGGTCATAGGGGCTGGCTGGGTGCTGAAGGGCCTGGAGGAGCGGCTGAAGGAGATGGAGGTGGGCGAGCAGAAGACCGTGGAGCTCCCGCCCGAGGAGGCCTATGGGCCGAGGGACCCTAAGAAGGTCATCATGTTGCCTGCCAAGGTGCTCTCCCAGAAGGGAATGGTGCCCAGGGTGGGCCAGAGGGTCCAGCTTGAGGGCTTGGGCTGGGGCACGGTGAGGGCCGTGGGCTCAGGCCGCGTCCAGATAGACCTCAACCATCCGCTCGCGGGCAAGACGCTCATCTACGATGTGGCCGTCCGAGCCAAGATAGAGGAGCCGGTCGAGAAGGTGAGAGCGCTCATCCACAGGCGCCTCCCGCTCGTCCCAGCTGAGAACTTCGAGGTAGAGGTAGGCGAGGAGAAAATCACCATCAAGGTGCCAGAGGAGGCCTTCTACGTGGAGGGCATCCAGGTCATCAAGCGCGGCCTGGCGAGCGACATCATGAGGTTCTTCGAGGGCGTGAAGCTCGTGCGCTTCGTGGAGGAGTTCAGGAAGGCAGAGGCGCCCTCTACCTCCTGATGCGCTCGGCTACCTCCTGGGCTAGGAGCTGAGCTACATCTATGCCCGTTGCCTCCTGCAGCCTCCTCCAGTTCGGGGCGCTGTTCACCTCCAGGGCCACGTAGTGCCCGCTGCGGGCCTCCAACACGTCTATGCCAGCGTAGATGAGGCCTAAGAGCTCGCAGGCCCTCACGCACATCTCCTCTAGCTCGGGCGCCACCTCGGCCTTAAGCATCCTCCCTCCCTGGGCCACGTTCCTCCTCCAAGCGCCAGGCAGGCCCACCTTCTCCGCGCAGGCCACTACGCGGCCCGAGAGCACGAAGACCCTCAGCTCACGCTCTACCTCGCGCAAGAACTCCTGGAGATATAGCGGGTAGTGCTGCTCAAGCAGCCTGAAGATGTTGAAGGCTAGGTCGCGGTCTGAGAACCTCATGGCCCCAAAGCCCAGGGAGCCCGTTATGGGCTTGTAGATGAACTCCTCCATGGAGCTGCAGAAGGAGTAGGCGAGCATGGACGACTCGGTGATGTAGGTCTTGGGCACCGCGAAGCCAGCCTTCCTCAAGGTCAGGATGGTCGAGAACTTATCCCTGGCCCTCCAGGCAGCCAGCGCGGGGTTCACCACGAGGGCGCCTGCTTCCTCCATGGCCTCCAACACCGCCAGGCGGGCCACTAGCTGCTCGTAGGTGCCAGGGCCGAGGGAGCGGAGGAAGCAGGCATCGGGAACCGCCAGCTCGCCGCTGCCGTGCCAGAAGCGGATGCCATCTGGCCCCACGTAGGCCGAGAGGTCGCAGGCCCTCACGATGCGGGAACTCCCGAGCACGCGCCTGCAGGCCCTGTGGAGGGCCATGTCGTTCCAATCTGGCCCACGGCCGCAGACCACCAGGCCCAGCATGGCCCACCGGTAGGTAGGGGCCTCTAGCACCGGAAATAGCCATGGCCTCGACGGGCAGCCCCCGATGGCCTAACGTATTTTACCTACCTCTCCCGACCACCACGTGGGCTGGCGAGCTGGTGGGCGGCCGTCGGGCCCCGAGGGGCGACCCTGGGGCCTGGGGAAACTCCACCCACCACGCGGCCACCGTGGCGCCCGCAAGGGCGCGGGCCGAGAGGCCCGGCTCCGGCACAGAAACGGAACGTCCACGTGCCGGATGACGGATGAGGCGTGCTAAGTCGCCGAGGAGGCACGTGGAAGCGGTGAAACGGCCGTCCCACGGGGTGAAAGGGCAAGTAGGGCGTCCATGAGCTGGCCGCGCGAGGCGCCGGGTAGCCCGATGAGAAGCACGCCGCCTAGAACAGGAGGTGGGTTACGGCCAGCTCGCCAGCCCACTTAAGATTATCGAGCTAGCTCACGGCCGGGGGAAGCAGGCCTCAGAAGGGCTTGAGCTTGGGCTTCACGGGCTCCGCCATCCAATCCCTTAGCCCCGCCTCCTCTATGGCCTTCAGCACCTCCTTGTCATCTGCCCCACGCGTGATGTTTACCTTGGCCTCCGTGGGCTCAAGGTGCTTTATGTTCGCCCGCCTACGCCTCACGCCCGTCAAGCTCTTGGGCCCCGTTACGAGCACGAAGTTCTCATCTATTATGTCCACCACCACGCACTTCCGGCCCGACTCACGGCCAGCGATTTTTACGCACACGCGCCCTACCTCTATGGCGGGCACACCGCCCCACCTCCGCGCCCCCTGGGCTCCTACGGGCCTATATTAATCGAGCGCACCCCGCGCCCTCATGGCCTCCAGGACCGCGCAGATGGCCGCGACCACCTCCTCTGGCGTGAGGTTGTCCGTGTCGACCACCAGGTCGTAGGCCGAGAGGTCGAGGAGGTCGAAGCCGTAGAGGCGCTTGTAGAGCTCCCGGCTGTGCTCCTCCTTGGCCCTCACGGCCGCCAGGGCCTCCTCTAGGCTCATGCCATCACGCTTGGCCACCCGGGCAGCACGCACGTTGAGCGAGCCATAGAGGCAGATGCGGAAGCCCACCCCGGGCTCTAGCAGCCAAGCTATGGTCCAGCTGTCTATGACCACGCCGCCTTCCCGGGCCTGCTGGATGAGCCAGGTATCCACCTCCCTGTCGAAGCGGGAGTTCCTCAAGCGCTCGGCTATGAAGTCCCGGCCCTCCTGCTCCTCCCACCAGCCGGGCCCCTCGGCCCTGTAGCCTAGCTCCCTGGCCTTCTGCCTCAGCGCCTCACCACCAGAGATATACCTGAGGCCGTATCGCCTGGCCAGCTCGCGTCCTACGGTGCTCTTCCCCGTGCCTGAGAGGCCGGAGAGGCATATCACGAGCTTACGTCGTGGTAACTGGTGGCTTGAGGAGCCTGACGGCATCTATCAAGCCCCTCCTGAGGCAGCGGGGGCAGAGGACACCTCCATAAGGCCGCTCGGGCCTCCGCTCTGTGTGGGCAAGCTTCCTCAGCCTCGCTGGCCTCTCCCTGGGCACGCCAGCCAGGATGGCACCGCAGATGGCACACCTAGCCGGGCTAGGCTTCCTGCGCTCGTAGTGGACCACGACGCGGCCTCCTGGCGTCCTCACCTTCACCCTCCGCAGCGAGCGGGACCTGAGGGCTGGCCTGGGCATGCTTCACCACCTCTTCGCTCGCCTCACTCTGTCCAGCTAACACCGAGCGCCCTCTGTATAAGCGTTCCAAAGGCCATGCCGCAGATGGCATACCAGAAGACGAAGTTCAGGGGGAGGGGGCCGTTCAGGCCTATGGGCAAGTAGGCCACGGGCTCACGGCCGAAGTAGGGCGCTAGGATGAAGATGACCACGAAGAAGCTGGCCATCATTATTATCATGCTCTTCATCTGCTCCCACATGATGCGCCCCCTAAGCCTGTCAAAGTGGTCCTGGCGCTTCTTCAGCTTCCTCTCCACCTTCAGCCGCGTCCTCCTGTCCCTGGCTCTGTAGGCCTTGGCGAAGAGCTTCTCGTATTCTCTCAGCTCTGCCTTGAGGGACTTGAGCTTCTTGGGGCTCACAAGCAGCCTGGTCAGGCCCGTGTGGAGGGCCATCATGCCCAAGGCCGCGAGCAGCCCTAGGTAGGTGGAGATGGGGATGGGATGCACGGGCTCTCACCTCTTGAAGAGCTCCAGCAGCGCCCTACCGGCCTCCTCTAGGCCTCCTGATGGGTTCTTTATGATCACCACCGGTGCCCCCGTGAGGACGGAGCAGGCGGCAGCGAACATGCGTGAGAGCGCGAGCTCCTGCCTCAGCTCCTCGACGCGCTCCTCATCCCTCAGCCTCTCGCCAGCCGCCAGGTCCTTTGCCCTGCGGGCCGCGATCTCGGCTGGGTCCGCCTCTATGAGCACGAGCAGGTCGGGCTTGAGGGCGTCCAGCACGTGCTTGGGCAGGCCGGGCAGGTAGCCGGAGCCGGTTCGCACCATCATGTGCGTGTCTATGATCATGTGCCCCTCGGCCTTCTCCACGGCCTTGGCCAGCTTGTGCGCTGCCTCGGCCTGGAGGACCTTCTGAGCAGTTACGTCCATCTTCCTGAGCTGGTCCCGGTGAATCTCGGCCCCCTTCTTGCGCAGGAGCTCCACGAGCACATCGCCGTAGTTCAGTATCTCGATTCTGACACCCTCCTTGGCGCCTAGCTCCTTGGCCACCTGGCAGACAGAGGACTTGCCCACGCCCGGTATGCCCGTTACGATAACTACCTTCCCGCGGGCCATGCCTACACCGGGAGGAGGCAGGTGCCATGCCAATTAAGGTTTTCACGGCCTCACATGAGCACGCGGTAGGGGCACTCGTAGTCGCACTCGTTGGCCACGTCGAGCGGGCAGGCGAACTCCATGGAACCGTCCTCGAAGACCATGATAATGGCGTCCAGGCGCTCATGGTGTGGGCACCTCACGGCCACGGCAGCCACCACCTTCACGGGAACTCCCTCTCCCTCCCGGGCCCCCTCGACCTCCTCCGCCTCCTCTAACTCCTCCAGAGGCTCCTCCACCAAGGTCTTACGCCTCAGCCCGGCTGGCACGGCTAAGTATTTAAGCCCTCACGAGGCCATCACATGCGCTCCAGTGCTTCCACGCCCAGCAGGCCCAGAGCGTTCTTCAGCACCACACGCACAGCGTCCACGAGGGCCAGCCTGGCGTCCGAGAGGCCCTTAGGCTCAGCCCTCAGCACCGGCAGGCTGGCGTAGAAGGAGTTAAACCTGTCGGAGAGGTAGACCACGAAGCTGGCGAGCGCGTCGGGCCTCAGGTTGTCAGCCGCATCAGCCACGGCCTCCGGGAAGCGGGCCACGGCCAGGATCAGCTCGCGCTCAAGCGGGTGCTTGAGGAGCGTGAAGTCGGGTTCCTCAGGCGACCTGCCCGCCTTCCTCAAGATGCTGCAGGCTCTCGCGTGCGTGTATTGCACGTAGGGGGCCGAGTTGGCCTCGAAGTTCAGCACGCGATCCCAGGTGAACGTGATCTCCTTGGCGGGGTCCTGTGCTAGGAGGGCGAACTTCACGGCCCCCACACCCACGGCCTCGGCTATGCGTGCCCTCTCCTCCTCCGGCAGGCCGGGCGAGTGCTTGGGCACCTCCTCATAGGCGCGGGCCACGGCCTCGTCCAAGAGGCCATCAAGGTCTATGAACTGCCCCCTTCTGGCCGTCATCTTCGTGCCCGGGATTCTCACGAGGTTGTAGGCGAAGTGCACGAGCCTCTTGGCCTTCTCGTGCTCCCCGAGGGCGCAGAGAGCGAGCCTCACGTGGAGCTGGGCGAGCTTCTGGTCCGCCCCTATCACATTTATCACCAGGTCGGCTCCCTCAAACTTCCTCAGCGTGTAAGCTACATCGCGAACCTCGTAGAGCGTGGTGCCATCCGAGCGCGTGAGGGTGAGCGGTGGCACCTCGAACTGCTCTGGTATGCCGAGCTCCTCCCTGAGACCGGGCAGGGACCTGGACACCCCCTCGGCGTCCAGCTCTAGAGCGCCTGCCTTTGCCCCCACGAAGCCGGAGGCCTCAAGGCGCGTGAGCACGTCCAGCACGAGGCTGCTCCAGACCACATCGCTCTCCCAGTCCCAGAAGTCCACCTCGATGCCCAGGCGGCCCAGCGTCTCCTTAAAGCCCTCAAGGCACCTCTCGCACACGGAGCGCACGAGCTTGACGGCCCAATCCTCCCCGGCCTCGTAGGCCCGCGTGATCTCGGCTATGGAGCTCTCAGGGTCCTCGTCCTCCTCCACGGCCGAGAAAAGCTTGTCGAAGAGCTCCGGCCTCTTCTCGCGCAGCTTGAAGGCTGAGAAGGCCCACTTGTCCAGCTCGGCCTTCAGCTCCTTCACCAGCCCCTCGTCCCCGGTACTTTCGGCCTTCTGGAGCTCCTCCTTCAAGCGCCTTATCTCAAGAGCGCAGTTCGTCATGGCGTAGATGAGGCCGAGGAAGTGGTCAGGCTTGCCCTCCAGCTCCGGCCTGCCCAGCTTGTCATAGCCGTAAGCTAGGATGGCCACCTGCCTCCCCACGTCGTTCACGTAGAAGCGCGTGATCACCTGATGCCCCCGCGCCCTCAGCAGCCGAGCCAGAGCATCGCCGAGCACGGAGTTGCGGCCGTGGCCTATGTGCATGGGATGGACCGGGTTCGCGCTCGTGTGCTCCACCACCACGCGGAGGCGCTGCTCAGCCGGGAGGCAGCCGTAGCGATCGCCCAGCTCGCGGGCCGAGTTGATGGCCAGCTCAGCCAGGCGCGGCAGGTCGGCCCAGAAGTTCAAGTAGCCAGCGGCTGTTTCCACACGTCCCACCAGGCCGGGCCTTGAGACCAAGAGTTCCTCCATCTTGGCCGCTAGCTCAGAGGCCAGCTCCACAGGGTTGCACCCGATATCGCGGGCCAGCTCGAAGCAGGCGTTAGTGGTGAGGTCCCCGAACTCCAACCTGGAGGGAAGGAAAATCCTGAAACTCCTATCGACCACCTCAGGCCGGAGGGAGGCCAGTGCCTCACCCAGGAGGGCCGAGCACTCGGACCTGAGGGCTCCAAGGGGGTTCGGGTGCGGAGGCCTGGTGGGCATGTGCTCTCGGCCTCAGCCTTAAAGGGAGGAAGGCCCTTATGAGCTCTAGGGGCCCGTAGCTCAGCCTGGATAGAGCGGCGGCCTTCGGAGCCGTAGGTCCGGGGTTCAAATCCCCGCGGGCCCGCCACTCCAAAATGCTGCCTGTTTGCCTCCCGGCCCGAGGGCTCTGCTAGCCTAGAGTGCTCACCTCATCGCCAGCCTCGGTCCTCGTCCCGGCCCCACGGGCTCTCGGGCGCGGCCCTGCTCAGCACCAAGACCGCTGGCTGAGCAGCTCCTTAGCCCATCCGGCTACATCATCGGCTAACGAAAAGAGGTCTAGTCAACTCTTAAAGGTTTCAGAGGACTCGCCCGTCTAAGGGATGTGATTGGTGCCCCGGCCGGGATTTGAACCCGGGACCTGCGGCTCGAGAGGCCGCCATGCTTCCGGACTACACCACCGGGGCTCGGGCTGGTGGGGAGTAGGGCTCTAAATAAAGGTTTTGGCTTTCGTGGAGGGGGCCGGGCTTCTCAAAACTCGGTTCCGCCTTCTCCCTCGCCTTCCTTCTCCTCTTCCTCCTCCTTCATCTTGCCGGCCGCGATGACATCATCGATGCGCAGTATCATGCAGGCTACCTCGGTGGCGGCCTTGATAGCTTGCTCCTTCACCTTCACGGGCTCCAGCACGCCCAGCTCGGCCATGTCCTTCACGGCCTTCTTCGGGTCCGTTTCGAAGACGTCCACGCCGTGGGCTACCTTGCCCTCGGAGTGCGCGTGCCTGAGGGCCACCATCACGTCGATCGGGTCCAGGCCAGCGTTCTCGGCCAAGGTCTTTGGTATGACCTCTAGCGCGTCCGCGAAGGCCTCTATGGCCATCTGCTCGCGGCCTCCTATCTCCGTGGCGTAATCGCGTAGGCGCCTAGCCAGCTCGACCTCTATGGCACCGCCGCCCGCCACTATCTCCGGGCAATCCACTACGTCCGAAAGGACGCAGAGGGCATCGTGGACGGCTCTCTCGGCCTCATCAACCATGCGCTCTAGGCCGCCGCGGATGAGGATGGCCACGCTCTTCGGGTCCTTGCAGCCCTCCACGAAGACCATCTTGTCCTCGCCTATCTTCCGCTCCTCCACGAGCTCCGCGTAGCCCAGGTCCTCTGGCTTCAGGTCATCTAGGTTCGTTACGATGCGGGCCCCCGTGGCCCGGGATAGCTTCTCCATGTCCGACTTCTTCACGCGCCTGACGGCTAAGATGCCCTCCTTGGCTAGGTAGTGCTGGGCCACATCATCTATGCCCTTCTGGCAGAAGACCACGTTGGCGCCCACGGCCTTGATCTTCTCAACCATCTCCCTCAGCATCTTCATCTCCTGGTCCAAGAAGGCCTTCATCTGCTCGGGCGCCCTGATGCGTATCTCCGCATCAAACTCCGTCTTCTCTATCTCAAGCGGGCAGTTGAGGAGCGCTATGCGGGCGTTCTCCACGCGCTTCGGCATGCCCGGGTGCACGACCTCCTTGTCTATGATGATGCCCTTCACGAGCTCCGTGTCCAGGAGGCTCTTGCCCTCCTTCTTCACCACCTGCACCTGGTCCACGTCCGCCACCAGCTTGTCGCCCCGCTTCTCCGTGATCTGCCTGATGGCGTCTATGGCCAGCTCGGCCAGGTGCTCCTTCGCGCCCCCCACGGCCTTGCTGGCCATGGAGGTCATCACGACCTTCTTCAGCGTGGCCCTGTCATCTAGGTCCACGGGCTTGGCTACCTCGTGCAGGAGTTCCCTGGCCCTCTGAGCTGCCTTCCTGAAGCCGCTCACAATGATGGTGGGGTGGATGTTCTGGTCCAGCAGGTCCTCCGCGCGCTTGAGGAGCTCGCCAGCCAACACCACGGCTGTGGTGGTGCCATCGCCTACCTCATCGTCCTGGGCCTTCGCCACCTCCACCATCATCTTCGCGGCCGGGTGCTCTACCTCGACCTCATCCAAGATGGTGGCCCCATCGTTAGTGATGGTGATGTCCCCCAGGCTGTCTATGAGCATCTTGTCCATGCCCCTGGGGCCGAGCGTGCTGCGCAGTATCTCGGCCACGATGCGGGCGGCCATGATGTTGTTCCTCTGGGCCTCCCGACCCCTCCTACGCGTTGACCCCTCCTTGAGTATGAGGACAGGCGTGCCAGCTAAGTAAGCCATGCCCAATCTCCCTCCGTCCTCCACCCGCATGGGGGGCCTTGATAATAAGCTTTTCCCATGCGATAAGGGAGGTCTCCCCCCCTCAGGGCGCAGGAGGAGGCCATCGTGCTCGCTGGTGCGGCCGTGAAGAAGGCGCTTGAGGGTGCCGAGCGAGCGATGCTCGCGGCCGCTCGGCGTGGTATGGTCTGAGTCGGGCGTAGTGCCAGAGGACGTGGCTAAATACGCTGCCGAGAGGGGCGTCAGGATAGTGAGGGGGCCTAGGGAGCTTAGGGAGCTTTTGGACAGGCTGGCGGAGGAGCGCGATGGGAGGGCCAGGCGCGCGTCAGAAGGCTAGCACTTCTAGACCCAGCCTCCTGCCCAGCCTGGCCAGCTCATCGTAGATGTCCTCATAGCAGACCACGTGGTGGTTGCTGGTCTCCTGGAGGAAGGCATCTAGATCGCCCTTCAGCTCCACCAGCGCCTGCGTTCGGCAGAGCCCTTCTTCGCCCATGCCTGAGTCGTGCACTCTCCCTCTGGCGAGCACGAGCTTCCTCCGGCTCAGCTGGAGGTTGGCCAGCACGACGGGCGCCCTCCTGAGCCAGATGTCGAGTGCCACGGGCTGCCCTGACTCGAAGTGCGGGAGGAAGGTGCCCCTGTAGGGCCAGCTCGCGGCCAGGGAGGGGCAGGCGGTGCAGTGGGCGAGGGTGATGGTGCCTGCCTCCCGGTCGAAGCGTGCGAGGTTGGCCATCCAGGCCGGGGCGTCGGCTAGCACGCGGCAGGCGGTCATGAGCAGTAGGGCGGCTGGGTCTGCCTCACAGACGGCCGTGATGCCGTGCTCTAGGAGGAGGCCCACGGCCACGCAGGGCGCCAGGCCCAGCTCCTCAATCATGGAGAAGCAATCGAAGGTTACCACGGGCAGGCTGGAGAGCTTGGAGACCTCCTGCTCTAAGAGCAGGGCCATCTGAACGCTCTTCACCAGCCCCTCCTCCAACTCCCTCGTTGCCTCCTCGCCCGTGATGCCCTTGAGGATTGCCATCGCATCGCTGAGGGAGAGCTGCTTCGCTCGGGCCTTCAGGAGGCCTGTGAGCCTCGCTGGGCTCATCTGCCTCATGACAGGCTTTCCCTTGCCTAAGACGGCCTCAAGAGAGCTCGCCAGCCTCTCAGCTACCTCACGGCCGCAGATGGCTAAGATTTCCATGTTCCTCAGCTCGCGAGCGGCTCTGGCAGCCTTGATCTCGGCTCTAAGCCCTTTAGGGAGGCTATCTGGCCTGGAGAAGGCAACTTCACCACGCCAGCCTCCAGAGGCTCTCAGCTTCTCCCTGGCGCTCAGGGCTGAGGGCAGGCTGTTATCGCCTGGATGTGCCCAGAGCACCACCTCAAGGCCCTGAAGGGCCTCGCTCATCAGCCTCGACGTGCCCCCGCTGGCCACGAAGACCACGCGCACATCTGCCTGGCCAGATAAGACCCTTAAGAGCTCCTCTGCCTCTAGGGCAGGCTCTGGCGAGCCCCTCAGCTCTACGCCCTCTTCCTTAAGGGCCAGGAAGGCCAGCTCCGAGGTGCGCCGAGCCCTCTCCAGGTGGAGGCTGGAGGCCACGGCCGCGAACAGGACGATTGGCCTAGTCGTCATCGGCCGCGGTGGCGCCTGGGGCGCTATTAACCGTAATCCTTTTCTGCCCGATGCCTCAGGCGGCTGGGTGATGGAGCTTGCCCACTGTGGCGGTCTGCGTGAAATACGGGCTAGACGTGGAGCAGCTCAGGGCTGACAGGGAGACGGGGCGCGTGATCACTGAGGGCGTGCCCGGCAGGACGAACGAGCTGGACAAGAACGCCATCGAGGAGGCCGTGAAGCTGAAGGAGGCGCTGGGCTGGAAGGCAATTGCCATCACTATGGGGCCCGATGAGGCCAAGAAGGCCCTGAGGGAGGCCTTGGCCATGGGCGTGGACGAGGCATACCTAGTCTGCGATGAGGCTTTCGCGGGCCTAGACACGCTCGGGACAGCCACCGTGCTGGCGAAGGCCATAGAGGCCGCTGGCGGCGCGGACCTCGTGATTTGCGGTGAGGTCTCCTTGGACAGCTTCTCCGGCCAGGTGGGGCCGAAGCTGGCGGAGGCGCTGGGCTGGCCCTGCATGACGTGCGTGAGGAGGCTTGAGGTCAAGGACGGGCGCGTGGTGGCCGAGAGGACCTTTGAGGACCGCTATGAGGAGGTGGAGGCCCCCCTCCCACTCGTGGTAACCGTTACGCGCGAGGTCAACACGCCCCGCATCCCCAGCCTCATGGCCATCATGAAGGCCCACAAGAAGCCAATAAAGGCCCTCAAGGCGGCCGACCTGGGCCTCTCGGCTGAGGAGCTTGCTGCCATGAAAGCCCACGGCCTGAAGGAGGTCGTGATGCCCCTCGTGGAGCGCAAGAAGGTGCAGATAACGGGTGAGAGCCCGGAGGAGATAGCTGAGAGGCTCATCAAGGCCCTTGAGGAGGAGGGGGTGATATAGACATGGCTGGCCCGGTCTTGGTATGGTCCGAGAAGCCCGGCCTGGCCGAGGAGCTCCTGGGCGGTGCTGCTGAGCTGGCCAAGGCCCTTGGGGCTGGCGTGAGCACGGCCGTCCTAGCCGCTGGGCCCGAGGAGGCGAGGGCTGCCGAGGAGCTGGCCAGGTGGGCCGATGAGGTCCTCCTGGTGGAGGACCCGAAGCTGGCCACGCCCGACTCGTCCGTTTACGCGAGCGTGCTGGCCGAGCTAGTGGGCAAGGCGGGCGCCAGCGTGGTCCTGACCGGCTACACGCTCTTCGGCCGTGAGGTGGCGGCCAGGTTGGCCGTGAAGCTGAAGGCCCCCTGTGCCACGGGCTGCACCTCCCTGCGTGTGAAGGACGGGCACCTCCTGGTGGAGAGGACCGTTTACGCTGGCAGGGCAATCGCGAGGCAGG
>Ga0190367_1001231_pt1 | contig 15225 bp, 13 predicted proteins | sample 4872181011_MG_FD_171838 | JGI IMG/M metagenome (GOLD analysis project Ga0190367, IMG submission 171838) | Hydrothermal vent microbial mat bacterial communities from Southern Trench, Guaymas Basin, Mexico - 4872-18-10-11_MG | ecosystem: Environmental > Aquatic > Marine > Hydrothermal vents >...
GGTTGGAGTAGGGGGAGCTGGAGCGGCTGGTTTTCGGAAAGCAAGTATCCCTCCAACAATAGCAGCTATTGCCACCACTGCAATAATGATAATCCACTTAGTCTCAAGAAATGCTCTCTTCATAAAACTATCTGGTCTGGGTCTTTAATAATCTATATCCCACTCCAGGGACCGCCACCAAAGAAAGAGATATTACTTAAGCATCTTTTATATTTTCCTTTAGAGAAAAAAAGCCATCCAACTTCGGGAAAGTTATTTCGGGCAAGGTCCTAAAGCTGCTTCAATCTTACATTTTCCATCCTTACAACTGCAACTATAACACGTGCACAACCAGGGCTTCTCATGAGAGGGAAAACACATTCCACACGAAGCAGAAACCTCGTTGCAGTTTACATCAACATACTCTACATCATTCGCGGAACAATAGTATTCTCTTAAAGTAGTGCTGTCTATACAATAATCCTCATAAGTGATGGGAGCAGGGCAAGAAGTGTCTCCAGAGCTACAGGGAGGGATTACAGACACAGTGCCTTTCTGTGTGTAAATTTTTCCTCCATCACTATCTGAACATTTGTTACAGTCCTCATGCAAGTGAATAGAATAGCCTAATAAGACACATTCGCCTTCGTGGCATCCGTAGTTAGTTTTGTTTGCATAGATGTCCCCGTTAGTTGTATTACAATACAATATTATTTCATCATACTGATTGCAATCTTCCTGGGTTATATTTTTTTCACATGACCCTCCGGAACAGTAATAGTCTTCAACTACACGAATATCTCCGGAACAATAGCTATTATCATAATCGTTACAATTAATTGTTGAGTAGGTGGCATCATTTCCCTGACAATAATATTCTAGCAAGTAATCTCCACTTTCACAAGTATCAGCAAATTGGCTTACTGGGCAATCTGTATCTCCATCTTGGCAGAGATCATAGTCTGTGATATTATCAAAATAAAAAGGAGAGGGAGAAGTTTCCCCTTCACATTTGTCTTCACATTCCTTAAATGGTGTCCAGATACATTCTTCTACACAATTATTACCAGTAATTTTGGCATAACAGTCCCTAATCTCAATATTTCCCGTGCTAGGATTACAAATTCCAGAGCAGGCATCATCTGTATCAAAGTCCTTAGTTTCGCAAGAGAAGAAGTCGCAACTGCAATTTTCATTGGAATAATAATCGCGTAATTCGCATGCAGGATCATCTCCACATCCTGCTTTGTTTCCACCCCCATACCAGCCATCAAAGATATTACAGTTCAGTTCATTCCGTTTATCTATACAAGATAGATTGAAAATGTTACAATATGAAGTTCCTACTAAAGCTATACTGTCATTGAAATCTAAACAACCATTTTTGTCTCCATAATCACTACATCCAGGCAAGGAACATCCGGCTAGGGATCCGTGATATACAATCTTTGGAGAAAGAACTTCTATAAGATCTCTAGTAAGATGCTCCTCTTTTACGTCAATTTCCGGTTCTGGAGGAGGGCATTGACTAGACGCAATATCTGGATTGCTGGCAGAGAGTACACTGTTATTTCCATAGAACATATAAATTGAAACTATTCCATTAGCAGGAATTGAAGGGATTTTTACCCAAATTTTTGTTTCATGCGTGTTACATCCGTATTCAATCCAATAAGGTAAAGATGTTTGAAAATCATCTAGGGTAAATCTGATATCTGAGCAGTCATTTTTTAGTTTTCCGGATGAGATAAGGGAGGCTGTATCTATAATAAAATGGATTGAACAATTGGAAAAGTTCACTCCGCTTTGTTCTTTTATATCTATTTGTCGAACGTACTTGAAATTATCAAGGAATGAGGTGGATACTTTTTTTAAAATTAAATTCCCAGAAGGATCAAACACTACAAGGTTGGTCCCATGGATGACATTAATTCCTCCATACTTCCCTAAATTTTTCTTTCTCAAGACTTTTCCTCTTATTGCTGTTTTTGTCTTAGAAAAGCCAAAAAGTATATCGCCTTCGTTATTGGTAAGGAAAAGTGGCTGTTCATTCCAAGTAATACTCTCAGGGGGGACATTTTCAGAGAAATTAGTAGTATTAATCAGGATATTACCCGAATTATCAATTATAATTAGCTTATTTCCGAGAGTTAACCAAGGAAAAGAGAAGTTAACCTTACAAAATACCGGGTCTCTAAAAGGGAGGGGGGCATCTTCGGCCATAACTCCTTTTTTAATTTGTGGAGAAGTGAGAGAAAAAACAAAGAATGCGATAATTGTTAATAACATTTCAATAATTATTTTTCTTCGTTCTTTTGTATAGTAACGCGCCCTTTTCATTTATCTTCCCTGGGCCCGGTGGGATTCGAACCCACGACCTCCCGGTTATCAGCCGGGCGCTCTACCACTGAGCTACGGGCCCACAATAGAATATTCTTAAAATGTTTAAAAGAACTCTAATTATCTATCTTTGTGAAGCTTGAAGAGATGAAAAAAGCGCTCGAAAAACTACTCCAAAGAAAAGAAGATACAATGAACAAAATCAGAGAGATCGTCAGAAAAATATTGGAAAATGAGTCAATCATATTTAATATTGGTTTTCTTGAGATGGAAAATGAGGAGGAGATAGAAAAAAGACTCAAAACAATAAAGAGAAAACTTAGAAAACTTGAGAAGCGCGTAGAATGCGAAATTCTTCCTATAAAACTCGAGGAGAGGCTAGTAAAAAAGATAATTGAGATAGAAAAAGAGAGAGATCTCCTCATGGCCAAGCTTAAGGAGCTTAGGGAAAAGAAAAGAAAAATTACCGAAAAAATGGTAGCTAAAAAAGCAATAAAATTGCTGAAAAAGTCGTTTATGAGACATTTGAAGAGATATATACGCTTACTAGAAAAGGAAGAAAAACTCAGAAGGAGAATAGAAGAAAAAGAGAGATTAATAAAAGGCATTACAGTGTATAAGGAGGAAACAAGTATGAGAGAACTAAAAAAGAGGGCAAGAGAAATTTTGAAAAAAATAAAGGAAGGAGGAAAATTAACAGTTGATGAGTTACTTACGCTAAAATTATGGAAAGGTGCTGTGAGGCTTTCTACAAAAAGAAGAACAAAGAGTAGGAAGTAAGTGTTAATAATTGCTAGTGTAAACAAATATTTATTGTGCCGGGGTGGCCGAGCGGTCCAAGGCGCCGGACTTGAGATCCGGTGGGGTATCCCGCAGGGGTTCGAATCCCCTCCCCGGCGCTAAATATTTGTGACCTAAAAATCCATTATATCTAACTCTTTTTTTCCTTATACAACTACAGGCAATTTAATACTGGCTCATCTTTTAGTGGATAAGGAACTCTTATTCACATTTATATAACGCTCAATAAGAATAAGAAGCAAGAATCTTTTATTTTTTTATAAAAAAGAAGCAATATGCTTACTCTATTCTTGGGGCTAATATAAAAGTTAAGTTCATTCTTTCTAGGGCCTTAAATTCAAATCTTGCTGGCCAATCTGTAGCAAATTTCAAACCTAAAGTATCAGAAACCTGAGCGGCTGTTGCTATTTTTGAAAGATAGTCAATAGAGTATGACGCCTTTGATGGTTCCTTTACATTTAAGCTTATCAATGCTGGGGAATCCCGTGTTAGTTCTATTCTTGCTTTCTTCAGCTCTCCTTCAGCACTCATCACTATCTTATCTTCATCAGCTTCTATTTTCATAGCATCAGAAATTATTTTTATATCTCTAACTGCCTCTTTGATTACGTCAGCGTCCATTTCTGCATCAACCTTGAACTCTATATTAGGCTCCGGGTATTCTCTTTCGAATTCTCCAAGCAGAGGTGCAGTAAAGACTCTTTTAAAAGCACCATGTAGGGTCAATTTTAAAGTATTCTCTTCTAGAGACAAAGTTAGAGTATCTTTTGCTTTAATTCTTTTTATTATTGGGGAAATATGTCCAATACTTATTCCAAATTTGGTCGCTTCTTCAACTTCAAACTCGGAAAAGGCTTCTGGTCTTATTGTCCAAATGACCATTGCTATGTTAGAAGGATCCATGGCAATGAGTTGAAATCCTTTTTCTGGAGAAATCTCAATCATAGCGTCTGTTATTAATTTCTCAATAGCGGCTATTCCATACCTAAAGAGTTTTGTCTCAGGTAGGGTAAGCCTTACCATAACATTAACAGCTACTTAAGGTATAAGTTTGATATCTCCTTTAGGAATCTCTCTAGAAGTTTAGGGTCAAGATCTATTTTTTGAATAAATTCACACTCTATTTCTAAATTATCGTCTATTTTAATGATTTTTCCAAATATCTTAACAATATCTCCAACTTTAATAGACTCAAACATCTTTTTTTCAAAACAAACGCATGTGAACGTTTTTTCTAGAACGAATATATCTAAACAATAATTCTCTTTGTCCATCTTTTTGACTTGGCCAATTAAAGAAACTTTTTCTTTGTCTTTTAGGTCCTTTGGTGATTTAAAGAGGAGGCTAAACATACCTGATAGATCTCTTTATCTCTTGTAAGGCCTCCTTTTCGTCTTCGCTAAGAAGAAAAGAATATTTTTCCCATGTAGAAATATGCTCTCTCGTAAGAAAAGAGATAAGGATATCTCCTTCATTTACATTTCTTCCTATTACAACACCCTCTGCTCCAATAGCTACTCTCTCACCGGCTTTTGCCATTTCTAAGGACTCTCCCATAGATTGTATGCTTTTTACTCTTCCAACTATTTTTCCATTTTTATAAAGAGATGCCCCTTTTGTCAGAGTTCCTTTTATTACCTCTACACCGAAAATCGCAGGTTTGGATCTTCTAAACACAAATCCAGGAAGGACCTTTATAATAAAGGGTCTTGGGATTCCCTTTATCTTCTCCTCAATGCGTTTTTTAATTGCTTCTTCTCTGTACTTCAGGTAATCCTCTATCAATTTATAGATAATATTCCCCCTAAAGATCTTTACATTGTGTCTCTTGGCTAACTCTTCTATCTCTTCGTCTATCTCAACATTAAAACAAAGAATAGACTTTAATTCGCTTTTTTCTAAAGGTATAACTGATAATGAGATAACATCATCTTTGGTTGGAGGACCAATATCGGCCTTTTTCACTTCGACGTTTTTTTCCTTAAGACTCATTAAAAGTGCTTCTAATGCTCCTAGAGAATCTGCTCTAATAATTATGCCTTCCTTTTCCTTTTCAAAAATGATTTCCCTTATTTCTTTTCCAAATAACTCTTTGATAGATTCTATCTTTTTTTCTTCTATAGAGTAAATAGGCGAACCTGGGATAACATCTTTGAGGTTGGGAGCTATTATTCGAACCCCACAGGCAGCACTTACCTCTTTTATTCTGACAAATTCCCTTCCTTTTGCCGCCCTTATTTCTGTGAGAGGGGCAGGTTTAAGGATTGCCCTTACTTTAGTGACTAAAGGTCCTCTAGTGCTTTCCATTATTACTAAATCTCCTTCCCTAAGTGTTCCATCATAAAGTATAACGTCTATTACAGTTCCAATTCCTTTTTCTTCCCTTTTTTCCAAGATAGATCCTCTTGCTTTTTTTCTCGGTTCTATTTCTAGTCTCTTCTCTAGAAATTTTTGAGAAAGACCGACTAGCAATAGCAAAAGCTCTGCAATTCCTTCTCCAGTCAACGCGCTAGTAGGAACTATAGCTACAGTCTTCTTGAAGTCTTTTATCCTATCAAATCTGTCAGATTTAAATCCCAAATTCTCCATTATTTGAATAATTTCCAAAATTTTTCTCTCTAGATTGTTCCTCACTTTTTCACTCTGCATCTTCAAACTTTGTAGTATAGAATATTCCCCAGAAGGCTTCCAGCCATGCAGCAGATCTACTTTATTCAGAGCAATCAAAAAAGGGGTTTTAAATTTCTTTAAGAAATTTATAGACTCGTAAGTTTGGGGTTGAAAGCCAGCGGTAATATCAACAACCAAAACAGCAATATCCGCTATGGAGGAACCGCGTTCTCTTAAAGACATAAAAGCTTCATGCCCAGGAGTGTCAATAAAGAGCAGACCAGGAATTTTGAATTCTATATTAAAAATTTGAATCAAATTTTTTCCTATTTCTCTTATTACTGAAGAAGGAATTTCAGTAGCTCCTATATGTTGTGTTATTCCTCCCGCTTCTTTCTTTTGAATGCTTGTTCCCCTAATTTTATCTAATAGAGATGTTTTACCATGATCTATATGGCCAAGCATTACTACAATAGGCTGCCTTATAACAGTCATAAATTATGGATATCCTCTTTTTATCATCAGTGTATACTAACCTGGAAAAAGAAATCTTCAAAGGAGGGGGAGTAAACAAATTTTTAGAAAACCTAGCAAAGGCGATATTGAAAAAGAATAATGTTAAAATAGTCCTCCCCTCCTCCCAAACGAAAAAACTGATATGGGAAGGTATGGAAATCTACCTTTTTAAATCCTTGATAGTAGGACGGGAAAGAGGCATCCCTCTTGAGATGGGCAAAATACTGGAGCTTGCTGACGACATGGATGTGTTTGTTATGGTAGATCCCCTCCCTTTCTTCTTCAGCAAGTTTAAAACAAAATCAAAAAAGGTAGGGATAGTCCATGGTATTGCTCTTCATGGTTTTTGGAGGAGAATTCGAGATAATGGGCTGGTGACTCTTCTAACAGTTGGTGAGCCTCTTTATTTTAAATTGTTTTGTAAAAACTTTGATCTTATTTGTGCTGTTAGCCCCGTTTCTGCAAATTTCCTCAAAAAATTTGGCATTAGAAATATTTTTATTATTGGGAATGGAATAGACACAAAGAGATATGAATTTAGCTTTAAAAAAGAAGATATTGCAGTAAAGATATCTAGATTGGCAAGCTACAAAGGCATAACAGAAGAAATAAAGGCTTTCAGTGAGTTGGGGTATAACTTCGTCATTTTAGGTGAAGGAAGATTGAAAGAATACGTAAAAAAAGTCACAAAAACATTTCCCAATATTAAGTACGAAGGTTATGTTCCAGAGGAAAGGAAAATATACATTTTAAAACAAGCAAAGTACTTGATAAGCTTGTCCTACCTTGAGGCATTTGGGATAACTCTTATAGAAGGGATGGCATGTGGCTGTGTTCCTATAGTCAGGGATATTCCTGCACATAGATGGGTTTTCCAAGGGGAAAAGGTAGGCCTATTAGTAAAAAACTGGAAAGAACTTATAAGTGCGCTGGAGTGGCTGGAAAATAATCCTGAGGAGAGAAAAAAGATGTCTAAAAGAGGGAGAAAACTTGTAGAGAAAGTTTGGAACATTAAAAGAATAGCTAATAATTTTATTAGCAAAGTCGAGAGTGTCTTACAAGGTTAGGGGATAAAATTTATGGAGCTAAAGATTTATGAGTTTGAAATTGAATCAAACAATAGGCTTGAAATAATAAACATAACTTCAAAAGTGGAAAAAATTGTAAGAGAGTCTGGAATTAAAGATGGATTTTGCTTGGTTTTTCTCCCCCATGCCACCGCAACCATTTTGCTTAATGAGGACGAACCTAGGATCCGGGATGATTATAAAAGGTTTATAGAGGAGACATTTAAAAAAGAAGGATATAAGCATGACCTCATAGACTCAAATGCCTACGCACATGTTTGTTCTGCCTTTACAAAAGCCTTTGCAATGATTCCAATAAAAGATAGTAAGCTCTATAGAGGAACTTGGCAAGAAATATTGTTAGCAGAGCTAGATGGCCCCAGGAGGAGGAAAGTATTTGTGCTTATTTTAGGTTCTAAGAAGGGATGAAATTTCCTCCTTAAGTTTATTTAATATTTTTATCTCTGGCTCAAATTTTCTTAAATCTTCTTTTGTTAACATTTTTGTAGCCTTTCTTGTAAATTCTTCTGAAATTTGTTCTAATTTTCTGTAATATGAAGATACTTTTTCCATAAGCGTCGAAATGTCTTTAATTATTTTTTCTTCTTTTATTTTTCCTCCTCCAGTTAGTTTTAAGATTTTAATTAGACGTAATCCCAGATCTTTTTGTTTTTCTAGAATTTTATACAGAAATATGAAACAAATAGAATATATTCGAAATTTAAAGATAAGTTCGAATATTTTCTTTTTGTCTCTTCTAATTTCTTTTTCTTTCCTAATTATTTCATTTACTGATTTCCTAATTTCCTTTAAAATATTATTTACCTTTATAGCAACTTCCGATGAGAGTTTGAGAATGTTTTTAACTTCCTTAGGAAAAGAAAAGATTGAACCAGTTTCCATAATTTTAAATCGCCCCTGGTTAAGTAATGGTATATGCCCCGGTAGTCTAGCGGTTAGGATACGGGACTGTCACTCCCGTGACCCGGGTTCGAATCCCGGCCGGGGCGGAGGGATTTTAAGCTAGAGTTACTATCTTTATAATCTTTCTTTCTTGAAATCTCTTTATTTCTAAAGTGTTCTCTTAATAATGAATTAACTAAGCTTGAATGTTAAGAGAAAGTTCTTTAATTTCGCTTTAGATATCTAAATCTAAATAAAGGGTTGTTTTAACTGTCTCCTTTACTTTTTTACCAGCGTTCCAGTCTTCCAATCACTCAAAGCATGTTTGAGTATTCTGTTTCTGGAGCGGGACATTTCTACCTATGCTCTTGTTCCAATACTGGAGCAGGAAGGCAAGAAACTAATTTTAAGCCTTTAAACAAACTTTCTTATTTGGAGAAAATTAGAATAAAATACATTAATTGGTCGCTCCAGAGGTTACCTAAATGGGGTAGCATATTTACCCTCTAAAAGTGCTGTAGCCAAACTGCTCTTCCCTATGTATTTATATTAAATGTATTTTCTAGTAATGTAAACCCTAGAGAAGCAAATATGGAAAAACTAAATCTGTTGGCAATTTTTCCTTACTATGGAATACATTATAATCTAAAATTATACTCAAGAGAACATGGTTGTAGTTGTTTTATTAGTAGGAGGAAAGGGTCTGAGATTAAGGCCGCTTACAGAAAACACACCCAAATCGATGGTATTGGTAAGAGGGAAGCCACTGTTGCAGTGGAAAATTGAAGGCCTTGCCTCCTTAGGAGTTAAGAAGATAGTACTATTAACTGGAAGACTTGCTAATAAGATAGAAGATTATTTTGGAGATGGGAAGAAATTTGGGGTGAATATATATTACTCCAGGGAAGAAGTTCCACTTGGTACTGGAGGAGCAATAAAAAATGCTGAAGAAATAATCCTAAATGCTCTGGATGAGTCTAATGGGAAATATTTCGTCGTAGGCAATGGTGACATATTAATGGCTGGAGTGGGGTTAGGTGAGCTTATAAGCCCATTAAGAAAAAATCCAAAGCTTGTAGGCAGTATATTAGCCATACCTCCAAGACTTCCTTACGGTTTGCTTGAGATAGATGAGAATAATTACATCACTGCTTTTAAAGAGAAGCCAATACTGGAGGGACAGTGGATAAATGCAGGATATTACGGATTTACCCCAGAGATTTTTAATTATCTTCCAGAAGAAGGAGATATAGAAAGAACTGCCCTGCCAGAATTAGCCAGAAGGAGGAAACTGATAGCAATAAAAAAGAATCCAAAGCTATGGCTGGCTATAGATACTGTGAAAGACTATAAAATCGCTAATCAAATCCCATTTGATAAACAGCATTTAGTTATTATATAAGGCTCTATGGTAATAGAAAGGATACTTAGACCAGATGCGTTAGTGGTTTGGAGTTATAAAGAAGTTAGAGAGTGTTTAGGCTGGTATTATAGAGTCATGATCAACGAAAAACCAGCAAAATTTCTTATATGTAAATCTATAAAATGTGAGGAAGAAAATTTCTCAGACCTAACTCTTAAGGAGCTTTGGGAGTTACATGATTGTCTTAGGAAAGAATTTAAGAAGAAATTAGAAAAAATAAAAAGATCAGAATTTTCTCCTGATAAACTACCCTGCTCCAGTCCAAATTTCCTAGATGTTAAGGTAGAGATTGCAAAAAGGATGCTAAAAAAATGTAATTTTTGCGTTAGGAATTGCGGAATAAATAGAGAAAGGGGAGAAAGAGGATTTTGTGGAGTTGGGAAATTGGCAGTTGTTTCTTCATATTTTCACCATTTTGGGGAGGAAGCCCCTCTTTTGGGAGGAGGTAAATGGCCTGTGGGAGGTTCTGGGACGATATTTTTTGCTGGATGCAATCTTAGATGTGTCTTTTGCCAGAACTATGATATTTCTTTTAATCCGGAAAATGGAGTTAAAGTTAACGCTAAACAACTAGCAAGAATAGCTACCGAATTGAGAGATACTGGAGCGGCAAACATAAATTGGGTTGGTGGAGAGCCTACACCAAATTTGCATATCATTCTAGAAAGCATGAAATATATAGAAGTTAATGTTCCAATGCTATGGAACAGCAATATGCTTTGTAGTCCTGAGGCTATGGAATTATTATTAGATGTCATAGATATTTGGCTTCCAGATTTTAAGTTTGGAAATAATAAATGTGCAAATAGATTGACTGGAGGGGGGATTAATTATGTAGAAACTGTTTTGAAGAATCTGAAGATAGCTCAAGAGAATGGAGATATGATTATAAGACATTTAGTAATGCCAAATCATATTGAGTGTTGTACTAAGCCTATCTTGGAAATGATAGCCAAGGAGCTTGATAAGGACAGAATTTTAGTCAATATAATGGGACAATATAGGCCAATGCATCTTGTAAATAGATATCCAGAGAAATATAGAGACATAGCAAGATATCCCACTCCAGAAGAAATGGAAAAGGCCTATAAGATAGCTGAAAAACTAGGTATTTGCTTTCGCCCGGTAAGTTAGAGTTATCTTAATAACCAAACATTTCCCAGATAAACTTCTTTCAAATATTCTTTGGCAAGCTTATAGGACTGGAGCGCGATTTCTTTTTTAGTAAATCCAATATCTCTCATCAGGTAGTGGGGACAATAGGCAAGCAGAACTAAGGGTATATTTTCATCAATTTCCGCTAAATATTCAGCAATAAGCTTTACCTCATCTGGAGTAACGTATTCTGGTACTAAGAGAGTAGAACATACTAGTAAAGGATAATCTCTTTCATACTCAGCAGCTTTAAATATTTTTAAGTTTCTAAGCAAAGGCTTATTTGTAAAACCGGTCAAAGCTTTATAGATTTCTTCATTATAGGCTTTAAAGTCAAATTTTATTATACCACCAGATTCTATAGCGATATCTATCCATATTTTTAAAATCTTCCTATTAACAATCCCATTTGTCTCCCAGCATATACACACTTTGTCTTTAATTCTTTCACCCACAGAAATGGAATGAATAGCCTGAACTGAGGGATCGCCGCCGAAAAAACATATACATGAAGCCTTGTTAGCTTCTAATTGGAGATGGGAGGTAGTGATCCAAAATTGTTTGTTTACTAAACGCTCTTTCCATTGGTAGTTTTGGCAAAAGAGACAATCTAAGTTGCAAGAACAGTAAAAAACTGCTAAATTGTAACCAGAAGCTAGTTTGCAAAGAGGACAGACTGGAGCGGCAACACAGTTAGTTGGAAGTGGATCAAAATAATACTCAAGCAGCCCTTTTTGGTGATTAGAATGGAAGATTAATTTTCCATTTTTATTTTCCACCAGTCCACAATATCCAAACTTTCCTTCTTCTATCTTACACCTTCTTGGACAAAGATTGCATTCTTTCCCCCTATCCAACTTAGATGGCAAATTATAGAGAGACCTGCTATACCTATGAGCTCTTTCTATGAGATCTTCTCCTAAACCTTCCAATAAACATTCTCTGCATACTCTCAATATTTTTGCTGCTCTGTTTCTCTTACATAAAGAACATATTTCCATTCTTCTATCACAAAAAGATTACATCCTTAATGACTTTTCTAGTTATTCTATGAGATACCCATAATTCTTCTCTTTGCTAAAGAAAATTGTGGGAAAATGGTAATGCATCCGAACGCCTACATAGAGAGAAACTCAAAAGAAATAAGAGAAGCGCTAGATATGCTTTCTAAAATACTTAAAGTTGAAGATGTATTAGACTTTGCAGAAAAATTGGAAAAGGTTAAGGAACCTTTAGAAAAAATTGAGAAGTTACAGGAATTAGGAGGAGTGCTTTCTAAGTATTTTGGGGGAAGAGGGAATAAGTTGGTAATTGGATACAGATATTCTGAGAAGGGGCTTGAACCAATTCCAATATTCTTCTTTAAGCCAAGCAGAACCCCAGAGGGAAAAAAAGTAGAAGAATTTTTAGATAGATTACACAGAAAGGCGAGGATTTGGATCTTGACAAGAAAGATTGGTAAAAACAAAATATTCCAAATTATGCCTTCTTGGATGGTTCCAGAAAGGGTTGAAATTCCTACAGGAAAAAAAATTAAAAGAAAAATACGGACAAAAAGAATAATAGCAGTGGGGTTGTTTATAAAGAGAATAAGAGTAAACTTTCCACTTTCTACTTATAAGGATAAATTAATGCCAATTATCTTTTTACTGCATCAGGCATTAGTTGCTTTAGGAGATAAGGCTGGAGGGGATGTTTTCTTTCAAAGCGAACAAAGAAGGAGAATGATATGGAGTCAATTTCTTAAATTTCTGAAATTCTGTTTGATAGAGACTAAAGAGGAAAAAATAATTAAAAAGATGTCCAAATTTCTGTTGGAAGCTCTGTCTTTGCTCTCAAAAGTGAAAAGTGAGTCTAGAGAGGAAGAGAGAATAAAATCTTTACTTATTCCAATTACCCAGAGATTTTACACTATTCTTCCCAGGGAAATTGATAAGATAGCTCTCTCTCCAGATAAGTATATAAAGATATTTGAAGCTTTATCCTTAATTTTTGATCACTATTTCCTAAAAAAAGAGGAAATCCCGCTTCATCTGGTTCAAGATAAGGTAAGAGAATTAAGAGACATAAAAGACATAGATGCGGATCTTCAGAGATACCTCTTAGAGCTTTCTAGCTTCCTCTTAAGAAGTCTCTAAAATTCAAATTTTCAAACCCCTGTCTAGATTCATGGGAAGGATAAGTGAGAGAATAGAGAGATTTGCTGAAAAGTATATTCTAAAGGAAGCCAATGTTTTAACACAGCTAGGAAGGAAAGAAGGAGATGACATCCGTCTAGCACTTTTGGAAATAACCCGGGTAGATAAGCTTGTGAAACTGTGGAGTAAAAAATTATTAGGAGGTATCTTGAGAGAGATAAGGAAATTATTAAAGAATATTGAGAAATGCGAAAAAGAAATCAACAAGATAAAAGAGAAAGAGAAGGATTTGTTTGCTGATTACATAAGAGCTTATATTGCAATTTATAAAATATTAAAAGTATTTTTAGGGAAGGAAGAGTTTGAGAAAGCAGGTTTCGTTTCAAGGTTAATCAGGCTTTGGGGAGGTAGGACTAATCTTGACTCAGAATTAAACATGATAGTAAATGACATAAAAAGAGGAGAATTCGAGAAATCTATTCTAGATATAGATTTAGAAAAAAGAGGGAAGTTTGTTCATATTAAGGTGCTAGGAAAGACAGGAGTTCTAATGAGATTGCAGCATCTTTCTCAAGAACGTCCAGGTGAGACATCTTTTAGAGCTTTGGTTCCAGAAAAAGGAGGAGTAACAGAGATTCTCATTATAATTCCCGAAGATTTTGAGAAAGAAGTTGAAAATGAATTAAATAGAATAAGAAAAGAAGTAATTGAAGAAAAACTTAAGCATGAAGAAGTAAGAGAGGCGGGAGAATTGTTAGGAGTAGATGTTACTGCTGGAGTGGATAGGTTCAATGAACTATTAAATAAAGCTATACAATACATCAAGATATTTGAAAGAAGGGAAAAAGAGCTTCAGGCTTTGGAAATAAGTCAAGAAAAAATAGAAAAAAGCATTGCTGCTTTGATATCAGAATTAGCTCATGAGAAAGGAGGGATTATAGATGACATTGACGATATTACAGATCTTTTTGGAGTGTTTATGGACTTATTTCTCATCCTTTTCATGACTAGGATATGTAAAATCATCATTGACATGAGAAAAGCGGGGATAGAGCTGACAGAGGAAAATAAAGACTCATTAAGAAAGTTTCTTGAACAAATTCTCATTAAAGAGAAGGAAATATTAACAGAGGAAAGATATTTAGAAAAAATAAATAGAATTGCGGGGAGAAAAGGGAGAGATATGGATGAATTGGTTGTTCTGAAGAAGCTTAACAACTATTTCAAGTTTTCACTTGGCAGATTAAGGGAATGTACACAAAGGTTGGCAGCTATTTTGAAAATGCCAATATACAAAGCTCCTGAAGGAGCTATGAGGACTCTTTTTGGAGGATAATTAATTCTTTTACTTTTCTCTATTTTTTAATAACTAAAAACAAAAATATATAAAATAAGAAGCTATGGATAGCTTGCTACTGTTTGTTCAGCTCCGAAGCTTACTGAAGGTTCTGGAGAAACCCTCATTGCAAATCCTGTCCAGGATATTTGAATATTGTCAACTCCTATACCATCGGTTGCAATTGCAAGGTTATCAAATTGGCTCCAAGATATTCTTACGTCCCAAGGTCCTGATCCACCACAATTTGTTGCAAGGTCTGGTGTATCTGTATAAGATGACCAGCTACCAGTTAGGAAGAGATTCCTAAGCCTATACCAGTTAGTTCCATCACAACTAAATGCTGTAGCCTCACAGTTGGGATGTCCTGCTCCATAAGGATCAGTTTGGGTCCAGCTAGGGTTACATCCATGGTTTTCATCTCCCCATTCCCTTGCTTCATAAGTAATAGTAATTGAGCTTACTTTTGGTATGGCATTCTCCGTGGAGAAGACATTAAGAGCATTACCACCAGTACTGTCCATCGTTAGTGCTGGAGCTGGATGGCCTTGTCCAGCGTTTGCTTGAATTCTCCCATTTCCAGTTGAGTAAGTATGCCAATAAGCTGAGTTAATAGTTCCAGAGGAGAAATCTTCTGTGAATGTATAAGAATCTTGGGTGTTCGTTAGATTGCTTGCTGCTGGTAAGCTTGTGTCTCCGTAGTACATCTCTATTGTTACAGCTCCGTTAGCTGGGATAGATGGAACTTTTACCCAGATAGTTGCATTTTGGTTGACATCATCCCATGATTCGATCCAATAGTCTAAATAAGTACCAGAACCTGGATCATAAAATCTAATGTCATTACCATTATTGCCCCAGTTTAAACTTGGGCATGTGGTGTTATCTATTGTAAGTCTAACCTGATAATTTGTTAAATCATTTCCGGATTGTTCAGTAATTGTTATATCTACTTTG
>Ga0190367_1001232_pt1 | contig 15216 bp, 15 predicted proteins | sample 4872181011_MG_FD_171838 | JGI IMG/M metagenome (GOLD analysis project Ga0190367, IMG submission 171838) | Hydrothermal vent microbial mat bacterial communities from Southern Trench, Guaymas Basin, Mexico - 4872-18-10-11_MG | ecosystem: Environmental > Aquatic > Marine > Hydrothermal vents >...
AAATAGTAAACATCGCTAAAGAACATGATGCAGTAATTGTAATAGGTAAGCTTAAAGGAATACGCAAATCGGCACAAAAGAAAGGAAAAACGATAAGACGATTAGTAAACTCATGGGCTTACTATCGCTTGCAAAAATACATAGAATACAAAGCACTGTGGGAAGGAATCAAAGTAATCTACATCGATGAAAAAGGAACTTCAATAACATGCCATAGATGTGGAGCAAGAGGAAGAAGAAAGACACAAGGATGTTTTGAATGTCCAAATTGTGGATTAAGGGATTTCAACGCAGATTTAAACGGAGCAAGAAATATACTCAAGAGGTTCCTCGCCTATATGGTGAGGAACGGGGGTGCTGTGAACCACCCCTTAACCGTGCCTATGTGCATGGAAGCCATCGGTCATAGACCGATGGTAGTTCACTATCCTAAACGGAAAATTTTGGAATCTATCCTTCTCCTTCCTAAAATCTAGATCATCAACAACCACGATAACATCTTTTTTGCTTATCTTCTGTTGTCTCAGCAAATCTTGTGTTACTACGCTAATATAACTCAAAATGTTGCTTATACCATCAACAGATACAACTTTTATGGTTTTCTTCCTCTTTTTCAATTCAACCTCCTTAAATTTTCCTTTATCAAATTCAGACATTCTCTCATATTTTAGTAATTCTGGAGAACTTGCTAGAAATTCTAGATCCGTGGGACCTTCACAAATTATCAATTTATTTAGCATAGGATTATCACCTTCCCCTGACATCAATCCCTATTTCTTCTACAGCCCTCAAAGCATCGTCTCTTTTATATAAAGAGTAAATTAATTTGCCATCTTTCAAATCCAAAAAATGATAAACATGCAGAGTAACATTTTTTCTTTGAGCCTCTTTTAGAAGATAATTTAGGAATTCTAACGAGTGCGTTGAAATAAAAATTTGATTTTTTAAATTCTTTGCAGAGCTCACTATATAACTAGCATACAATTTTTGTAAAGAAGGATGTAAATGATTCTCTGGCTCTTCAAAACATAAAACTCCGTTATCTAGAATGCAAGTTACCATTGAAGCTACTAAGCAAGATTTTATACCATCCGCTACTGAAGGTAAAGTTATTGAGAAATCTTCAAAAATTAATCTTAAAACATTTTGTTTTACATCTAAATCCATTATTTGAGGATATTTCCTTCTCAAACCTCTTAGTAAATCACTTTTGATTTTATAACCCCTAATATCAACTAATTTCTCAAAAATTTTGGCTGTCTGTTTTAAGTCTCTTAGAAAGCTTTCATCAACTAAAATTGTTTTTCTAAACACTTCCTTCTCAAATTCATCCTTAAATTCTTTCCCGTGCAGAACATAAGCATCAAGCTTGTTCTCAGCTACCCAAACAACCTGAGAACAATACCATTCGTTCGTAGTATTCTCAAATGTGTCGAAAGTTACACATTTTTTCCTTTTAACAAAACTAGGCTTTGTTCTCGAAATATTTTCAAACCAATCAGAATGTGTATCTTCCAAAACCTCTATTCTAAAAGCTCTCTTATCAACTTTTATAATAGGACTTCTTTCATACTTAAACTTAAGCTCCTCGCAAATATCCTCAAATCTTTCCAAAGTCCAGCCTCTTTTCTCAATTATTCTCACAAAAGCTGGATAGAAAACCCAATCATAGGTAAAATTTGAAGAAACTAAGTATATAGCTTCCAGTATGGCACTTTTACCCGTGCTGTTCTTCCCAATAAAAATATTAATGTCTGCAAGATTATCAAGCCTGGCTTGCTTTATCCCCCTGAAATTATTGATTTCTATCAATCCAAATCGCATCTTAAAAAATTTATATTTTTGGTTTCAAAAATAAAATTTCTCCTAAGAAAAATTTAAGATGGCGAACTTGCAGTGACTCGCTAAGCAAGCTCATTAACCTTCGTTAAGAGATGGTTTTATAAAAATAATCTCTATATGTTAAATATTCTTAGAATATCTTTCTTATCTTTTCAATAGCGTTTACAAATTCTATTTCAAGCAAACCTACGTTTGCAAGCTTATCTAATATTCCAACCAGAGCAACCGTAGGGTAGATTGGCCAAACACTTACCATACAATTTTTCAATTCTATATAGACAACCGCCAATTTATAAGTCCAAAACTGTTCAATTATTGGGAATAATGAGTCAAGCAGCTTTTGAACATTATATAATAGCTTTTCATCAACATTATTCATGAATTTCTCCGATGGCATGAAAGTTATGAACTCTTTCGTGGCTAGAAAGCAAAATTTTAAGTCCTTTTCCGCATCTAGCAAGTAATCCAGTATTTCTCTAATATCACTCCTAAGTGACTGAGACTTCATTGGTAGTTAATTGTACTACCTATTGTAAGCTTTTAAATAGCAATAAAGGGATATGAATTTAAGTAAAAAAGTCTAACTTTAAACAAGTTACCTAACATCTTAAAAAATATCGAAAATTAAATTAAGTTAAAAGTAGTAATTCTTATATGGAGTAATGTCAGAATTTCAAGCAGGGGTTGGGTTCTCAAGGAATTTAAATCCAAAAATAGCTGGTGAAGAGGTTATAGCATCTGCCTTAGAAAATCTTGATAAAGACCCTAAATTTGTCTTATTATTCTCAACTATTCATTATGCAAGAAAAGAAAGAAAAGGAATGCAAAAATTTGTTGAGGCTGCTTATGATGCTTTGCCAAAGAAAGCTATTCCAATGATTGGAGGAAGTGTTGCAGGTTTTATAAATAAACATGGTGTGTTTGCTAAGGGTGCTACTGCATTAGCAGTTTATTGTGATGTGATGGATGTTGCCGCTGGTTATGGGAAGGGTGTAAAAAGAAATCCTAGAAAAGCTGCAAGAAATTGCGCAAAAATGATAAAGCAAAAGAAAAAAAATAAATATAAAAGTAAGCTGTTGATCAACATTATCTCAAGTCCAACAGTCCCCACCTTACCAAAAATAGGAAGAATAAATGTTGTTAAATCTAAAATTCTTGGAGAGTTATTAACATATCTTACACCTATTTTCTCTCTAAAAGGACAAGGTATTGGAGAGGAGTTCCTTGCAATTGAAGAATTGTCAAATATCCTTCAAGAGTATAGAATAATAGGAGGATCAGCAACTGATGACGGTCAATGTTTTGAAAGCTATCAGTTTTTTAATTCTCAAACTTATAGAGATTCTATAGTCGCTTTAGCTATTTCAACAACATTTAACATTATTATGAAAACAAGTTCTCGTTTAGTTGAAGTGAAAGAGTTTGAGATAACTCAAACATTTAGAGAAAGAATTATAAGAAAAATTAATAAAACAAAGGCCAAAAAGTATTTTTTTTCAAAAGTTTTGGGGGTACCCTCAGAACTTTTTAAAAAGTTAGGACCATTTTATCATAAAGCATCAATGCATTTTCCTTTAGGTACTCCAGATAAAACTTTCATAACAGCCTTAGGTGGTATATTTGGAGATAATCTGGTTTTAGGGCATAAATTGCCTCAAAAAAATTTAGCAACATTCAGTATAGATGGGAAAAATCTTAAAAAAAGTTTTGAAGATATTATTTTCAAAAAAGCGAAGATAGAAGATATCCCCTTGACAGCTATACTCATTATTTCTATTGGATATCTAGTTTCCTTAGGCTACAAAGTAAGTTATATCAGAAAATTTATTAACAAACTTAATATCCCATATCTTGGTATTTTTTCTTTGACAGAAAATATTAGAATTAACAAAAAACTATATACAAGAGCTTATTCGATCAATTTATTAGTTTTGAACAAAAAAACTAAAAATGAATTTTAGAGATTTAGATAGAGAGCTAGAAAAAATAATTAGATTATGTGCAAGTTTATCACCTTTAAGAGACATTCCTTTTCTTACTACTTGGTTTTTTAAGATCTTTAAAAATTATGCTTACTTACCTTGCATAGATAATAAATATATAACAAGATTAGCGTTAGATAAAACTAAGCTTGCAATTTTTATAACTTTGGCAGATGACCTCGCTGGTAATTTCACTTTAAGAAATGAAAGATTATTAAATTTAGTTACTAAAATTCCCAAGGAATATAGTTCTATAAGAATAAAAAGTAGGTATTTAAGAGCTTTGAGAAGAATATGGACAGAAATTATCGATTCTATAAAAGAATACCCGAGATATAATGAATTCAGAAAAATTTTCCTTTTTGATGTAGAACAAACTCTTCTAAGCATAAAATTTGAGTATTTAATTAACACAATAGAACAGCTAGGTAATTCTTTTGAACTTAAAATTTACATACCTTTTGAGGCAATAGGTGTTGCTTGTTGTGATATAGATCTTATGTGTTCACCAAGTTTTGATAAAAACGAACTAGGTAGAGTTAGACCAATCTTTTATTTAGCACAGTACGTTTGCCATATAGGAAACGTTATTAATACTTTTCCGAAAGAGTTATTAGAGAGGGATTACTCTTGCCCTTTAATTTTGCTAGGACTTGAAAAAAGGGCAATCACAAAAAAACTCATTGAAAAAAAGCCTAAAGTTGCTGAGGAAAAATTAAGAGTTTTTATACCACACCTTGATAGAAAAGCTAGAATATGTCTTAAAAAAATGAGAAGATTGAGTAAAAATGTGAAAAGTATAGATGTAGAAAAATTTGTAGACAATGTTGAGAAAGTCTATGAGGAGTTTCTCAAGAAGCCAAAATACTGGGAAAAAAATTCTAAAAAAATTAAAAATTCTTTTACTGTAATTAAATAAACTCTTACGATTTTGCTGGACCATAAGATCAGCAATAACCTCCACTAAATTTGCAGCAAAAGCTATAATTGAGAATAACCTTAGCAAATATCAGGAATATTGGGAAAGATGCAAAAAGTTGCATAAAATTTTCAATGAGGCTATGAAATGCTCAAAAACGTGGGTAATGATGAAATTGCAGAGTATGCAAAACCATTTTCAAGACCTTTTCCTTTAGCTTTGCTTGAAATTCTTCTAAGAGAGAAATATTGTACTGTGTTGCACAATTATTTAGAAAACCGTTATCTCTTCCTTCTTTTGTCAATCTGAGGTATGTGAGTTCTTCTTGATACGAGCTCTGAGGAAGCAATTATAATGCTTATTTAGAGTTTTAAGGGCTTATGCTTCCGTTTTGCATGAATCATGCAACACATTAAGAGTCTAAGAAAAGTTTAAATATATGTTTAAACATATTTTTATATGAGCGTCAAAACCATTACTATTCGAGAGGAAGCTTACAAAGCTCTTTTGGAAGAAAAAAGAGAAAATGAAAGCTTTTCAGATACTATTTTAAGACTTGCTAAAAGTTATAGAAAAAAAGGTATAAAAGAGCTAGAAAAAATTTTTTGGTCAGTTGACTTAAGTAAAGATGAAAAAGAGCTTCTCATGAAAATTATTAGAGAAAAAAGAAAGGAAAGAAGATGATACTTCTAGATACAGATGTTTTAATTGAAATTATACAAAAAAGATCAAAACTTGGTAAAGAGATTTATGAGAAAATCTTAGAGAGTGGCGAGGATGTCGTAACATCTTCAATAAATATACATGAGTTTTTATATGGTTTGAAAAAGATAGGAAAAGAAATAGAGGTAAATTTACCAACCTTTAATTTTACAAAAGAAGATGCTGAACTTAGCTCATTTTTAGAGGTTGAGTTAGAAAAGAAAGGTATAAAGGTTGGGAGATTTGATTGCATGATAGCTGCAGTTGCTATAAGAAGGAATTGCTCACTTGCAACTCTGAATAAAAAAGAATTTTATAAATTTAGAGAATTTGGTCTAAAAATTTTTGAATAAAATTTGGAATGCATGTTAGCGATAAAAGAGAAAGCAAAGATGTTGTTAAATTGCTTAGAAAATCTGTTAACAATGCTGAATATAAAACCCTAAAGAAAGGGTTAAAAAATTAAGCATGTTGTAAGTCATTTTGAAAGAAAGGCAATTTATACTTTGAGCAATAACAGGGTTGAAGGTTTGATTTCATGGTTGAGAAATAGATATAGGAAGTTTCGCGGTTTTAAGAACATGGAAAAATTTTCTTTGTTTTTTGAATTATGGGAAATTAATTGGATGATGGAATGAAAAATTTTGGTTTTGTTATGAAATGCCTTGCGAGTTAGGCGGATTTTATATGTTTCATAGCAAAGGAATGTTGAAAAGTTAATTAAGATCTTAAAACTAAAATAATTTAGACTAAAATAATTTAGATATGAAGTTTGTGAATAGAGAAGAAGAGTTAAGAATTTTGGAGGAAGAGTACAAAAAAGATAGAGCTAGCTTTGTTGTTATCTATGGAAGAAGAAGGGTTGGGAAAACTAGATTAATTGAGGAATTTGTAAAAGATAAGGAATATGTTTATTATTTAGCAGCTGACGAAAGGGAAGAACTGCAAATAAGAGAATTTAAGGAAATTTTGGCTGAGTATTTGAAAGATGCTGTTTTAAGAAGCATTGAAATAAAGGATTGGAAAACTTTGTTTTCTTATCTTGAAAGAGCATGGCCTAAGAAAAGAAAAATTGTTATGGTTATAGATGAGTTTACCTATTTAATAAAGCAAAACCCTGCAATAGTTTCGTATCTCCAAAGATTTTGGGACAAATTTCTTTCAAAAACAAAAACAATGCTAATAATTTGCGGTTCTCTAGTAAAAATTATGATTGAGAAAGTGCTTGAAGAACCAAGCCCACTTTATGGAAGAAGAACTGCAGAAATTTTTGTTGAGAAATTTGGAATAAAAGAGGTTATGGAATTTTTAGATGTTGGCTTAAAAGATGCGATAAAATTTTATGCTATATTAGATGGTATTCCTAAGTACTTAGAGCTCGTTGATACGAAAAATTTTGAGGAATTTGTCTTTAAAATTCTTAATAAAAGGAGTGTTTTTTATAGGGAGGGTTATTACCTCATGGCTGAGGAGCTTAAGGAGATATCAACCTATATGAATATTTTAAGGGCGATTGGGGAAGGTAATACGAAAATAAGTGAAATAGCTAATTACTCTGGGATTGAAGCTAAGAAGCTCTATCCTTATCTAGAGATTCTTGAGAATTTGGGATTTATTAAAAGCTTGAAACCACTATTTTATGGGAACAAAAAAACTATTTTTTTAATTTCAGACAATTTTCTTTGCTTTTGGTTCAAATTCATGCATAAGTATAGAGCATGGATTGAAATGGATAGAATTGACAAAATAAAGCAAAAGATAATTAATGAGTTAAATATGCATGTTGCTAATGTTTTTGAAGATGTTTGTCTGCAAATCCTACCTAAAATCATGAAGATTAATTTTACAAAAATTGGTAAGCAATGGGGAAAAATTCCTAGAACAAAGGAGACTTATGAGATTGATATAGTGGCGCTTAATGAGCAAACTAAAGAAATCCTTTTTGCAGAGTGCAAATGGCAAGATAATGTTAATGCTTTGAAAATCTGCAAAGAATTAGCAAATAAAGCAAGCTATGTAGATTGGCATAATGAGCGTAAAGGATACTTTGCAATATTTGCAAAGAGTTTTTCAAAGAAAATAGATGAATATAAAGGCAGAAAAGTTTTTTGCTATGATTTAAGGGATTTAGAAAATCTTATAAAATTATAATCTAGATTATATAATTATGATTAGAAAAAAGTTTGTGAACAGAAGAGAAGAGTTATGTATTTTAGAGAGATGCTATAAAAGAAGAGGATTCGAGTTTGTTGTTATTACAGGAAGAAGAAGGGTAGGTAAATCTAGACTTTTAGAAGAGTTTCTTAAAAATAAGCCAAGCATTTATCTACTTTGCGAAAATAGGCCTTACTTCTACAATTTAAGAAAATTTTCAAAGATAATTTCGGAATATTTTAATCTTCCAGAAGTAACGCTAAATAGCTTAAGAGATTGCTTTGAATTAATCACAAAAATTTATAAGGAGGGTAAAAAGCTTGTTATTGTTATAGACGAATTCTCTTATCTTGTAAAGCAGAATAGCGAAGTTGTTGCCGAAATGCAGAGTATTGTGGATGAAATTCTGAAAGATAAGAATATTATGCTTGTCTTAAGCGGTTCCGCGGTATCTTTAATGCAAAAAGAGCTACTAACATATTCTAGCCCATTGTATGGGAGAACAACAGCAAACATCTTTTTGAAGCCATTAAGTTTTGACTACTTATCTGAGTGGTTTCCCAAGAATAGGGTTGAGGAATTGATAAAAATTTTTTCAGTTGCGGATGGTATTCCAAAATATCTTGAATTTTTTGAGGGGAGAGATGTTGAAAAGGAGATAAAAGAGAACTTTTTTAATCCCCATTCGTTTTTATTTAGAGAAATGATACAAATCATTAGTGAAGAACTCAGAAATACGGGATTATACATAAGTATTTTGGAAGCCATTTCTAAAGGTAAAAATAAGGTTGTAGAAATAGCGAATTATGCTTATATAAAAGCTAGTGAGGTAACTTCCTATTTAAACATTTTACAAAATATAGGATTGGTTAAAAGGATTGTACCTCTTTTTGGTAAAAAAGGAATTTATGATATAGCTGATAACTATACAAGATTTTGGTTCAATTTTGTTTCTCCTCACTACTCTGAAATTGAAGAAGGTTTTGCAGATAACGCACTTAACGATTTTGAAAAAAATTTTAATTTGTATCTGGGAAGAATATTTGAAAATTTGATTCTAAGATTAATAAGATCGGGTTTTGTAAAGCTACCAATTAGCTTTACAAAAATTGGTAGATGGTGGCATAAAGATAATGAAATAGACATAGTTGCATTAAATGAATCAACTAAGCAAATTTTGTTTGCTGAATGTAAATGGCAAAGCAATGTTAATGCAAAGAAAATTACCAAAGAACTTGCTGAAAAATCAAAATACGTAGATTGGTGTAATGAAGAAAGAAAGGAATATTTCGCAATATTTGCAAAGAGTTTTTCAAAGAAAATAGATGAATATAAAGGCAGAAAAGTTTTTTGCTATGATTTGAATGATATTGAGAGGTTAATTAGAAAAATTTAAAAATACGAATTTACAAGATTATCTTATGGATCCGGTTTTTTTAAATAGAAAAGAAGAATTAAAATTTTTAGAAAAAAAGTTTAATGAAAGAGGATTTCAACTGATAATTATTTATGGTAGAAGAAGAATTGGAAAAACGGAACTTTTAGCCAAATTCTGTGAGAATAAGGAGCATATGTACTTCCTTGCAAATAAAAGAGGAAGCGAGCATAATGCAAGAAAATTTGCAAAACAAGTTGCTCAAATGTTTAAGGAATATCCACCAGAGATTAATAATTTCTATGATGCGTTCTCTTACTTAATTAGAAGAGTTGATAGGAGGAGATTCGTTGTTGTTATAGATGAATTTGCATATTTAGTTGAGAAGGATGAGGCAATTGTTTCTGAATTTCAAGAAATAGTTGATGTTTTACTTAAAAAAACAAATATTATGCTTATTCTCTGTGGCTCAAGTATAGGAATGATGGAGAAAGGCGTTTTAAGCAGCAAATCCCCTTTATATGGTAGAAGAACTGGTACTTGGAAAGTAACGCCCTTTAAGATAAAAGATCTCTTTAAATATTTTTCAGTACCTTTAGAAAAATTCATTTACATTTATAGCATTTTTGGAAACCTACCGGCATATTTCATTCTTTACGATAAATCTAAAGACATCTGGCAAAATGTTAAGGAGAAGATTTTAACAAAAGGGGAATTTCTTTATAATGAAGGGAGAATTTTGCTGAAAGAAGAACTTAGAGATCCAGAAACGTATTTTGATGTATTACATGCCATGACTATTGCTTCAAAACCTTCAAAAATCGCAAATATTGCTAATGTTAATGCTAAGGATCTAAGAAAATATGTTGCTCATCTAGAAGAGCTTAATATTGTTGAGAGACTTTGGCCTATAACTTTAAAAAGAGAGAAGACAAAGCATACGCTTTACATCATTAAAGATAATTTTTTAGATTTTTGGTTTAGGTTTGTTTATCCAAATTTAAGCTATTTAGAGGAAAGAAGAGTTGAGGAAGTGCTTAAAAAGATAAAAGATGAAATTAATTTGAAAATAAGAAAAGATTTCGAAAAATTTTGCAAAGACCTTTTAATTGAAGGAATTGTTCTGAAAGATTTTATGTTTACAAAAATAGGCAAGCAATGGGGAAAGGTAAGGGATTTACCACCAGGAAAAAATGTTTATGAAATAGACATAGTTGCATTAAATGAATCAACTAAGCAAATTTTGTTTGCTGAATGTAAATGGCAAAGCAATGTTAATGCAAAGAAAATTACCAAAGAACTTGCTGAAAAATCAAAATACGTAGATTGGTGTAATGAAGAAAGAAAGGAATATTTCGCAATATTTGCAAAGAGTTTTTCAAAGAAAATAGATGAATACAAAGGCAGAAAAGTTTTTTGCTATGATTTAAGGGATTTAGAAAGGATAAGCTAAAAAATTTTAAAAATTATTATCATAATAATTATTATGCAAATAATAAAATTTTATAACAGAGAAAAGGAGCTTTCTCTACTTGAGAAAGTAAAGAAGCCATTTTTTTGTATAATTTATGGGAGAAGACGAGTAGGAAAGACATCTTTAGTGCTTAATTTTCTGAAGGATAAGGATTTTGTTTACTTTTTTGTTAATCCCAAAAAGTCTGAAAATATGCTTCTGGAAGAGTTTACTCAAATTCTCCTAGAAAAGGGTGTTATTAAAGAGTATTTTCGCCCTAAGAATTGGGAAGAATTCTTTAAGCTTTTATTCGAAAATTATCAGAAATTCGTTATATTTGACGAATTCCAATGGTTTTTGGATGTTAATAAAAGTGTTCCTTATATTTTGCAGAAATATTGGGATATTTCTTTAAAGAAACCAAGCATAATATTAACAGGCTCAATAATTGGAATGGTGAAAGATCTTTTTGAAAAAGAAGGTGCACCATTTTTTAAAAGAGCAGATGTTAAAATTAAACTTAAGCCCTTTGAAATTCATACTGTTTTCGAGATTTTAAATGACTTAAAAATTGAAAATATTGAGGAAAAATTCAAGTTATATCTGCTTTTTGGAGGTTTACCTTATTATTATTCTCTTCTTCGCAAATATTCAATACGAAATGTTGAGGAAGCTATCAAAAATTTGGTCTTAAGCGAGCATGCTCCTTTAAGAAATGAGGTTGAGGAGATCCTTGTAGAGGCTTTTAAAAGGGAGTATAAAACTTACTTATCAATTCTTTTCGCTATTGCAGAAGGCAAGACAAAAATTGAGGAGATAGCTAGTTATGCTAAAATCAAACCAACATCATTAATGCCCTATATTTACGATCTTATGAATCATCTTGAACTTATCGAAAAGCAAAGAATTGGGTTTAAAAAGAAGCATGTTTACGAAATATGTGACTTTTTCCATAGATTTTGGCTTAGGTATGTTTATAAATATAGTACTATTCTAGAGTATGATGAAGAGGCTGTATTTGCAAGGGTAAAAAAAGATTTAAATTCGTTTTTTGGTAAAAATTTTGAAATTTTTGTAAGAGAACTTATAAGAAAGTATTTTTCTTTAAAATTCGAAAAGGTAATGAAATATATAGGATTCAGAAGAGTTAGGGAGGAGAGAAAGGTTTTTGATATTGATATCCTTGCCCTTAATGAACACACAAAGCAAATTTTGTTTGCTGAGTGTAAATGGCAAGATAATGTTAATGCTTTGAAAATCTGCAAAGAATTAGCAAATAAAGCAAGCTATGTAGATTGGCATAATGAGCAAAGAAGAGAATACTTTGCAATCTTTGCAAAATCGTTCAGCAAAAAAATTGATGAATACAAAGGCAGAAAAGTTTTTTGTTATGATTTAAATGATAAAAATTTTTACAGCTTTGGAAATTGAAGAGGAATCTATTTTTTGAGATTTCTCCAAAAACCTCTTAATATAATTTATAACCCATTCGCATTTCTCTAACGCACTTTTTGCATCGTCCTTGCTGAAAATTTCTGAGGCTGCTTCGAATTTAGTACCATATAAAGCTTTTTCTCTTTCTGAGGCTAGGGAATCCAAGTAATAAGCTAATATTATTTTATTTTCAAGATCCCAATTTCTCTATAATTTTCCCAATAAAATGCTTCTTAGGATACTCAACTCCAAAATATATTAGTAGTGCTTTGCCCGCAAGTTCAGAAGCTTCTTGAGCCTTCCTTACGACTCTATGCCAGTGTTTCTTTCGAAAGGATTCCTTAGCCTCCTCAAAAATAATTTCAGCATCTTTTAAATAACTTATTGCAAGTTTTTTATTGTTCATATGTTAATTTCCTCACCTCCCCTCATATATGGCTTCAAAATCCAGCAATAATCTCCAAATATTCTTACTCGCTTAGCACCTAGTTTTTTTAGCCGCTTTTTAATTCTTTCAAATTCCTTGCTAACTATGCTATTTTTTTCAAATAGAATTTTGCCTTCAACTACAGGATCGAGTAATATTGGAGGGTGAGCCTTAAATTCTCCTAAACTCATAACATAAAAGCTCGGATATGCCAAGTATCCCTTTCTATCAAGATATTTGGCTTCCTCAGTTCTTAAAATTTTTTTGTGTGTAACCTTGGTTAGTTCCTCATAAATTTTTGTTAAAGAATCTATTTTTTCGAAAATAAGAATAAAATCTATATCACTCTCTCTAGAAAATTTACCTCTAACCGAAGAACCATACCACACGATACCTAGCAATTTATCCTTGAAGTGCTCTACCAATATATCTGCGATTTTTTCTACAAACTTCTCTAAATATTTTGCAATGTTTTCCATTTTAACTTTTCCAAATTTCTTTTCATAAAGCCACACCTTATAAACTGTATTAATATCGTACTATTAAAGTTGTTAATAGAGAAGAAGAGTTAAAATTTTTGGAGAAGTTTTTATAATTCAGAAAAGTTGAATTTGCTGCGGAAAATTATACAAACTTTTGGTTCACTTTGTCTCTCCTTTTTTGAGAGATAGACAATGACTTTTACGATAATGCAGTATCATTTTTAAGTCAAATTTTAACATTTACTTTGGATCAATTTAAAAATTGTCAAAGAACTTGCAGAAAAAGTAATTATGTGATTTTGCACTCCTTTTGCTAATTTTGCCAAAATTATTGGAGAGCTTTGCCACCTTATTAACTTTTTGACTTTAGGAAATTATGTAAGTTAACAGTCTCTAAATCAGGAGTGTTACTTATAATTAAGGAATAACTGAACACTATTTCTGAGAATTTGATAACAAAAGATGAGTCTACTAAGATGTTTGAGAAACTTGCACAAAGAAAAGATTTGAAATGTTTGAAATGCTTATTGAGATGTTTAACAAGAGACATGATGATATATATTATTACATTATTACATCGATAAAAGGTTTGAGGTTGAAATATGGATTTCTAGAGAAATTATAGCTGAGTTTAATCAATAGAGGGAAATAGGCACATTAAACTGGTTTTGAGTTTAACGATTTTGGATAATTTGGAAAGTTATTAAAAAGTTTATGCTAAAATTTTCTCAATTTTACCCACACCTCTGCTTTTACCTTCTCTTATGACAAGCTTTTGCCCTTCGAAGATATAATACTTATTATATTTAAAAGTTAGCTTGACTTTACCTTTATCACCCGCTTTTAGATATTCCTTATCTAAAGGCTCCAGAATAACAGCCTCAGCAATTGTGTCAATGTGAACAACTGGTTCATAGCCTTTAGCGATCTTTGTGGGATGACTTAAAACTAATAAATCGGCAACAAAGCTTTTGTATGCCTTTGGTTTCAATGTTTCACTACAGGCAACCATACCTCGTCTTATTTCGCTAGCCTTCATACCCTTAATTGCTATACCAACGATTGCGTGCTTAGCCTCATTTATGGGGTAATGATGAACTTCAATTGAAAGAACTTTAACCTTTTTAAATTCCCCCTGAGCATCCGGTCCGATAAGCAAATTTTGGCCTTTCCTGACAACCCCTTGCTTTACGCTTCCAGAGATCACAGTACCTACTCCAGGAACTTTATAGACTTTGTCAATGTACATTAAAAACGGTTTACCTTCCTGCCCATCTCTTGTAGGCAGCATAAAAAGCAGTTTATTTATTAAGCTCAAACCCTCCCCACTTACACAAGAAACTCTTAAAATAGGAACGACAAACTCCAGTTTGTCAAGAACCAGGTTAATATCCTTTTCGTTCAATATTTTAAAGGGTATTTTTCCTACAAGCTTTAAAGTGGAGGATATTTGATCTTCAACTTCCCTTAACCTTTCTTTTGAAACCTTATCAATCTTCGTTATCACAATGATTATTGGGATATCCTTCGTAAGCATTATTGCTAAATGCTCCTTTGTAGCTCTGGTAACGCCATCATCTGCTGCTACAATAAGCATACCGTAGTCAAGCTCCTGCCCAATAATACCCCTTATCGTTGTTCTGAGCCAAGGCTCATGCCCGACTGTGTCGACAAACGTTATTATTTTATGAGACTTTTCTATAACCTCTATTATCTCCTCCTTTTTTAATGGATTGTTTGCGAAAATCGCTTTGCCATTCTTCGAAAACCCATAAACACCAAAAGATATGTCTGCAGATAATCCTCTTTCAATTTCATGCTTCAAAACATCTAAATAAAGCCTTGTCTTGCCAGAACCGTCATCAAGCTTTCCCGAAATTAAGCATCCCACAAGCGTGCTTTTGCCATGATCGACATGACCAGCAACGCCGATAATTAGGTGCTCCTTTCTATCTTCCCCAATCTGTTCAATAACAACTTTAGCAACAAATTTGCCATCCTTCAGCTCATAAAAATTTTCTTTAATCACCTTCGCCTTAACATCTTTAGCTACCTCCCTTAGAACCCCCACTGTTTCCTCATATTTTTTCCTGTCAACACCTCTTATCTCCCCATTATCCTTAACACCAATGATATAGATAGCTTTACCATTCCCCATAATCAGCCTGTATTTCATCTGACAGGCAAGTTTTGCTTTCTTGCATTTTAAATGATACCTTTTAGTAAGAAATTCCTTAAATTCAATATTACCTTTCTCTCCCTTTTTTATGATATCAATGATCTTCGCTTGCATTTTATTTAGAACTTTTATGTCAGCTCATAGATTATTTTTTCCATATGGAAAAAATAATATAATATTGTCGAGTTACTAATTAAGTAATATGCCGAGATTTCCGGAAGCTGAAAAAAGGTTATTAAATAAGCTTATTTGTATGAAATGCAATGC
>Ga0190367_1001234_pt1 | contig 15178 bp, 15 predicted proteins | sample 4872181011_MG_FD_171838 | JGI IMG/M metagenome (GOLD analysis project Ga0190367, IMG submission 171838) | Hydrothermal vent microbial mat bacterial communities from Southern Trench, Guaymas Basin, Mexico - 4872-18-10-11_MG | ecosystem: Environmental > Aquatic > Marine > Hydrothermal vents >...
AATCTTGAGTATGGTTTTCACTGGAAAGTAGCCTTTAAATACGAGAATAGATGGGATAAGCTTCCAACATGATCGACGCTCTAAAATGTTGGCCTTTCCTGCGTATTTAACTAAGCCCAATTAAATCATACGGAGACTTAACCCCGAGCTGTAGTGCCTATAGATCCTCACCTGTGTCTCGTCTACTTGTGTTCCACAGCCATCCCTTTAAGAATAAGCGCAACGTTCGGCAGGGTTAGCTTTTTTAAAGGGTAATAACATCTTGTGCATGGGGGTCAGTAATGTCCGAGGCAGGGCGTATCATGATAATGTTCCTTATTGTCAGCTTATTGATTAGTAGTATGCTGGACATGAGGTCGTACACGATAACACAATGGATAAATAAGGAAAATGCTCGTAACTCAGCTGCGGGGGAAACTAACCATGATTATCTTAGGACTTGCTTGCATCCGCGGATAATAAGACCTGGATCCGCCAAACTAAACATCACCTTAATCAATGTGGATAACGTACCACACAACTTTGCCGTGTCCATTATAACTCCGTTTTTCGTCATACTGACCGGAGAAAGTATATCGAAGATTAAAAAAGACGGGAACCTGACAACCTACTACCTACATGCTGTAGAGCTCTCTGCTGGGGGAATTAGGATTTTCATACTAAACGTGAGTGTGAGCGCACCTACAGGAGTGGTTGCTGTATCACTTAAATTAAGCATTCGCCTATTTCTTGATGGCTCTTTTGTGGAGGAGAAAGTTGAGAGGCTTTTATTATACTGTGGCGAAGACTGGATGCCATGGCGATCAAGACTCTATTACAAGTACCTAGAAGTGGAAGTATCTCCGAATACTACCGTATTCGGAAATGATACAAATATGCACATAATATTTAGAAATCCTGATCCTATTCCTCATAGCTACCGTATACTGATAAGAGACCACACCGGAGGGCTACTACACTTCAGCTACCATAATAGGTTAATGGAGGGTATAAGATCCGACAATGAAATATTGTATCAATTTCCATTAAACAAAAGTATAAAGCTGGCTCCTCAGGAGTTAATAAAGACGACCCTCAAAATAAAACCTATGAAATGGCCTTATACAGATTATATTAAGTACTTTCTGAATCTATCGCTTCTAATCGATGATGTGCTAAACTTTACAGGCCTTATTACATTCGAAGTTAATAGCCAACAACGGACATTTACGATTTCAAAAATAACAGCAATATCAGACGGATATTTTGTTCAATTAAGAATTGAGTTAATGAATTTAACAGCAGAACAGAATGTGATAGGAGCTGTGCAACTTAATGGCTCAATCAAGATAATGGTCATGAGAAGACTGGAGGATGTCTACGAGATGACATTTAAGGCTCTATCAGTTATGCTTTCTAGCATGGAGATTGCGTTCACATTGCTGATGTTAGATGCAGCAAGTGGTATATGCACAGTGGCCGACCTAGTGGTTAATATCATCGGAATGATGAAAATTAAAACCGAGTTAAAACCGCAGAGACCTGTAGTTTCTGTTGGAGAGCAACTTAAAGTTTGGGTTTCCTTAATGTTTGGTAATAGGAGCTTAGAAGATGCTAATGTCACTATAAGGTTCCTAGGCTTAGTTTTGAGAGCACAGGAAAAAGAACCCGGAGTATACTACGCAGAGTTCAAAGTTCCACACGTTAGTGAAGGAATATATAACCTTACCATCATAGCTGAAAAAGAAAATTTCAAGCCCGTGCACAAGGTCATACGACTATTTGTTAGAAGAGCGTGGTGGAAAGACCCCCTTGAAGTGGCTAAAATAATAGTGCTACCCATTTTTAGCTTCATCACGGGGATATGGTTATCTAAACGGCGCTACAAGGGGGCTACAAGCTCCTAAGCTCAAGTATAATCATCCCAAGTATAATCACGCTCCTAGAAGCCCTGGCCTCGCTCTCAGCCATCAGCTTGAGGAGCCTGGCTCTGGTGGCGTCCGGGTCCAGATACCTATCCCAGGTTCCCTCAAGCCTAGGCATCATGTCTTTTTTACCCGCATGAGCTAGCTTTAAGCTTAATCTTACCTTATAAGCTGTAAAACGCTAAGGGCAGATGATGAGCTAGGGTTTCCGAGGGTACGTGGGCCCGGTTATAGGGAGCCCTACTTCTTAGAGTCTTGCTGAGAGTGATTCTTAGGGGCTTTATGATACTCCCTCTTCCATTTGAGGACCTCATACCTCATTTTAGTGATTTCGTATCTAAGCTTTAACAAGCTCAGCTCATATTCATAATAAACACCATGGGCTTTACTCCTCATCTTATTCGAGCGGTAGTTCAAGAGCTTCAATTCTTCTTATCACCTCCTCCTCATATGATGATCTCCTTTTTATCTCCCGGTATATTTCGTCTAATTTACTGATGATTTCCTGCTCAAGCATATGAACTCCCTTATCATCTATAATGGCTATGTCTGTTGAGGGGCCAACTCCACCAGCCATTTCAGCCTCCTTCTTTGCTTCATATGCTATAAACAACGCTCGTTTTAAATCAATAGATGGATTATATCTTCGATATGCAAAAACGGCGTCAGCGTATCTGTCGCCTGTTCCTACGCAACAAAAGCCTAATGCGTCAAAAGACTCCATTACCCCCGGGTTCGCTATGTAATAGATGTGTCCCCCCTCTTCATCCACACCGGCCACTATTATATGTAGATCGAAATTATAATTCATCATACCTCTGTCTATATCCATGAGAATTGCATCATGTAGCGTCCTCTGCATTTCACGGTATTCCCTCAATGTAAGACCTCTAGGTCTTAAGATGGCGTCTTCTACTGCTTCTAACCTAGCTCTCTGATACTCTTCCTTAATGGCTCTTGCGATCTCTTCAACACGTACTGGTCTTGTTATATTAGCGTATCTGCCACGTACTGACCTAAGGATAGGGTAGTGCCGCAAAGCTGAGCCTGCAGTTAGAGCTAAGCAATGTTCTGTTACTCTCTCTACCTTTGGCTCCTCATGCTCAAATGCGAGGGAGAGATCCCTGGTGGTGAGCATTCTATCTGAAAGCGCTACTATCTTCTTGCGGGCATCACATATGGCCGCTATGATCTGTGTCATCAGACCGCCTCCCCTTGCGAGGCTGTACCGCAAGGGGGTATAAGTCTTTTCTTGAGCAAACTCCTAAGGCCCTTCCTAACCTCCAGATAGCAAGTACGACTAGTTCTAAGACACAATCAGTATCGCTAAGCTATGTGAGGGAGTAGCCGATACCTATTCTAGGAAAGGGATAAAAGAGATGGCAAAGGAAACGAGCTTTCTAGCTCTTCCGGCTCCTTAATATGATGAGGCCAGCTCTGGCCCTTAGCTCTGCCAGGTAGCGAGCATATCGGGCGTAGTGCTGCTTGGCTAGCTCCAGCTTGGCTAAGTAGCTCCTGGCCCCCACGGTTTTAGCTACCCGGCCCTGTATGAAGTCTGCTACGCTCTCCGGCACTCCTAGGGCCACGAGCTTGGTGAAGACGAACTTCCGCACGTATTTGGCTAGAACGACTCCTTTCTTGGCCCTCTTCCTGTAATACACCTTGGCTGCGTTCTCCCCTATCTGGCCTAGCTGGCCTGAGGATCTCAAGGCCCGTATGAGTTGGACCGTGTAAGGCGTGAGGAACACGAATGGCTGTCTCTTAGTCCCGCTCGTCTTGCCTAGGGCATACGTGTAGTAGCCATCGTGCTCCTTGAGCCTGGAGTCATCCCATGTGTTAAGGAGCTGGACAGCGTGACTGAGCCGTATCCCGCTATCCAAGAGCACGTTGTATAAAACCCAATACTTGGCCTGGCCCTTAGCCAGCTCCCTGAGACTCACGACCAAGTCTTCCTCGCTAGGCACGTTGCAATCCTCGTTGGTATTCTCGACCTTGACCAGCTTACGCCAGCGGGCCAGGAGTTCCTCGGGCCAACCCTTCCACTCTAGGAACTTGAACAAGTTCTTGAGGGCTAGTTGGAGATGTCTCCGGCCTCTCTCGCACGCCATTAGGAGCGCCCTGATGTCCTCATCAGAGCGGATCTCACGGCCGGATAGGTAGCGGTCTAGGTAGCTCACGAGATCCCGCCTGTGCTTCTCGCTATGCCCGGCTATCCGCTCCGACCAAGCCATAAACTCCTCACGCACGTCATCCCATCTCACGACCAAGGACTCCGGCTCCCTGACCGGAGTCCCGACACAAGCATCTTGGCTTGTATGAGCTTTAGGCCCCTCGGGCTCCGGTTTCAGCCCCGGCCTTAGAGGCCGCTTAATTTGGGGGGTATTGGGGGGCTTTGCCCCCCAATCCATGGTGCGGCCGCCGGGATTTGAACCCGGGTCACCGGCGTGGCAGGCCGGTGTCCTAGTCCAGGCTAGACTACGGCCGCCTCTGGGCGCTTGAGCCCATCGGCCCCTCTTATCCCTTTCGCATGAGGGCCGCTACTTCGGATAGGTGCCTGGCTGCTCTCACGACATCCGGCCCTACCTCGTAGAGGCGCCCCTTCTCGATCACAAGGTGCCTGACCGGGACCGGAAGGCCCGTGAGCCTGAGGGCCTGTTGGAGGGCGAAGTGCACTTGTAGGCAGTGGGGTGAGCCATCCACGGTCAGCACGACGAGCTCAGCCGGGCGCCCCATGACGAGCATGGTAGCTAGCTTGGCCGTGATATGGCTTATGTGCTCTCTCTCTAGGCACACACTTAGGGCAACGCGCCCCTCCGCCTGCTGGGCCAGGAGCTCCGGCCATTCGTGTCTCAGGCACTCGCTGTAGATGAGGACGCTGGCCCCACGTACGTCCTTGGCCGCCACGCTGGTGGAGAGCAGAGGCCTGAGTTCCAGCAGCCCGTGCCTGGCATGGCCAGCGCTGCCTGACATAGCTGGCGTCTTAACGGCCCGGCCCTATTAAGACCGTCGTCGCCTGGGCACAGCCGGAAGACTTATATACTTTTGCTAAGGCTCAGTGAAGGCTGAGGGAAATAAGGTTGACAAAAGCCTTAGTCATAGGTCTTGATAGCGTCGAGCCCAGCTTGGTTTTCGAGGAATGGCGTGACGAGCTCCCCACGCTCTCCGCCCTGGCCAGAGAAGGCCTCTGGGGCCGCGTGGCCACGACGGTGCCGCCCATCACCTGCCCCGCTTGGCCAGCCAGTTTAACGGGCCTGAACCCAGGTTACCTGGGCCTTTACGACCTGAAATACCGTGAGCCAGGTACTTACACGCGCTTCGGTATCGTGAACTCGCGTATGGTGAGCAAGCCGAGGATCTGGGACTACCTAGCGCGCGCCGGGAAGCGCTCCATCAGCCTCTTTGTGCCAGTTACCTACCCGCCGCCACGCGTGGAGGGCATCTTAGTAGCCGGTTTCCTCACGCCCAATGTGCATTCGGATTTCACTTACCCGGCCAGCGTCAGGGAGGAATTGCTGAATGTAGTCGGGGGGCCGGACAATTATATCATAGATGTGTACGATTACAGGCGTATCCCGCCCAGGCAGCTCTACGAGCAGCTGAAAGCCAAGACGGTCCACGATTTCAAGATAATAAGGCACTTCTTGGCTAAGGAGCGCTGGGACTTTTTCATGACCGTCATCATGAGCATAGATAGGGCCCAGCATACCCTCTGGAAGTTCTTCGACAGAGAACACCCCAGGTTCGTAGAGGACTCAGAGTTGGAGGGCGGCCTCTTGGACCTCCACAAGCAGATAGACGCCGAGCTGGCCAAGACTTTGGAGTTGGTGCCGCCGGACACAGCCGTGATAATAATCTCGGACCACGGGGCTAAGCGCATGTATTACCGCATAAATGCTAACGAGGTCCTGGCCGAAGAAGGCTTCCTGAAGCTAAAGGAGAAGCCTAAGCGCCCCACGGGTTTGGCCGAGCTAGACCAGAAGGGCCTCATAGATTGGGAGCACACGGTCGCCTACGCGCTGGGGGCCTACATCGCGCAGGTGTTCATCAACGTGCGCGGCCGCGACCCCAAGGGCGTGGTAGCGCCCGGCGAGGAGTACCTAGCCGTGAGGGAGCAGGTAGCTGAGGCGTTGGCGTCCGTTAAGGGGCCGAATGGCAAGAAACTGGATAACCGCGTGATAACGCGTGAGGAAGCCTATGAGGGCGAGAAACTAGACCTCATGCCCGACGTGACCGTCTACTTCGATAACCTGCATTACGGCTCTAACGAGGCCGTAGGCTTCGGCAGCCCTTACAGCCTAGAGACGGTTAAGGGACCTGACGACAGCAACCACGGCGAGTTCGGCATGTTCATCCTTAAGGACCCCGAGGAGCGCGTCAAGGGGCGCGCCGAGGGGCTCCGCATAGAGGATCTCTGCCCGACCGTGCTCGACTTGCTGGGCCTGCCTATCCCGCCGGGCCTGACGGGCAAGAGCGTCTTAAGGGCCTGAAGAAAGGCCGGGGGCGTGGTAGCATGAGGCTGGGCGAGCCACACGGCGGTAAGCTCGTGGACAGGCTCGTTGTGGGGCCTAAACGCGAGAAGCTCGTCGAGGAAGCCCGCGAGATGCCTAAGGTCGTGTTGGACCAGAACACGGCCATGGACCTCTGGCAGATAGCCACGGGCGGTTTCTCGCCTCTGGAGGGCTTCATGACCCGCGCCGATTACGAGCGTGTGTTAGCCGAGGCCAGGTTGGAGAACGGGCTGGTATGGCCTCTGCCCGTGGTCCTACCGGCCAAGCAAGAGGAATTCGCGGCCCTCAAGGAGGGCGACCAGGCAGCCCTGGTGAGCGCCAGCGGGCGCATCCTAGGTGTCATCCGGGTGGAGGAGAAGTTCTCCGTGGACCTCAGGCGTGAGGCCCTGGCTATCTACGGCTATGATGACCCCGAGCACCCGGGCGTAGCGAAGGTCCTGAGGCGTTCTGACCTGCTCTTGGGCGGGCCCATCTGGGTGCTCGATAGGCCCGAGCTGCCCTTCGCGGACGTCTGCCGGACGCCAGCCGAGCTGAGGGCTGAGTTCAAAGCGAGGGGCTGGCGCACCGTGGCTGGCTTCCAGACGCGCAACCCACCGCACAGGGCCCATGAGCATCTCCAGCGCATAGCCCTTGAGCTCTTAGATGGCCTCCTCATCCACCCCGTGCTGGGCGAGAAGAAACCTGGCGACTTCAAGAACGAGGCCATCATAGAGGCTTACAAGTGGCTGATAGAGAACGTCTACCCGCCTGGCCGCGTGGTCCTCTCGGGCCTGGCCACCTGGATGCGCTTCGCCGGGCCTCGCGAGGCCGTCTTCCACGCCCTCGTGCGCAAGAACTACGGCTGTACGCACTTCATAGTAGGCCGCCTCCACGCTAGCCCGAGCGGCTGGTACCGCGATTACGACGCACATGATTACATGAGGCAGTTCGGCACGGAAGAGTTGGGCATAGAGGTGCTCTTGCTCAAGGGGCCTTTCTACTGCCGTGCCTGCGGGGGGACGGCCACCGAGAACACCTGCGGCCACGGGGAAGCCGAGCGCGTGAAGATAAGCATGACGACCATAAGGGCCATGCTCCGCGAGGGGCGCGAGCCACCGCCCGAACTCATAAGGCCGGAGGTAGCCAGGATAGTGGCCAGGTACGGCTTCGTCTAAGGGTGGGGCACGTGGATTTCTGGCTCCTAGCCCTCATCGCCATTTTATCGTTGGTATGCGAGTACGTGAACGCCACCTTCGGCGGCGGTTACGGGACCTTGTTGGTCCCGATATTGCTTCTCCTGGGTTTCGACATAATAGAGGTCGTGCCAGCCGTCTTGCTCTCCCAGCTAGCCACGGGCGTCATAGCCGCCCTAGCCCACCATAGGCTCGGGAACATGGACTTAAGGCTGGGCTCCGAGGACCTCAAGTTGGCCTTAGTGCTCGGCTCCCTGGGCACGCTCGGCACCGCCCTGGCCGTGGCAGGTCAGCTAAGCCTCCCGGGCCACGTGGTGAGAGCTTACGTGGGCTTCATGGTGCTCGCGGTGGGTATCTCACTCCTAGCTGGCCTTAGGCTGAAGGTGCTTAACGCTTCTTTCTCCTGGAAGAAGGTGGTCGGCATAAGCCTCCTGGCTTCCTTCAACAAGGGCATAAGCGGCGGGGGCTACGGCCCGCTGCTGTCCGGCGGCCAAGTGCTCTCGGGCGTGGGGGAGCGCAAGGCCATAGCTATCACGGCCTTATCAGAAGCCATAACATGCCTAGCGGGCCTCCTGGCCTACCTATTGGCTTTTAAGCGGCTGACCTGGGAGCTCGCGGCCGCCGTGGCCTGTGGAGCCATGATATCCGCTTTCCCCTCGGCCTACTCCGTGATGAAAGCCGACCCCAAGCACCTGAGGATAGGCATGGGCGTCCTGATAACGGCCTTGGGGGTGGCCATGCTCGTAAGAGAACTCGCCACGGCGCTCGCGTGACCATTGCCCTCTTTAGGGAGACGTTTATTAGCTCATGGAGCCTAAACACCACAGGGAACAGCAATATGTCTCGTGGGGGGAGACGGGAGCCACTGTGGGGACTCGCGACCACCCCCACGCCCGAGGTGAGCGTGGAAGCCGCCCTTGGGGAAGCCGCTAGGGGCCTGACCTCTCTCCCCGGCGTTCTCTCGGTCATGGTATTTGATGAGAAAGGCTCCGAGTTCTTCAGGTGGCATAGGACGGCTCTAGATAGGGAGAGGATAGGCATCACGGGCTCTGACGTCATCGGCCTGCTGAAATGGATCATGTTCCTCCTGAAGAAAGCCAGCTCCGGAAGTCTCGAGCACATGGTCGTGAAGGCCGAGAACAACATAATCGTCATCCAGGCGGCTGGCAGAGGTTTTCTCGTGGCGATAGCTGATAAAGCCGTTAATCTAGCTATGCTCCTGATAAGGGTGAGAGATGCTGCTAGTGATATATCCAAAATGATGAGGTAGGCGCTCCCCGGGCCAGCGGCGCCCTCATCGGGCCTTTTTAGTACTCATAGAACCCGCGTCCGGCTTTCCTGCCGGTCCAGCCCTTGGCTACGTACTCCTCTAGCAGCGGGCAGGGCTTATAGAGTTCCAGCCCGTGCTTAGCGTAGAGCTCCTGGAGCTTCTTCAGGACCACGTCCAAGCCCATCTTGTCCGCCTGCTCACAAGGGCCGAGGGGCCAGCCCGTGCCCAGCTTCATGGCCGTGTCTATGTCCTTCGGCACGGCCACATCGTCGTACACTATCCAGGCGGCCTCGTTTATGGCCACGGACCAGGAGCGAGACGTATCCCACTCGCCTACCTTATCGAAGGGGATGCGCGGCCTGCCAGCCGACCAATCGTAGAAGCCGGCGCCGGTCTTCTGGCCTAGCTTGCCGGCCTTCACCATCTCCTCCACCAACGGGCAGGGCTTAGCGCGATCGCCATAGGCCTCGTACATGACCTTCCCGACCTCGTAGACTATGTCTAGGCCCACGTAATCGGCCAGCTCGAAGATGCCCATGGGGAAGCCGGCGTCGTACTTCATGGAGGCGTCCACGCCCTCCTTATCCGCCTCGCCCTTGTAGACGGCCCAGAAAGCATCGGCGAACACAGGCATGAGGATGCGGTTCACTATGAAGCCCCGCACGTCCTTCTTGCACAGCACGGGCGTTTTGCCTAGCTTCTTCGCCAGCTCTATCACGACTTGGACGGTCTCGTCACTGGTATCCTCGCCCTTGATGACCTCCACGAGTTGCATGAGCTGGGGCGGGTTGAAGAAGTGCATGCCAGCTACCTTCTCGGGCCTGTTTGTGGCCCGCCCCATTTCCGTGATGCTGAGGCTACTGGTGTTGCTGGTGATGATGGCGTGTTCGGGCATGAGCTGGTCCAGCTTGGAGAACACGAGCTTCTTCACGTCCATGCGCTCCACCACGGCTTCTATGGCGAAGTCCGCGTCCTCCACGAAACCCTCGTACTTGGTGGTGGGCTTTATCCGTGCCAGGGCGGTCTCGGCGTGCTCAGGCCTTATGCGCTTCTTCTCCACGAACTTGTTCAGCGACCACTTTATCTTTTCTATGGCCTTTTGGAGGAGTTCGTCCTTGATATCTATCAGGACCACCTCATAACCAGCGGTGGCACATATCTGCGCGATGCCGTGGCCCATGGTGCCGGCACCCACGACGACTATCTTCTTTATGGCCTCCACACCCATTCCTGGCACCGGCACGCTAGGTGTCCCTCGGTATAAAAGATTGACGTGTTGATAGAATTGACGCGTAAGCTTAAAGCCGCGTCATAGGCCCTGGGCTCAGGTGACTAGGATGAGAAAGGTAGCCGTCATAGGCGTCGGCCACGCGAAGTTCGGCAGGCGCCAGGACGTGAACGTCTGTGAGTTAGCCTTCGAGGCCATCAAGCCAGCCCTTGAGGACGCCGGCATCACGGCTAAAGATGTCGAGTACATGCCCGTGGGCACCATAGGCATGTGGTACGAGGAAGGCCTGCCAGCTGTAGTGATAGCCGATTACTGCGGCTTATCAGGTGTCGGCCTTGCCAGGCTTGAGGCAGCCTGCGCGAGCGGGAGCGCTGCTTTATACGCGGGCTACTCGGCCGTGGCCAGCGGCATGGTAGATATAGCGCTCGTGGTGGGCGTGGAGAAGATGCGCGAAGTGGACACGCCCACAGCCGTGGAGCTCATAGGCCGCGCGGGCAGTTATCTCTGGGAGTTCGAGAACTTCGGCCTCACCTTCCCAGGCTATTACGCGCTTCACGCGACAGCGCACATGGCCAAGTACGGCACAACGGAAGAAGACCTGGCCCTGGTGGCCGTGAAGAACCACCACTACGCCACCATGAACCCTTACGCCCACTTCCAACAGGAGATAACGGTCGAGAAGGCCCTGGCCTCGCCCGTGATAGCCTGGCCCTTGAAGCTCTACGATTGCTGCCCGATAAGCGATGGTGCTGCCGCCGTGGTCCTGGCCTCGGAGGAAAAGGTACGCGAGCTAGGCGTGGACACGCCCGTCTGGATAGCGGGCATAGGCTTCGCGTCCGACTCGGGCAACCTCACGAAGAGGCAGAGCTACGTGGGCCTCATGTCGAGCGTCTGGGCCAGCCAGAGGGCCTATAAGATAGCCAAGATCGGCCCCGGCGATGTAGATTGCGCTACCGTACACGACTGCTTCACCATAGCCGAGATCATGGCCTACGAGGACCTGGGCTTCTGCAAGAAGGGCGAGGGGCCGAAGCTCATACGCGAGGAGCAGACCTACATAGGCGGCAAGATACCCGTGAACGTGGACGGTGGCCTGAAGGCCAAGGGGCACCCGATAGGCGCCACGGGCGTCTCCATGATAGTCGAGCTGACGAAGCAGCTCCGCGAGGAAGTCCAGCCCCGCGAGAGGCAGGTCCCCATGAAGAACTACGTGGCCCTGGCCCATAACGTAGGTGGCACGGGCCATTACTGCTACGTGACCATCCTCAGGAGGTGAGCAAGCATGGCATATGACCCGGCTTCCGGCACGCTGAAGAGCCGCCCCATAACGCTGCGCTACGAGATACCGGTCTCCAAGATAGCCCGCTTCTGGGAGGGCCTGGCGGAGGGCAAGCTCCTGGCCGTGCGCTGTAAGGCTTGCGGGCGCAAGATGTTCCCGCCACAGGCGGCCTGCGATCGCTGCCACTCCACGGACATAGAGTGGCTCGAGGTCAAGGGCGTGGGGGAGGTCGTGGCCTTCACGCATATCGTGGTGAAGCCTGCCTCCTTCCAGGAGTATCCTGTCTACACGCCGGCCATAGTGGAGTTCAAGGAGGACGGCGTGCGCGTCTTCGGCTGGATAGCGCCAGAGGTGCCGAAGCGCAAGGTGAAGGTAGGCCTCAAGGTAAGGGTAGAGCCGCGCGAAGAAGACGGGCGCTGGACCTGGGTCTTCGTGCCCGTTGAGGGAGAGGAGTAGAACGTTTAGCGGGTGTCCGCTGGCCTACTGCCCCCGTGGCCCGGCTTTTGCGCTCCCTTTTTGCACGGGCTCCTCTATAATAGCCTCGAAGCGAGAGGCAGTCCCTTGAGCGCCTTCTCAGGAAACCTTATACATGCCGCCTGCTCATCCAGAAGCGGCTTGCTGGGCGAGCTACTGGCTGAGGTAGGCCTTGAGGGCATCATGGACGTACATGTCCACCCCCTCCCCATGCTAGATGAGGGTGAGCTGTTGCGCGAGGTCAGGGTGGCCCGGGTGAGGCGCTGCGTTCTCCTGGCTCTGGACGTGGACCCAGAGGAACTCGAGGATAAGCGCAAGCGGGCCAAATTCATGGAGGAGCTCTTGAGCGCTGGCGTCTGGAGCCTGCAGGCGCTTGAGAGCGCCAGGGAGCTGCTGAAGCTCGCCAGGACCACGAACGAGCATGTGGCTGACATCGTCAGGAGGCACCCGAGCTTATTCTTAGGCTTCGGCTCGGTCAACCCGTCTAAACCAGCTTCCTATGTGGATGAGAAGTTGGCAGAGATAAGCGACCTAGGCTTAGTGGGCGTGAAGCTCATCCCCACTCTCCAGCTCTTCTGCCCGGATAAGGCCAGGAAGAACCTCAATAAGATACTACGCTTCTGCGAGCGAGAAGCCATGGTGGTGATGTTTCACACGGGCTGCGATCCCGGCCCCTGGGAATCGCCTGCCCTCTCGGCCTGCGCTAAGCCGAGCGCCCTAGCACCGCTCGTGAGGAAGTTTAACCGTGTGGAGTTCATACTGGCTCACGCCGGTAGCTACTCGGCCAGGGTGCCCGGCATATGGTTCCATGAGGCCGTGGAGCTGACTTCCAAGCGCGCGAACGTATGGCTCGATGTAGCAGCTGTCCCCTACGTCTTAGCCGAGGGCGATTTCGTCGAGGCTCTTAGGGCCAGGGGACTTATAGAGCGCGTGCTCTTCGGCTCCGATTACCCTGTCGTGGGTAGCTCTGGCATAGCAGACGCGGCCTCGGTGGTGCTGGCCTCCACGGAACTCACGGCGGACGAGAAAGCCGCGGTGATGTCCCTTAACGCCGAGCGGCTCCTGGGAACATGAAGTATTACGGCCCTTTTTAGGAAGGTTAATAAGGGCACTTCTGCCTCGTTCGGGTAGGGGTTGGGTATGTCGGAGAAGCCATGGTATAAGTTCTACCCAGACTGGGTGCCCCACCACATAGATTACCCGGAGGTCCCCTTGGACAGGCTCCTGAAGGAATCGGCCAGCAAGCACCCCGACGCCGTGGCCATCATCTTCGAGGGCTACAAGATGACCTACAAGGAACTCGATGAGGCCGTGGACCGGCTTGCCACGGCTCTACAGGACCTAGGCGTGGAGAAGGGCGATAAGGTAGCCATCTTCTTGCCTAACTGCCCGCAGTTCGTGATCGCTTATTACGCCATCCTCAGGGCGGGCGGCGTAGTGACGGCCGTCAACCCGCTCTATACGGAACGCGAGCTGGAGTACCAGCTCAACAACGCTGAGGCCGTGGGCATAGTAACGCTCGACTTGCTCTACGAGCGCGTGGCGAAGGTGAGGGACCGGACGGGCCTCAAGTTCGTGATAGTCACGAGTCTCAAGGACTACCTCCCCAAGCTAAAGGCCGTCCTGGGCACGCTCTTGGGCAAAGTGCCCACGGCCAAGGTTGAGCCAGCCCCAGGCATCTACTTCCTTAAGGATCTCCTGGCCAAATACCCGCCTGAGCCCAAGCCGGTGGAGATCAACCCGAAGGAGGACCTGGCTTGCCTCCAGTACACGGGAGGCACCACGGGCGTCCCCAAGGGCGCCATGCTTACCCATTATAACTTGGTGGCGAACGCCGTTCAGGCCTCTTACTGGCTGAACGCGGAGGAAGCCAAGGAGGTCCACGTGGGTGTCCTGCCGCTTTTCCACATATACGGCATGACGACCGTGATGAACTCGCCCATCTACAAGGCCGGGGTCATGGTGCTCATACCCCGCTTCGATGCCAAGAAGGTCCTAGAGGCTATACAGAAGTACAAGGCCACGGTGTTCTGCGGTGTGCCCACGTTATACGCTATGTTACTCGACCACCCAGACCTGCCCAAATACGACCTCACAAGCATTAAGTTCTGTATCTCAGGCGCTGCCCCCCTGCCGCCGGAGATACAGAAGCGCTTCATGGAGCTGACGGGCGGCGTGTTAGTGGAGGGCTACGGCCTCACGGAGGCCTCGCCCGTCACGCACGCTAATCCGCTCGACCGGACCATGAAGACCGTGAAGATAGGCTCTATAGGCGTGCCCTGGCCGGATACCGAGGCCAAGATAATGGACTTGGAGACCGGCACGAAGGAGCTGCCGCCCGGCGAGGTAGGCGAGTTAGTCATCAAGGGGCCGCAGGTCATGAAAGGTTACTGGAAGATGCCGGAGGAGACGGCCCAGGTGCTGCGCGATGGCTGGCTCTACACGGGCGATATCGCTAAGATGGACGAGGACGGCTACTTCTACATAGTGGACCGGAAGAAGGACCTCATCAAGTACAAGGGCTACAGCGTCTACCCGCGTGAGCTGGAGGATGTGCTCTACGAGCACCCAGCCATCAAGCTCTGCGCTGTCGTAGGCAAGCCAGCGCCGGAGGTAGGCGAGATACCGAAGGCCTTCGTGGTCCTTAAGGAGGGCTACGAGCCCACAGAGGAGTTAAAAAAGGAGATACTAGAGTTCGTGAACAGCAAGGTGGCGCCTTATAAGCGCATCCGCGAGCTGGAGTTCCGTAAGGAGCTACCTGTATCGGCAGCAGGCAAGGTGCTGAGGCGCGTCCTGAGGGAGGAGGAGCGCAGGAAAGCGCAACAGACTTAAAAAGCCCTAGCTAGCGAGGCGAGGGAGAGGCTCATGGGGAAGCCATTAAGCATTAACTTCGAGTTGACCGACGAGCAGAAGGAGATCAAGGCAGCTGTGCGGGAGTTCTGCGAGAAGGAGTTCACGCCGGAGCTGGCCCTAGAGCTAGACAGGAAAGAGGAATTCCCGATGGAGTTGTACAAGAAGGCTGCTAGCTTGGGCTTCACCAGCATGCGCTTCCCGGAGGAGTACGGAGGCCAGGGCTACGGCATCTTGGAGGACTGCCTCGTGGTCGAGGAGATGTGCCGGGCCGACTCGAGCCTGGGCATCGCCATCACGGCCGCTACCTTCGCCAGCGACCTAGTGTTGGTATTAGGCACCGAGGAGCAGAAGGAGAAGTACCTGCCGCCCATCTGCCGGGGTGAGTGGATATCCTCGGGCTGTTTCACCGAGCCCGCCAGGGGCAGCGACCTGGCCTCGCGGCTGGACACGAAGGCCGTGAAGTATGGCGACACGTGGTACATAAATGGCG
>Ga0190367_1001235_pt1 | contig 15174 bp, 15 predicted proteins | sample 4872181011_MG_FD_171838 | JGI IMG/M metagenome (GOLD analysis project Ga0190367, IMG submission 171838) | Hydrothermal vent microbial mat bacterial communities from Southern Trench, Guaymas Basin, Mexico - 4872-18-10-11_MG | ecosystem: Environmental > Aquatic > Marine > Hydrothermal vents >...
CTTCCCGGGCATCCATCTCCAGGACGGCGCTATCCTCATCAAGGGCGATTGCGAGGGGAGGCCCGGAGCCTTCATGCGTGGCGGGAAGATCATAATCTGCGGCCACCTGCCGGCCGTCCTACCGGGCTTCAATATTCTCAGGCTCTCCAAGAGCGTGAAGTTCGCGGGCGAGAAAATACAGGGTCCGTTCTATACCTTTGTGGGCGACCTGACCGAGGGCGGGGACGGGCGCCTTCACGTTGCTAAAGGCCCTAACCCGCACCTGGCCTCCTACGAGCGTTATATCTAAGGCCGGGCTTTAGCCCGCGAGGAACTTCTCTTTCTCCGGCCCGCAGGCCTCCTTGAATTCACAGCCCTCGCAGAAGCCAGCTAACCAATCGGCTAGGCCCTTGAGTTTCTCCCTGACCTCGGCCATCCTGACCCTGGCGCCGACCTCCAGGCCCAACGCCTCGAGCGCCTCAACATCCATCTCGCGTACCTCATCTTCGTAAGCACACGCGTCCCCAGCCAACATGGGGCAGCGCGCGCAGAGGTCGTCCAAGCCCTCGATGACCTTTATCTCCTCGCCGCCGAGCGCCCTCTCGCGTAACTCCTTGAGCGCCGCCGTGAACTCCGGGTTAAAGGCCTCCTTCAGGAAGTTAAGGCAGATGAGGTGGTGGCCCCTGAGCTTCAAGGCGCTCTTCCCTCGGCCAGAGGGGCCTGGCGGGCCAGTAAAAACCCTCGCCAGCCTCCCGGGAAACCCTTAAGTGCCCTCCGGGGGTGGCCAGAACTGGTGTTAGAGGGCCATGTCTATCGCGCCCTACCTGGCCTCGCCCATGCCCGTCGTGAGGCGTATGTTGAAGTTAGCTGATGTCAAGCCAGGCGAGGTCGTTTACGATTTAGGTTGCGGGGATGGCCGTATAGTCATCACGGCTGCTAAGGAGTTCGGCGCCTACGGCGTGGGCGTGGAGATAAGGCGCGACTTAGCCCTGAAGGCCATGAGGGCCGTGGAGGAAGCAGGCCTCTCCGATAGGGTGAAGATCATAAACGCGAACCTCTTCGACGTGGACATAAGCGATGCCGATGTGGTGACGCTCTACCTGACCACCTCGGCCAACATGAAGGTGAAGCCCAAGTTGGAGCGTGAGCTGAAGCCCGGCGCCCGCGTGGTCTCGCACGAATACGAGATACCCGGTTGGACTCCTGTTCTCGTGGATAAGTTCGTGGAGGACGAGCGCTACAGATTCCTCACGCACAGGATACTGCTCTACGTCCGTTAGTTAGTAATCGCTCTTAACAGCTCCCTCTCGCTAAGCCAAGCTGCCGGGGTCCGCTTTATTCTTGAGCCTTACCGCGAATTGACCACACACCGTTATATATTACGTTCTCCGGGAAATGTAATACTTAAATACCCTGGCCTGGTATGACGGCCGGTGGGGAAAGTATGCACATACCGGATGGCTTCTTGGATCCGCTGACGGCTGGCATCTGCTATGCCCTAACCATCGCCTTCACGGCCTACGCGGTCTATAAGGCCAGGGGAGCCCTAGGTCCCGAGACCATCACGCTGACCTCCCTGCTGGCAGCTGGCATCTTCGCGGCCCAGATGCTGAACTGGCCCCTGCCCGGCGGCACTAGCCTCCACATGGTAGGCGGCGCCTTGGCCGGCATCCTCCTCGGCCCCTGGCTAGGCGAGTTAGTCTTGCTGGTCGTCTTGCTCATACAGTGCTTGGTCTTCGGCGATGGCGGCATAACGGCCCTCGGGGCCAACGTCCTCAACATGGGCATCATAGACGTGTTGGTGGGCTACGCGTTCTTCATGGCCTTCGTGAAGCTCGGTGGTCCTGAGAGGCCCTACAGGTTAGCGGGCGCTTTCCTAGGCGGCTGGCTGGGCATAACGTTGGCTGGCGTGGCCTGTGGCCTAGAGATAGGCTATTCGCCTGCTTTCCCCTTCGGGATAGCCATAACCGTGCCGGTCATGGGCCTCTGGCACTTCGGCCTAGGCGTGATAGAGGGCATCATAACGGCCCTAGTGGTGGATTACATCGCCAGGAGGGCGCCATCGCTTGTCATGAGCGTGAGGTTACCAGGGGTGAGCTGAATTTGGCCCTGGAGGGCTTCCTGGCCAAGCACAAGAGGGCGCTGGCCGTCATAGCCGTGTTGCTCATCATAAGCCCGCTGTTCGGCGTCATAGGGGCCGAGCTAGTGGGCTACCACGAGCCCTTAGACGTGGCCGCCGAGAAGCGGGGCTTAGAGGAATCGGGCATTTGGTCCGGCCTGCTGCCGGATTACACTGTGCCCGGCCTCCCCGAGGACTGGGCTGGCTTATCGGTGGGCTACATAATCTCGGGCATCGTGGGTGTGGCCATCATACTCGCGCTCGGGCTGGGGCTTATGGCGCTCTTAGCCAAGGGCCAGGGGTAAAGCGATGCTCTGGCGGCGCGGTCTGTTAATGCGCTACTTGGACGCTGTTGGCCACGTCCTAGATAGGCTAGCAAAGGAGAGGTCACCGAGGATAGCGCCCTTCACCTCCCTCGCCCTCCTAGTCCTTTTTGTCTCCCCGGCAGCCTTCAGCAGCCCCATCCCGCTCCGCGCTTGCTCCTTCCTGCCCTTCGCCCTAGCGCTCGTCTTAGCAGTGGCCAGCCGCGAGCTAGGCAATTTCCTGAAGTTAGTAGGCCTTATCCTGCCCTTCTTGACCATCATAGCGCTGCCACTTCCCTTCATAACCCCCGGTGCCGTCACTTACGCCATCCAGCTCGGCCCGCTACGCCTGGTGGCCACGCGGGAAGGCACCCTGAAGGCAGCCGCGTTCGTCTTGAGGTGCCTGAACGCCATATCGATTGGTGTGGCCTGGACGGCTTACGCGGGCTTGACCACGCTCATCAGAGGCCTCCACGCCGTAGACCCCACGGGCACTATACCTAACATGGCCTTCCTCACGGCCAGGTACGTGCCGCTCTCCATACGCGAGGCCCAGCGCCTCCTCGCGGCCAGGGAGGCCAGGCTGCTGAGGAAGCCGAGGATAAGCTCCTCCTGGCTCGTCCTGGCCAGCTGCTGTGGCGACCTCTTGCTCAGGGCCTTTAACAGGGCTTGGAAGGTAGGGCTCGCCATGAGGGCTAGGTGCCCGTTCGGCAGCCCGGCCAACATCTCGGATCCGAGGGGGTGTTTTAGGTTGGGCGTCCGCGACCTGATCTGGCTCCTAGCGGCCGTGGGTTATATCGCGCTCTTCATCCTGGAGGTGGTGTGACGCGATGGGCGGCGCGGTCATCACGTGCTCTAATGTGTGGTTCAGATACCCCGACGGCACGGTGGCCCTCAGAGGCGTGGACTGCGCCATATTAGAGGGCGAGGTAACGGCCCTCTTAGGCCCGAACGGCGCCGGCAAGACGACCCTCTTGCTCGTCATAGCAGGCCTGCTGGAGCCCCAGGAGGGCCAGGTGGCCTTCAGGGGCCGCGATATCCGCGAGCTGGGGCCGGAGCTCAGGAGGCACGTGGGCCTCGTCTTCCAAGACCCAGATGACCAGCTTTTCTGTCCTACGGTGTTCGATGACATAGCCTTCGCCCTCAGGCAATTGGGGCTGCCCGAGGAGGAGGTACGCGCTAAGGTGACCGAGGTAGCTGCCGAGCTCGGCATAGAGGGCTTACTGACCAAGCCGCCTTACAGGCTGAGCTACGGGGAGAAGAAGAAAGCTGCCTTAGCCACTGTTTTGGTCTACGAGCCCGAGGTCTTCCTCGTGGACGAGCCCACGGCCTTCCTCAGCCCTCGTTACGTGGCTTTCCTCAAGGAGCTGATGGCCGAAGGCGTGCGCTCCGGCCGGACCTTCGTGATAGCCACACACGACGTGGATTTCGCGTACGGGATAGCCGATTACGTTTACGTATTGATGGGCGGGCGCGTAGAGGCCGAGGGGAAGCCAGGAGAAGTGTTCTCAGACGTAAGGCTATTGGAGAAAGCAGAACTCAGGCAGCCCTGGGAGATCGTGGTTAGAGAAAAGACTAGGTTGATACAGTAGCTCAAAAATCACTCTTCCTGTTCCTTAGGCGGCCACTTCTCCGATAAGAACTTCGGTATGGCAGAGGAATCCTGTGGCCCCACGAGCACCTTCCAGCCCGTGAGCTCTTCTATCTCGCCGCTCAGGCGGGCGGCCAGGCCGGGTATGATGAGGTAACGGTGCTTCACTTTCTCCTCCACGCCGGATTCCTTCAGCGCGTCCGCCACTAGCTCAGCCGTGAGCTTACGGCCTGCCACCGCGCTCTGGACGCTTAGGCCCTCAGTATCCACCACTAATAGGTAGCAATCTATCTTTGCGGATTTAATGTCGTTCTCCACCGTGAAGTAGGTCAGGGCGTAGTTGGTCGTGACGAGCACGGGCGTCATCTCATCCGGCGTGCCGAAGGCCTTCAGGCCGGGCTCCACAGCCACGGGCTTGCGCGGATCGGTGTAGATGTTCTCGCGCCAGATCATGATAGGCAGCTGGACCCAGCCCTCTAAGCTGTGCATGATGAGCAGGTCGGCGAAGCGAGTGATGAGCATGACGGCCATACAAGCCTCGCGCCAGGCCTTCAAGACCTTCTCGGCTTCCTCTTCCTCCTTGGATTTCTCCTTCCCGCCCTCGCTCAACCAGGCCACGGCTGGCACGCCTATGAGCGGGTAGCCCAACAGGTCATCACCCATCTTACAGGCGGCGCGGCGTATCATCACGAAGTTGTTCAGTGTGTCCGAGAAGCCCTCGCCCGGGAAGGTGCCGGGGTCTAAGGCCAGGTCTTCCACGCCGTAAGCCCGCAAGGTCTTCACGAGGGACCTGAGGAGCGCTATATCCCCGGGCGCGAAGACAGCTAATGGGCACTTGTAACCCGTGGCCAGCTCTGCCATCTCACGCCAGTTGTCCTTGGTGGCCGCGTAGAGGAGGGGCCTGCGCTCGTACACGGTCACTAAGGCGTTCTCCATGATCTCCGGGTCTAGGCAGCAGAGAACCAAGGGCATGTCCGTCAGCTTGGCCACGGCTTCCACGGCTGCCTTGAAGCGCTCGGCATCACCCGAGACACACCTCACGGCCACGGCATCCAGCTTCAGCTCGCGCCCGATGTAAATGTACGAGAGCTCCTCCAGGCGCTTGATGCGCTCTTCTATCTCGCTCAATTCCATGGTGTCGTCCACTTCTATGGCTATCACGGTTGGGTTGTGGTAGGTGAGCTCGTGCCTGTACATCACGTACTTGCCGCCTATCTTGGCTACCCTCTCGCCTGAGCCGAAGACTACCTCGCGCACCGGCGGCCTGAGCATCTCCCAGAGCTTCTCGTACGCCTCCTTGTACTCGGGCTTCAGCAGCTCGGGGCACTCCTCCAGCCTGGCCTCCCTGTTAGCGAGCTTGGTGGCGAAGGCCATGCAGGTCTTCTCGCCGCACTTCCCGCAGTTCGTCTTAGGCAGGTACTTGTATATCTCTATTGGGCTGAGTTCCTTAGCGCCGCTGCCCGACATACCCTCTCACCCCAGCTTCGCGCTCACCCAGCCAGCTATGGTCTCTGGCTTGGCGGCACCCTTCTTCATGAGGATATCTATGAACTCCTTCAGAGTCCTCGTGGTGGCTGGATGCTCCACCATCAGCCAGTCCGCGCCGGCTAGGAGATAGACGAGGGCCGCTACCGTCTCGTACATCGGCCCCCTCAGCTCCCTCGGACCCCAGATCTCGCCTATCTCCGCCTCCTTGATCCAGGCCTCACGGGCAGCCCAGGTGTTGGCCGAGCAAGCCATGATCGGGTGCTGGAGTTCCTTATCGCCCATGAGAGCAGCCAAGCGGGCGCGCTCCATGATGGTGTAGGAGTACTCGCTGCCGTAGCCGAGGGCAGCCGAGGTCAGGTCCATAATTATGCTGTCCCTGGCCACGTGGCCGTAGAGCTTCCTGTTCAGCTCCCTGGCCAAGTTGAGGTCTATGGGCGTGAAGGCGAGGGCTATGTGCCCGTGCTGGGCTATGGCCTTGGCCGTTTCATCTAAGACGCCTTTATCAGCCATGTCGAGCGTGACGGAGCTCATTATCAGCCTCTCGCCGGAGAACATATCGGAGGCGATCTTGAAGGCTTCCGCGTCCTTCTCTGGGTCGCCACAGCCGCCCACCACCACCGGCACGTCCACGGCCTGGAGGACTTCCTCGATCGTCTTCAGGGCGTCTTTAGGCGCCTTGTCTTCTATGAGCGGGTCCATGCTCAGCAGGTGGACCACTATCATGTCGGCGCCGAACTTCTCCACGTTCCGCTTGGCCCACTCGCCTGGATCGTCTATCACGTCCTTTATGTGCATCTTAACGGCCCTCGGCAGCGGCACCTTGGTGTCGAAGACGTCCATGGATATTATGGGCCTGTGAGGCGGGGGCCTCTCGAAGATGTAGTAAGGTGGGTTCATCTCGCCGCCTATCACGTACGTCTTGCCCCTGCTGCCGCCCTCGGAGCGCGTGGCCCCTATCTTGACCTCTTCTACCCTGCCGGGGTAAGTCATCACGGGTGGCTCGAAGCCCTCCCTCAACAGCTCAGTCGGCTTGGCGACCGGCGGGGCCGCTGGGACTGGAGGCGCAGCAGGGATGACCGGCAGGAGTTCAAAGGCCAGCTTCTTAGCGTGGAGCTCCACGTCCTCCAGCTCTATCTCCTCGTACTTGGCCAAGAGCTTCAGGAGGTCGGGCAGGAAGCTGGCTAGGAAGCCTTCTACGCTCTCCCCTTCCTCAGGCTTGCGTTTTTCTTCCGGCATAGCCTTACCCCTCCTTCTTCACGGGCTTTATGATGAGCTTCTTAGCTTTTATCACCACGTCCTCAAACTCTATGGCCCCGAAGTTGGCCAAGAGCTTGGCCAGCTCGGAGGCCTGGAGGACCACGCCCTTGCCCTCGGACCCGCTCTTCTCGCCCATCTGCCATTACCTCCTCTTCTCGGGGGCCTTGATTATCAACCGGCGGATGAAGACGGCCGCGTCCTCGAGCGTTATCCTCACGCCTCCCAGGGCTGGCAGGCCCGCCACAGCTGGCACGGCTCCGGGCGCCAGCTCCACGGCCTCCTCGGGCTTGGCCTCCTCAGGCTTCTCCTCGACCAGCAGGCCCTTCTCCTTCCAACGCTCCACTATCGGGTGTCCTTTCTCTATGAGGAACTTCTTCAGCTCCTCCATGTTGCTCACGTCTTCCTCCGTGGCAATCCTGTCCCTCACGTCCTCGGGTATGAAGTCCCAGACGCGCTCTAGCACCTCCTTGGGCGCCCAGACCACACGGTGCCAGCCGCCATCGGCCTGGAGGAACTTCGGGGACCTCATGTACTCGAAGGAGATGCCGTGAAAGCCATCTACCTGCCTCCCGCCGGCCGTGGCGTCAGCTATAGCCACGAAGGTCAGGCCGTTAGGCGTCTCGCCCCTGAAGCCCCTGTGGACTATGCCGAAGCCATCTACCTCCGGCATGTAGAAGGCAGCGGCCTCGAAGCAGCCACAGGAGGTGTGCGGGTAGCCGAAGGCCGTATACAGCCAGACGCGCTCTATTGCGCCCAGCGATTTCTCCTTCACGACCTTGTTCACGCCCTCGTACTCGCCCTTCACCGGGTCAAGGCACTTGCCCTTGGGTATGGGGAAGATGGGCCCCTTCGGGTCTACCCTAGCGGCCGCGCGGGCGTCGAACCAGCTTATAGCGCCGCAGTTGGAGTAGCGCTGGGCCGTGATCACGCATACATGCGTGGGGGCGAAGCTCTGGCAGAGCGTGCAGCCGTAGAAGGTATCAACCTCCTCGTCCTTCAGGCCCCTGGCGCGGGCATCACGGGCCTCGTAGACCCTTAGGGCCTCCTCATACATCTCCTTGACCTTCTCCGGGTCCGTGATGAAGGTGACCTGGATCTTCTCTATGAAGGGCATCTCGCTCTTGAACAGCCTTATGAGGACCTTACCGATGTACTCGAAGCTGTTCAAGCCCTTCTGGAAGGACTTCTTGCTCAAGCGGAGCCAGATGTCGTAGCGCTGGTTGAGATGCATGAAGCCCTCGATGTAGTTGCAGAACTCGTGAATACGGCGCTCTATGACGCCCTCGAGCTCTTCCTCTACCTCCTTGCCCGCTACCTCAACCAAGATGCCGAGGGGGTAGCTACCGCCTTCCTCGAGGTCCTTTATGTCGGGGCCTATGATGGTTATCTTCCCGTCTTCGACCTCCTCCATCTTACGGGCCCTTACGAGCTCGAATTTGTAAGGTACCTTAGGGCCGCCGAACTCAACGTACATCTGCTTTCGCCTTATGCGCTCGCCCTCGTAGACCACGCCCACGTCCACAGGGATATCAGCGAACATACCGGACGGCATCCCATCACCTCCCGCCCACGGCCTCTATGAGGGCCTTAAGGTTTTTCTCATGGTCTTCTGGCCTCGTGTTCGGGAAAGACCAAGTGGCGTGCGGCTGGTAATACGGGTCCAGGCTGATCACCTTGAGATGCGACGCGAAATCCTTGAGGTTGGCCGTGAGAACCCACTCCATGTAGTAGGGCAGGCCGGCTATCAGCACTAGGTCATACTGACCCTGGCCATCTAGGCCCTGCCACCCCGGGTCGGCTAACCTCTGCCCTATATCGAGCGCGGACATGATGGCCGCTGGCTGGACACCCCTCTCAACCAACATGGGACCCACGTGGGCCGTGGCGACCACGGGGACGCCCGTTTTCTTCGCCAGCTCGGCCAACATGTCGAGGAGCGTCGTGCCGTTGGAAAGCTCGAACTCAGCAGCCTCGTGGCCCACAATTATGATAGGCCTCTTGGCCCTCTTCAGGAGGGCCGCCACGACCTCCGGCTTCTTCACGACTGTGGCCTTGACTGTCCCGGGCACCTCGGCCCTCTGCCAGGGCTCTGCCGCCAACTTATGACACCCCAGGTGCCGGAGAGCCAAGCTATAAGTCTTTTTCGGCCAGCTAAACATTTATTACGATTTGGCTTATAGTTATTACGTGCGGATCGGGCCAGGTGGGTAAGAGGGCACTATTATTATGGCATTATGGCCCTTATACAGAGGCATAAAGTTGGCGGGACAGCTATTAACATACGGAAAGGGCAGCAAAAAAGCCGGGGCTCACGCCTTCTTGGCCCTTATGAGCCTGGGCAGTAGTGTAGGGTCGGGTATGGGCCTCTCCTTCCAGCCCTTCTCCTTCAGGAAGGCGAGTATCTCGTCCTTCATGGTTATCGGTATATCGGCCTTGGTGCGCACGAAGAGGTGTAGGTCATCAGGCATGGTGCCGAAGAAGCGCTTGTGCAGGTCTATGTAGTGCGTGAGCTTGATGGCACGGCCCTTGGTGGTGTCGTTGGGCCTCATGCAGAGCTTGGCTATCCACACCATAGCCTCTTCCTTCGTCTCGGCCGCGAAGAAGAGGTGCTCTGGGCAGGGGCCAGCGTAGACGCGCTCTCCCGTGCGGGCATCATACACATACCAGTCTTCCTCACGGTCCTGCCTACCCAGGAGCATGCGCCTGTACTTGGAACCGTGCGGCCCTACTATCACGGGCACGCCCAAGCGCCAGAACCCAGCGGCTATGCTGGCGGCCTTCTGGCTCATGGCTCCCCAGGCCACGCCCACAGCGCCCACGCGGTTGAGTATGTAGTCCGCTATCTCCTCGTAATTGGCCCTTAGGTTCCTCCTAGCGAATATGCTGGCTATCTTGATGGCCGCGCCCGAGATATGGGCGTTCGCCACACAGGAGCCCACGTTCACTATACCGCCGGCCTCGAAGGCGCCGGAGAAGCGCTCGTAAGGCGTGAGGCCTTCCTCGTCCTTGTAGAAGCCTATGCTCATGGCCGCGCAGCCGGAGGCCGTCACGATGTAGTTGCGCTTGGCGAACTCCACAGCTATCTCGGCTACCTCGCGGTTGCCGTGTGGGTAGTTCGCGCAGCCCACGAGGGCCACGACGCCCGGTATCTCGCCCAGCACGATGGGGCCGCCGACCTCACGTATCTCCACGTCCTGGATGGCGCCACGGCCAGCGCGGACCTTGAAGCGCTCTTCCTTCAGCTCCTTCTCAGCGGCCTTGACCATGTAGGTGTGCACGGGTATCCCCTGCGGGCAGGCGTTCTCACACCTGGCGCAGCCCACGCACTCGTCTAGCAGCCTGGCCAGGGCCGTCAGGTCACCCTCGGCTGCCTTCTTCATGGCCTTAGGTATGGGCAAGTTGTTCGGGCAAGCACGGCGGCAGGAATTGCACTGGGTGCAGCGCTTAGCGCCCTCTATGACCTCCGATACGTCTGGCAGGGCCTTAAGGGCCTTCCTCTGGGGCGCAACGCGTAAGGCTACTTCAACGGCCACCTGGGCTGCCTTCTCGGGCTCAAGTATCAGGGCGCCCGGCTCCTTGTAGCTGGCCAGGTCCTCCACGATCTCCTCAACGGGGTCGTGCGTGCGGTCGGGCAGGCCGTGGCAGGCGACCGGGCTGGTGGCTATGAAGGGCGCCTTCACCTTCTGGGCTTCCTCAAGCAGGTTGGTGCGGACGCACTGCTCGTCCACCACTATCACGTCCGCCACGCCAGCGCGGACGAAGCGGAGCTGCCAGCTTATCGGCCCCACTATCTTAGCGCCGGGGTTGTAGCGCGTCACGTCGTGGGCCGTGCAGCACATGCCGCATACTTCCACGCGCCCGTAGAGGCCCTTCTCGTGTAAGTAATCCACGATGTAGACAGCTGGCGGGACGTTGTGGCCCACGACCAGGATCACGGGTTTCTCCCTATCCACCGTGCCCCAGCCCAGCTCCACTAAGGGCGCTTCTGGGTCGGCCTTCGGGAAGTTGTAGGCCGATATCTGTGCTATATCGGCTACCTCCATGGCCACGTGGTCCAGCATGCCGGCGTGAAAGACCTTGGACTCGAAGTCCAGGTAGTGGCCTTCTTGGCCCGTGTGCGTGCAGGCGAGCAGGTGGACGAGCTGGGTCTCCACGTAATCTAGCACTTCCTCTAGGTCGCCGAGGGTCTTGGGCCTTATGCCACAGACGAGCCTTATGTTAGGCGCCTCGAGGTAGACGTTACGGCCTCCCACGTCTATGGGGTGCCGGCGCCCGTACTTCTCTATCAGGTGCTCTAACAGGTGCCTGGCGTGGTGGGTGTGCGTGGAAGCGCCTATGCAGGCCGCTATGAGGACAATACGCGATAGCTGGGCCCTCAGGTCCAGGCCGCAGGCGCCTCGCTTGCCCTTGGAGAGGTCGCACTTGCCGAAGGTGCAGAGGCAGCAGAGCTCGCAGAAGGGCAGGTAGTAAGGCCTGTAGCGGTTGAGGAGCTTGAGGTCCCAGGAGCGCAAGTCCGTGATCTCCGGGAAAGGCGTCGGCCCTATAGGCTCTTCCCACTCTTCCTCGAATATCCTCCCTATGGATATGGTGAGGCCCTTAGCCTTCAGCACATCAGACGCGAGCTCCTCAACCTTCAGGTGAAGTGCCCTCTTCGCCAATCCCCGGCACCCACGGCAGGTGGGGGGTCCGCATAAATACCTTTCCTCCACCTGTCGGGCGGCCTCTCGCCTCGGGAAAACATAAGGACCTTCAACAATAACGCAACGTGCTGAATTTCTCCCTCAATGCCCTTACGGCTTCCCTGGCCTCCTGTGTCTTGAGACGCCCCATCAGGACGCCGGATAGAAGGCCCGCTACGGCCTTCATCTCCTCCTCTCCCATGCCCCACCTGGTCAGCTCCTGTGTCCCGAGCCTCCCGGCCCTATCTACTATGATGTTCGCCTCCTCCAGCTTCTCGGCCAGCCTGCTGTAGGGCACGCCCAGCTCGCGCTCGAGCTGCTCCACGTTTAGGAGGACCTGGTGGGAGCGTGTGTAGCCCTTGTGGCCGTAGAGGACGGGCAAGCCGTGTTCCTCGAGGCTCTTGGCGAGTGCTTTAGCGTTCGCCACCACCTGCCTGGCGTAGTCCCGGCCATGCTCCTGCATCTCGGCTAGGGCCTGGGCTAAGGCCGCTACGCGGTTCAGGTGTGGGTTATCGAGTGTCTTGAGCTTCAAATTCGCCCTCACGCGTTCCGCGATCACATCATCGTCCGTGAGCACTAGACCGCCCTGGGGGCCGAAGAGCGTCTTATGCGTGCTGCCTATGACGATATCCACGCCCTCCCTGAAGGGCTCGGGCTGGAACTCGCCGCCGGCCATGAGGCCTAACACATGGGAGGCGTCGTAGCCCAGGTAAGCGCCTACCTTATCGCAGGCTTCCCGGATGCGCTTCAGGTCGTATGGGAAGAGGATGGTAGAGGCCCCGAGTATCACGAGCTTAGGCTTGGCCCGCCGGATGGCCTCTTCACAGGCCTCGTAATCCAAGTCAAACACTGCCTTATTGAAGGGCAGGAAGCGTACTTCCAGGCCCAAGTAGGAGGGCAGGAAGCGCGGCCCGTAGCCCGGGTAGCCGCCGTCGCGCTCTTCTATGCACATGATGGTGTCCCCGCGCTCCGTGAGCGAGGCGAGCATTATCAAGCCAGCTATGTGGCCCGAGAGGGGCTGGAGGAAGGCGTGCTTACAGCCGAAGAGCTCACAGGCTATCTCCTGCCCGATGCGCTCTATCTCATCCGCGTATTTGGTCCCGCAGTAGAAATTGCCGTAGGGCACGTGGAAATCGGGCGCTTCTTCAGGCCTGAGGGAATAGCGGTGGCCGAGGTCGGAGGCCAGTATAGAACGCACGGCCGGGCTGGTCACGTTCTCTGAGGGCACTAGGTTAAGGCAGTTCTTCAGGCGCCACTCGTCGTGGGCCTTCACCAGCTCGTAGATGCGCAAGGGCAAGCACCGCCTCCCGGCCGCGCTCAGGGAGCCCTCAGGACTCATAAGGTTCATCACTGCCCGTGCTCCGGCGGCTCTTCCCTCTTCATCGGGCATTAAGCATTAGACCGCGTGAAACTTAAGTATTTAGATGCCAGGGCGGCTCTAGGGGAGGAACCTGCCTCCCAGGGCTAATTAGCGTGCTGGACGGGTGCCTCCCGTGCCGCCTTCCTCAAGGCGCTCCAGGGCGGCTGCCACGATGAGCGGGAAGGCTATGGTAGCATCGCAAATGACGGTCACGAAATCGGCCCCAGGGCGGACCTTGCTCCAGCTTATGGCTTCTTCCAGCGGCGCCCCGCTCAAGCCGCCTGGCTCGGGCCTATCGGTCGTGATCTGGACCGCGTAATCGGCCCCGTCGCGGAAGGTGGTGGCGAACATAAGGAAGTGCTTGGGCATGCCGCCGCCCAGGATGATGAGGCCCACGCGCTCGGCGGGCAGGAGGACGTTCATGAGCTCGCTCAGGTCGCCGAAGGGGTCTAGGCGCAAGCCCAGCTCGTCCGAGAGGGTCCAGAGCTGGAAGCCAGCCACGCAATCCACGAAGCCAGGGCAGATTATAGGCACGCCCTTCCGGGCGGCGGTGGCCACTATGGAGTTCGGGTCCTCCAAGCGCAAGCCCAGCTCCCTTATCAGCCTAGCGCCGGAGATACGGGCCTTCACGTCAGCCGGCAGCTCGGCTAACATGCGCCTCAGCCACTTCTCCAGGGCCGTGAACGCACGCATCTCTATGAAGATGTCCCCTATTCTGCCCATGTGCTCCTCACGCAACCGCATGTCATTGGCCCTGAAGGTGCCCACGTAATGCCTGAAGCCCAGGGCCTCTACTAGGTCGTGCACCACGTTCGCGCCCGTGGTCACGATAGCGCTCAGGAGGCCCCGGTCCACTAGGTCCCTTATGACGATCCTCATGCCGCCCGGCACGAGGGCGCCCGCCAGGCTGAGGAAGACAGCGCAATCGGGATCCGAGAACATCTTAGCCACTATCCTGGCCGCGCGGCCCAGCCTACCAGCGCCTAAGACGCCACAGGCCTCCATACGGGCCAAGAGGGTGCCTACGGTCATACCCGGCTCCACGCGGATGTGCTCCACGGGCTGTTCATGGGCCATGGCTGCTCGGCGGAAGGGCAGGAGCGGCTAAATATGTGTTCACACAGGCTCGGCTCGAGGGCTATCTGGTTATCGCGGTCCCCTGCTATCACCCACGGCATCGTTACCCCTAATCCGAGCTTAGGAAGATAGCTGGGGCGGGGCCGCGCTCACTTAACGCGCATTATCTTGGCCCGCCCCAGGATGCGCCAGTACTCAACCTCCACGCCCGGCTCGAGCTTAGACCTGATGTCTTCTTCCTCGGGCAAGGGAGCCTCGAATACCTCGTAGGTCTCTAGGTCCATTAACTGGACCGCGTTCGGCATGATGGAGAGCACTTGCCCGGGCCTCTTCTCCACGATAGGCACTTCCACCTGTGCGTCCACGGGCTTCACGAGACTGCGCTTCACGCCATCGAAGATGCCTATGGCCACCACACGGGCCTTGGCCGAGCCGTGCTTGCCGGGCTTGGACTTCGTCATCTCCACGATACGGCAGGGCTCGCCATCTATGACTATGTAGGAGCCCACCCTCAGGGAGCCGAGCTCAACTGGCTTGCTCACCCTGTTTCACCTCGCGGTAGCTATTTAGGGAGCTACTTATAAGACTGGTTTGGCGGTGCGTGCGAGGGATTGTTGCGCACAGCCGCTATAGTAGCTAATCCCACCAAGCCCGATGCCCTTAGGCTGGCCGAGAGGGCATTAGCCCTATTGGAGGCAAGAGGGCTCGAAATAACCCTCGAGGAGGACCTGGCCCACAGGCTCGGCAGGCCGGACCTAGCGGCGCCCCTAGAGGCCCTCAGGCCAGACTTATTAGTGGTGATAGGTGGCGATGGGACAGTCCTCCGGGCCTGCCTACGCCTGTCGGACAACAGGCCTTTAATACTAGCCGTGAACGCCGGAGGGAGGGGTTTCCTGACCACCGTCGAGCCGGGAGAGCTAGAAAAGGCCATTAATACTTGCCTATCGGGCTCCTTCGAAGTCGAGGAGAGGGCGAGGGTAGAGGCTTCCGCGGACGGGGTTAGGCTGCCGGACGCGCTAAATGAGGTCTGCCTGACCTCGAAGGTCCCAGTTAAGTTGTTAGGGGCTGTCGTCTACAAGGGCGATGAACTCCTAATGGCCTTAGAGGGAGACGGGCTCATAATAGCAACACCCACGGGTTCTACGGGCTACTCGCTCTCCTGCGGAGGCCCTGTCATCGACCCGGGTCTCAAGTGCCTGGTCCTGACGCCCATATGCCCCATAAAGCCGACCTGGCCCTTGGTGCTGCCGCCTGGCGCTGAGGTCCGCGTGGAGGTCAGGAAGGCCAAGGTGCCCGTCGCGGTAGTAGATGGCCAAGTCGTG
>Ga0190367_1001236_pt1 | contig 15173 bp, 19 predicted proteins | sample 4872181011_MG_FD_171838 | JGI IMG/M metagenome (GOLD analysis project Ga0190367, IMG submission 171838) | Hydrothermal vent microbial mat bacterial communities from Southern Trench, Guaymas Basin, Mexico - 4872-18-10-11_MG | ecosystem: Environmental > Aquatic > Marine > Hydrothermal vents >...
AGCCGGAGCTTTAGAAGATTTAGAGAAATATGATTTCGGTCTCCCTCCGCATACTTTAATTATTCCTGGTTCACTACACCCGATGGAGGCTGAAGCCTTAGTTTTACTATGCGGCGCGGATAAGGGGTTGGTTGAGAAATGGATGAAAAGAACAAAGTGAAGAGGTACATCTCGGGAGTTTTAAAGATACTCTCCGAGGTAAAAACTAGCGATGAGAAAATAGGCTATATAGTGGACTTGGCCGAAAGGTACTGCCAAGACGCTCAGTACTACCTTAACGAAAAAGGCGACGTATTTACGAGCTTAGCTTGTATAGCGTACAGCGAAGGACTGCTTGATGCTCTTAGATTCCTAGGTTTTTTAGATTTCGAGTGGCCGAGGGAGATACCAAAAGAGAAGAGAGTACTGGTCGGCGGAGTTTTCGACTTATTACATCCCGGACACGTATATTTACTGAAAAAGGCTAAAGAAAAGGGTAGGCTAATTGTGATAATTGCCCGTGATGATAACGTAAAGAAAATGAAAGGTCGTCCTCCAGTGATTCCCGAAGAACAGAGGTTAGCTATGGTGAAGAGCATTAGGTATGTGAATGAGGCGTACCTAGGCGAGAAGGAGTTTAGCGTGGAGAAGATAATTGAGAAATACAAGCCGGATATAATAGTCTTAGGGCCCGACCAGGACGGCATCGCGGAAATCGTTGAGAAAGCCGCGGCCAAGCACGGAGTTAAAGTGGAAAGAATATCGAATAGGGTAAAGAACTTCCCGTTAACTTCCTCTTCTCAGATAGTGAAGAAGATATTAGAGATTTTCGGAAAGCTCTCTAACTCTAGCAGAGGCTAATATGTGGGCTTGGCGTATAGGCTCGGGAAGCTTAAACCCCTTTTTAGTCGCCCAGAGCACCAGACGTACTGCCGTTTCTAGAGAAATTTTATGGCCAATACTAACGTAGATAGGCTTCGCTCTCCTAAAAGTTTGAACAGCAGCTCCTATAACCTCGCCGCCGTGTACTACTGGTGCCCACTTCCCCCTCCAACTCCCCACGCGACCGCACAATAACTTCTTGGCGATGCCTATAGACGGTTTGTCTACGATTAAGCCTAGGTGGCAGGCGAAACCGGCTCTATAAGGGTGTAGAAGCCCGTTCCCGTCCACCATAAGGATATCAAAATCGCTCTTTAATTTCTTTAAAGCGGCGAACGCCGGATATACCTCTCTAAAAGCCAGTAGGGTTGGTATGTAGGGGAAGCGTACAGGCACAACCGTCGACGCGCTGTCAATGATCTTGAACTCAGGCATTTTAACTACTACGGCCGAGCTTACGCCTAGATCGCCTCTATAGGCTACATCTACTCCGGCGATTTTCTCCAACCTATTTGGGAGAATATCTTGCTTAATTATGAGTTCCGAAATCCTCTTTTGAACATATCTAGCCCTCTCGATCGAAAAATTAGTAGAGATTTTCATTTTTTCATCCTATCTAGAGCTTTTAGAATTTCTTGAGATTTCTTCGCATAAAGTATGTCGTTTTGAGATGTCTCCAGAACATATCTAATCCTATCCACTTTCCTGCGTAAGCCCGGCGTTAAGGCATCCGGAAAGGAAAACCTAGAAAGCTCGCTATATATTTCCTCTATGTAGGCGTAGTACTTCGCGGCTCTTTCAATATCGTCGTTTATCAAAGCTTGAACGAGCTCTCTCCTAAGCTCTCCAGCTACATCCGCTAAGCCGAGAAGGAAAGCAATGTAGTCGTCCCTGGGTAAATCCTCCATAGCCTCTAATTCTCCCTTTTTAATATATTCGTATAATAGCTTAACCTCATAGTACTCCATGAGAGCTTCATGGACTATGCCGCTATGGTACATCTCGGGGAAACAACGGCACTTCTTCCGCATTTCCGCAATCTGAGATTCGAGAAAATTCAGTGCTTCGTTGATGCCTTCTAGCTCCTTTCGATGGATTTTGTTTACGATATCTCTACATTTTCTTATTATCTCGCGTGAGGTTTTTATCAGTTCTTCTCGGACTCTATCCTTCTCCTCTAGGTATTCAATAATTTTATCAATGATTTCCTGCATGTTACCGTGTAACTCAAATCAAATATTTAAGTGTAGGCTGAAAACGTGGACGCGAAGGAAAAAAGAAAGTGGTTGTGGGTCGGCAAGATAGCTAGGAAAACGCTGGTTAAGGCTGTGGATTTGATACACGAGGACATGCCCGTATTAGAGTTTGTAGAGAAGCTCGAGAATTATATAAAGAGCTACGCCTCACCTGCGTTTCCAGTCAACGTTTCTATAAATCACGTTGCAGCTCACTATTCGCCGGGAATATATGACTCTACAGTGATACCGGGGGATTCCATAGTTAAAGTAGATGTAGGCGTTCACAAAGACGGCTATATAGCTGATGCCGCGATTTCAATACCGTTAAACCGGGACTATGAAGAGCTTTCCCGAGCTTCTTTCGAGGCTTTAATGGAGGCTGAGAAAGCCATAGCGCCTGGAGTAAAAACGGGGTCTATTGGAGCATTTATAGAGCATGTTATCCTCTCGTATGGCTTTAAGCCTATTAGGAATCTGACCGGGCATAAAATCTCCCGTTTTAATCTTCACGCGGGTAAATCAGTGCCGAATACTAAGACGGCGTTTAGTGATAAAATCGAAGAAGATGAAGTTTACGCCATAGAACCTTTCGCTACAGACGGGGCGGGATACGTAGTCGAGCTCAGCGAAGGCTTCATATATAGGATAATATCCGCTAGAAGAACTGGCGATAAAAAACTAGACTCTATTTTGAGAGAAATGTGGAGGCGCTTTAGAGGATTGCCGTTTTCCGAAAGATGGGTCGCCGATTTTGTAGGCAAGGAAAAGGCTAAAGACCTCCTAACTGCGCTCTTGAAGAAAAAAGTGATAATGGTGTATCCAGTTCTCGTAGAAAAGGAAAGAGGATTCGTATCCCAGTTCGAAGATACAGTAATAGTCACCAGGGAAGGCCCCATAGTGACTACCGGTATCGCCGAGTTAGCAAGAGAAATATTATAAGATGTATACACGGCTTATAATATCCACAGGTGCGGGAATATGCAGAGCGTAGACACCGTAGTCGTGGGAGCCGGGCCCGCCGCACTAATGTTCGCTAGAGTTGTAGCGAAGAAAGGAATTAAAGTGATTGTATTTGAGAAGGAGAAAAAATTGGCTATAAAGCCTTGCGGCGAGGGTATAAGCTCTAGGGTTTTAGATACGGCTGAATTACCCAGGTACACAGAGCCTTATTTCATCGACCATAAGGTTAAAAAGGCCATAATTTACGCGCCAAACAATACAGCTAAGGAGATCTCCGGTGGAGGGAAGACTTTAGGTTATATTATAGATAAGAGAGCTTTCTTACAAGTTATGGCGAATTATACTGTAGACGCCAACGCCGAAATACGGATAGGAGAGAGAGTTAGAAAGGTAGAGAGGAAGGAGGACGGGTACCTAGTCTATACAGATAAGCAGGCTGTTAAAACTAGGCTTCTAGTCGGCGCCGACGGCTATCTTTCCCTAGTCGCGAGGCAGACCGGGCTGGAGAGGATGGGGGAGAGAGAAGTAATACCCTCGCTACAGTACGTAATGGTGAACGTAGAGCTCCACGACGAGGACGCTACAGAGTTTTACTTAGGGTCGGAGGTAGCGCCGCTAGGCTACGCTTGGGTGTTCCCTAAGAGCGAGAAAATAGCTAACGTCGGTATAGGAGTACGAGGGGCTTCGGCTAAACTATACCTAGACAAGTTTATTAAAAGCCACCCGGAGATGTTCTCTAAGTCGTGCGCGGTCGAGTTTGGCGGTGCAGCCGTCACCATCAGTGGACAATTAAAGAGAATAGTTGATGATCATTTAATCTTGATAGGAGAAGCCGCGGGACAGGTTATTCCTTTGACCGGTGGAGGAATACATGCATCTATTGCTGGCGGTAAAATTGCAGGAGAAGTCATAGTTGAAGCTTTCGATAAAGAAGATTTCTCTCGAGACTTCTTGCGAAGGTATCCGTTGAAGTACAGCGAGTACTGGGGTAAGAGAATACGGGATAGCCTTAGAGCGTTAAAAGTTATCGAGAAGTTAAGCGATAAAGATCTAAATCTGCTAGCTGAAGTTCTAGACTCTGAAGATGTGCTGGACTTAGCCAATGGAGAAAATATTAAGAGAGTCGCTCTAAAACTGCTTAAGCATCCGATTTTAAGCGTAAAAGTAGCTAAAGCCCTACTATCTTAGCGCTATTCTAGCCTCTCAATATCCACGCCCAATTTTTTCAATTTGCCTTTTAAAGTGCTAAGCTCATGCTCTATCTTTAAAGCCTCCTCTTCTATCGAGGGTCGCCTAACCTGGCGGGTCTTTATGGTTAGCCTACAAGTCCCGTCTGGTAGTAGAGCATGGCGAGTACAAAGCGCAAACTGGCACTTATACCCTGTACATTCATCGCCAGTCCACGAGCAGAAAGCCACTAGGTCGATACCGCGCTTACGTATGCTTAGCGCCCTTTTAGTGCACACAAAAGCCCTAAAAGGACAAATAGGGGTACACTTTGATACCATCGGAACTCCCCACTAGCATAACTCCGGCATAGACGTCGCATATCTATCGAAGTAGAGGTATATATTTCTTATCAGTAGAGATGAGCCAACTCTAGGCTATATTAATAAGTATGTATAAATAGCGTTCGGCTGATTTTTTTAGGGGATTTAAGATGCCCGTGAGGAGGGTAGAATCCGGGATACCGGGTCTAGATAAGATACTGCACGGTGGCATACCTTATCGAAACGTAGTTTTACTATCCGGAGGACCAGGTACCGGCAAGACTATTTTTGGTCAACAATACCTATTTCATGGATTGAAAAACGGGGAGAGAGGTATTTTAGTCGCTCTAGAAGAGCATCCAGTTCAGATTAGGATAAACATGTCTCAATTTGGGTGGGATGTTAGACCTTACGAAGAACAAGGTAAGTTCGCTATTGTCGACGCTTTTACTGGAGGCATAGGAGAAGCGGCGAAACGCGAGAGATATGTTGTCAGATCTATAGATGATGTTCCCAGTTTTATAGATGTTGTTAGAGAAGCTATCAAAGATATAGGAGCAGAGAGAGTAGTCATAGACTCCGTAACTACCCTGTACATGACTAGACCAGCTGTCGCTAGAGCCGTCGTTATGAACTTAAAAAGGGTATTAGCGGGTCTCGGATGTACTTCCATTCTAGTTTCTCAGATTAGCGTCGGAGAAAGAGGATTTGGAGGACCAGGCGTCGAACACGCGGCGGATGGAATAATAAGACTTGATTTAGACGAAGTAGAGGGAGAACTTAGGAGAAGTTTAATAGTTTGGAAAATGAGAGGCACTAGCCACAGCATGAAGAGACATCCCTTCGAGATAACGGATAAAGGACTTATAGTTTACCCAGATAGAGTACTTAAAATATCGAGAGGAATCTATAGAGAAGAGAGGGTGATTTAATGGAGGAAATCCCCTTAAAGCCTATATCACGAAGTGATATACACAAGTTGGAGACCGCTCTGATAGTCTCTACGCTCCTAAGAGAAGACGTCATAAACAAGATAAGAGAAAGCACTGAGAGGATAACCTGGATAGATTCCTTAGCGGTAGCAGCTGCCGCGCTCGCTAGATCTAAAGCCGGAATGAGCACTTCAGCTATAGCAGACGATCTTGGAAGGAGCGAAGCGACTATAAGGAGGCACCTATTGGGTAAAACTGAGGCAGGGAAGCTGGTTTTAGAGACCTATAAAAAATTCGTAAAAGAGGGCGTGAAGATAGAGCCTCCGGAGGCACTCACTCCTGAGTATACGAAACTGCGTGAAGCTTTAGAAGAGGAAAAGAAGAAGAGAATGGTCCTTGAAAAGAAATTGGAGGATATTAAGAAAAAACTGGAGAGCATACTGGAGAGCATATAGGCGCTCGAAATGCTATCGGGTAAAGAGATTTTTAAGCTTATAGAAGAGAAAAAACTACTAATCAAACCATTCGACGAGGATATAGTGAGAGAAAACGGCGTTGACTTGAGAATAGGCGATGAAGTAGCAGTGCTTCTCAATAACCCTAATCCTCTAGATCCAGATAGGATAGGCGCGATCGACCTAAAAGAGTACTTTAAAATCTTAAAGATCGATGATAGCTTCGTACTTCAGCCTTATATGAAAGTTTTAGTAACTACTTTAGAGTACATCAAAATGCCGGAAAACATAGGCGGGCTTGTGGAGTTGCGCAGCACTTTCGCCAGACTTGGGCTATCAATACCCCCTACTGTTATAGATGCGGGGTTTGAAGGTCAAATAACTCTAGAAGTTCACGGAGGAGCTTTCCCGGTAGTTTTGAAGAAGGGGATGCGTTTCGCCCATGTAGTCTTTATGGAGGTAAAAGGTGAACCTGTGCCCTATAGGGGCAGGTATCAGAGGCAGAGAGGAGTAACTCTGCCTAGGTAAAGCGCGGATGCGCGAAGAATTCGGAGAATTCCTACTTAACACCCTGCTTAAGCTTTATCCTGACTTAGTTTCTAAAGCTCGTTCGAGGATTGGAAGAGATCCGTTTAGGCTTCTTGTGGTGACAATGCTCTCTCAGGTTACTTCTCGCCAGAATCTGGTAAAAGCCGTTGAAAACTTAGATAAACGCGTGGGCATATCGCCCGAGAAAATAGCTCAGGCCCCCTTAAAGGAAATAGAGGAGGCTATAAAGCCAGCTGGCCTTTATAGGCAGCGTGCCCGGAAGATAAAATCCTTAGCCCAAATAGTATTAGAAAAGTATGGGGGAGATCTATCCTTTATAGCTAACTTGGATACGGAGAGAGCCAGAAAAGTTCTTTTGTCGCTTCCCGGAGTCGGGGAGAAAACTGCCGACGTGGTCCTATTGTTCTCCTTTAATAGAGGGGTTATGCCCGTTGATACCCACATATGGAGAATATCTAAAAGACTAGGATTAGCGAAAGCTAATTCTAAATATCGGGAGATTAGAGAGATTTTAGAGAAAATATTTCCACGCGAATATATGGCATTCGCTCATATAGCACTGATAGAGTTTGGACGTCAAATCTGCCGGGCGAGAAAACCTAAATGCGATTCATGCCCTTTAAGAGAACAGTGTCCGAAGAGAGGAGTCAGCGACCAGAAACTCGATCACAGTTCACACGGGGAGTTCAGTCATCATCCGACTATAAATAAGTGAAACCTTGATAAAAACCTTCAGGATATAACCAGAAGGTAAGTTTAAGCCTTTACAATATCTCACGCAATCTGATAAATCCGAAGATCTAACGTCACAATCGGAGAGCGTAGGAATGCTTATAACCTTATCTTGCCGAATCATTGAGGGGGAAGGTTTATGGGCTATGAGGTACCCGTGACCAGTGTGTCCGCTGGTATTCCTAGAAAAGTTATACTGGGAATAACGGGGGCTATTATAATCATTATAGCTATAGTCATAATCGCTTTCACGATGATAGCCACAGTGAAATTCGGTTATGTCGGTATCATACTTGACCCCATGACCGGCAGTATTTGGAGCGTGGGCGAGGGGCCGAAATACGTTATAAAGCTTCCTTGGCAGATATTGGAGCAGATATATGTGGGCCAGGAGACTCTTGACATGTGGTCTAGCGGTGGACGTACTGGAGAATATCCGGCCATCAACGCTTTTACAAGCGATGGTTTAGAAGCAAGAGTGGATATCACGATCCAGTATCATATAGACCCAGGTTATGCCATCGAGATATTTAAGAGGTATCCTAGGATGGACTGGGAGGATAGGACTCTAGCTCCAGTACTGAGACAGATAGTACGCGACATTATAGCGGATTATAGGGGGACCGATACCATACCTAAGCGCGACGAAATAGCTCAGAAAATAGCAGAACGCTTCGTGTCAGAATTGCAGAAAATAGGGCTATCCAGCATAGTCATAGACAGTATAAACTTGAGGAATATAGACCTACCGGAGCAGTTTAAGAAAGCTTTAGAAGCTAAATTAACCGCCGAACAGCAGAAAATACAGGCGGAATACGAACGAGAACGAATTATAACACTGGCCAACGCGACAGCTATGGAGCAGATATTAAAGGCTAAGGGAGAAGCCGAAGCTCAGATATTAAGGGCGGAGGCAGAAGCTAAGTCTAAATTGATTATAGCAAACGCCACTAAAGTACAAATTCAACTCGTGAAAGAGGCTCTCGGAGATCCTAGGTACGCAGTGGAATACTTCAAGTATCTCTACTTAGCTGAGATGGCGAAAAGCGGCGCGGTGATAGTCGTGAGCGGGGAGATGACACCACTGATAACTCTGCCTACTCAGCGCGCTGAGTAGTAAACATTATAACTGCAGCAGCTATTATCCTACTGGGGCGGTGGATGATTGATCAGAGTTACAATGAACCGTGAATTGAAGGCATTAGGATGACACCGCCTTTTCTCGGCATCGTCGAAAAACTTGCAAAAAAGTATCGATTCCACAAAGATAGCGTAGCCTGCATCGCCGGTCTCTACGGAGTAAAAGAAGCCGAGAAAATTTTAGAAGCTCTTAAGACCCCCAGTAAGAAGTATTTCATAAGGATAAATACACTTAAAACTTCTAGAGAAGAAGTTCTGGCAGAGCTGAAAAACTTGAATTTAGACGCTAAACCCCACCCTCTGCTCAAAGAAGCAATTTTCCTACCAGTCCGCGGCCCCTACGAGATCAAGCTACACCCTAAAAGAGTTATTGCCGACAAGAAAGCAGCTGAGAGCGTCTATCTCGGAGCAAACCTATATGCTGTGGGCGTATTAAAAGTCGTAGGGAAAGTCCGTGAGGGAGATTACGTAACAGTGGTGGATCCTACCGGGCTCCCCGTAGGGGAGGGGATTTTAGCTTTAGACCCCGATAAGATTTTCTCTAAGAGAAAAGGGCTTGCCGTTAAAACTCTTAAGTCAGTTTTTAAAGTGCCCAGCGTTAGAGAATTAGACCTGTATAGGAAAGGGTGGGTTTACGATCAAAGCTTGCCAGCTATGATCGCAGTAAAGAACTTAAATCTAGAACCTGGGTTTAAAGTAGTGGATTTATGCGCGGCTCCCGGAGGGAAGACCTCCCACGCTGCACAGCTTATGAAAAATACTGGCGAGATTCTGGCCGTAGACCGCTCTAAGCCGAAAATACAGAGGTTGAGAGAGAATCTACGAAGACTAGGAATTAAAAATGTAAAGATATTAGAGGCAGACGCCCGCTACCTGGACCTCATAATTGGGGAGCGGGATTTCGACGCGGCAATAGTGGACCCGCCCTGTTCAAGCTTAGGTGTTAGGCCTAAGCTGAGTAGTACAGTATCAGCAGGGGATATTCTGAATTTATCAAACTATCAGTTTCAATTCCTCAAGGTGGCTTCTAAACTCGTTAGGAGAAAGGGAAGGATCCTATACAGCACGTGCACATTAACTCTCCAAGAAAATGAGCTTAATGTTTTGAAAGCTATGAAAAAACTCAATCTTAGATTAATAAAACAGGTGTACTTTATCGGGTGTAGGGGCTTCATCTACAAGATTGGAGAAAAAGTCCAACGCTTTCTACCACATTTACACGATACGCCAGGCTTCTTCATAGCTATTTTAGAGAAACTTTGAGTAAAAGATTTCATCGGTAAGCCTCTGCCTTATTTTATAGAAAAACCCCGGTTCGAAACTGTGGACCCTAACCAAACTAAATCTCCTACCGCGAAGAGAAATCTTTACTCTTCCCCGCTTCTTTAAATAAGTCGAAATATAGCCATCGATCACTAGCACTGAATCAGTGAAAATTTTCAGTTCTAGAATAGATTCCGGGCTAAAAACTACAGGCTTTATTATTGGAGAGAAAGGAGATATAGGAGTAAATATTAACGTTTCAAGCTCCCAGTCTACTATAGGACCTCCTTGGGAAAGAGAATAAGCCGTAGAGCCTAGAGTGGTCGCCGCTATAACTCCATCACACCTACCTTTCATAAAAACTACTCCGTCTCTGCTTAATTCAAAAATCATCATCTTCCCCCTCTCCCTATTATAAGCTACGATTTCATTTAGAAAATTCAAATTCTTGCCGCTCTCTAGCTCCGCGAGCCCGGTCCTCCAAGTTTTTACTTCGTATTCTCCCCTAGCGATTAAGTCGAAGGCTTTGCGGTAATTGCTTCTATTTATGTTATAGAAAAAGCCCAGAGTCCCGCTGTTAACCAATATCATGGGTAATTCTCTTTTTATTGCATGAAAAACCTTTAGCAGTGTCCCGTCGCCGCCGACTACTACTAATGCATCTAGATCTTCTGCTTCGATAGACTTTACCCCTATCCGATCTCTCCCCAAGATATGGGCTAAATTCTGAGGAAGACATACTATGAATTCTCTTTTTTCCAAAAAATCAAGCAATTCCAGGATAAAACTTCTCACTTCAACATCTTCGGCTTTAAACATTAGGCCTAGCTTTTTGATCTTCATAATACTTCCAATAAAAGATGCTTTAACAAGATATAAATAAAGCGACCCCATACTGTCTTTACGGTGAGACGTGTTATGTCTACGAGACCAGAGGAAGCGGGAAGTCTTAAAGTAGGATCTTTCGTAGTGATAGACGGAGAACCCTGTAGGATAGTTAGCGTGGAGAAATCCAAACCCGGTAAGCATGGCTCCGCTAAAGTCAGAATTGTAGCTATAGGCTTATTCGATGGGGTAAAGAGAAACCTGGTGGCTCCCGCTGACGCCAGGGTGGACGTACCGATAGTCGAGAAAATACCGGCCCAGGTTATAGCGCGCTTACCGGATACCGTGCAGCTAATGCTCTTGACGACCTACGAGACTATAGAAGTGGCCTATCCGGAGGAAGAGGAATTAAAAAGTAGGATAGAAGAGGGAAGAGAAGTGGAGATTTGGAAGATCATGGACAGATACAAGATTATGAGAGTTCTTTAAAAACGAGAGGGGCGCTTTATAACTTGAGGCGGAACGAATAAATAGTGTTTTTGCTCTTCGCTTAATTCCCTAATTATCCTCTCAACGATTAACTTTACTGGATCTATCTTAGTTCTTTCCCTAATATCATCAAAAGATTCGAACGGCTTACGCCTTCTCTCTTCTAAGATCTTCCATAAAGTCCTCTTTCCGACGCCTCTCAGAAGCTCTAGACTATGCATCTTTTTAGTTAGGGGTGGTGCTTTGTTGAAAAATTCCACATATTCTTTTTCTCTCTTTTTAACTATTATAGCTAAAACTGCTGGCAGTTCCGCTTTTGCAGTCGCAGTTAAATCGTCATATGATAATCTCCTATTAACTTTAACTAGTCTTTCATCATACACTTTTCCTAGGTATACTCTATCTCTTATATTCAACTGGAGCCCTGGGAGAGGAGAAATTTCAAGAAGAGTAAAATAAGACTCGCCTACTGCTTGCGCTACAGGACCCCTATACCTCACCTCATGACTAGACATATAGCCGGGTCCATACCCAAAAGGTAGGTAATCGATTACGTATACATATTCTTCCATAAACTGTTTACGCTCGTAAAAACGTCTCATCGCGAATCCTCCGACTACTCCTTCCTGTACTTGTCCAACTCGTTGACTATCTCGGACAACTCCTCCGTGGTAAACGTCTTTTGAACTGTAGTCAGTATCGTCCTTAACTCCTCTATGCTTTTAGGCATAATGTTTAGTATTTGAATAGCAACTTCTTCAGGCAATCCCTTTTCCTCAATTAAGAATTTTCTAGCTTCCTCTACTTTATCCTCTTTTATCTTAGTAAAGGATCTAGCATATTCTAGCGTTATAAGTTGTATGCTATTCAACTCCCCTCTTTTCATACTGTCCTCTAGTATTTTTTTCACTTCAGCTATCGTAACCATTCTTTCAGAGAGCACTTCTGGCATCAGATACACCCTTGATGCTACAGTTATATTAGAGAAACTCTTATTTTATTTATTTCTATTTCCGTAAACACATTCTTTAACACGTTACTTAGAAACTGAACGTTTAACTCTTCACTCTCGCATAGATAGAGAGCCAAACTAGGGCAAAATACATTAAACTAATGAAAAAACGAATAGAAGAGAGAATTATGGGCCCGCCGGGATTTGAACCCGGGACCACTCCCGCGTCAGGGGAGTATCCTACCGCTAGACGACGGGCCCTCGAGGTTAAATATAAAGTAGGGGTGTATATATGTGTTTCAGGGGTACTTGTAGATGGGACAAAATGTTTCTCCGGAAAGAAAAAAACTAGTGGTGTTTTTGGGTCCTGCAGGTAGCGGGAAGACTACGCTAGTGGGTTCCTATGGGAAGTGGTTGGAGAAGGAGATGAACGTTAAAGTAAGCTACGTGAATTTAGATCCAGGAGCTGAAGTGCTCTTTTACAGTCCCGATTTTGACATTAGAGAACTATTCACGATTAGAGATATCATGGTTAAGGAAAAACTGGGGCCTAACGGAGCTTTTATCAGAGGTATGGATTTGATGCTTCAAATGAAGAAAGAAATACTCGATTCGATAAAGAAGATAGAGGGCGATTATATATTGGTGGATACCCCGGGTCAGATGGAGCTCTTCGTTTTTAGAGAGACAGGGCCAGAGCTTTTATCAGCGCTTAGATATGTGGGATATGTTGTGGGCGTATTGCTATTTGACCCAGTTATGGCTAGCTCCCCTCCTAGCCTAGTTGCTATGAAGCTTTTATCGCTCGTCGTCCAATTAAGGTTGGGGATAGATAACGTATTAATTTTAAATAAGATAGACGCCGTGAAGAACAGCGACGTTTTGAGGTTGGTAGAGGATTACGAGAGTTTAAAAGAGGCTTTGGCTTTTGATTCGAAGGGCTTGGTGAGCGATATGGCATCATCGCTTATTGATGTAGTAGAAGAATACACGCCGGCGAGCAGACTGGTAAAAATATCGGCGCTGAAAAAAGCTGGGTTTGAAGAGCTCTACGATATCCTCCACGAAGTATTCTGTACTTGCGGAGATTTAACCTAACTCCCGGCTTGTTAGCTCAAGCCATAAATCGCCCAGCGCTAGGTCCTCTTTTAGTCCTTCTTTCACGCTCGACTCGGAAACGCTCAGTTTAATTCTCTTAGTCCTTCCATATCTGCCCAGGCTCACTACCTGGGCGTTTATTACTCCTAGCATGTCTAGCTCGTTTATTATATCGCTTACTCTCCTCTGAGTGACCGGCTCGACTCCTACGCGCCTAGCTAGCTTCGTATACTGATCGTATATACTCCCTGTAGTTATCACCTTAACTCCCTTTTTGTGCAGAATAAGCACGGACACTAAGACGAGTTTGACATGAAGAGGCATAGATTTTATCAGATCTATGGCTAGATTCTTTTCTATCTCTTTCTGAGCCAATCTCACGTGTTCCCCCCTAACCTTAATCTCCCCTAGCCTCTCTGCGATATCAGCGGCTTTTAACAAGAGATCGAGGGCTAGCCTGCAATCTCCATTCTGCCTAGCCGCGATCGCAGCACATAGAGGGATAACGTCGTTTTCTAAAACTCCTGGTTGGAAGGCTTGCTCCGCGCGCATTCTTAAAATATCTTCTAGCTCTCGGCTAGTGTAAGGTGGAAATACTAATTCCTCCTCTCCAAGGCTACTCTTAACCCTAGCGTCGAGGAAATCCATGAAGCGGAGGTCGTTTGTAATACCTATCACGGAGACTTTAGAAACAGATAATTGATCGTTGATTCTGGTCAGAAAATACAACACATCGTCTCCTTTTCTCTTTACTAAGTAATCTATCTCGTCGAGCACCACGAGCATGAATCGCTTCCTGCGCTCAAGCCCTTTAACGAATCTCCTAAAAACCTCGCTTGTAGAAAGCCCTGTGAAAGGCACTCTCTGTCCCACCGCTTGAGCCAGCTCTGCTATAACTCTGTAACTGGTATCTGTATGTCTACAGTTTACATAGGCATAGGTAACTGTACCCCCGGCTTTTTTCTTCAACTCCCTTAAGACATATTTAGTAACAGCAGTTTTACCCGTTCCCGTCAACCCATAAATAAATACATTTGAAGGCCTAGAACCTGACAGGATTGGAGCTAAGACTAGCCCAAGCCTGTATATCTGCTGGTCTCTATGGGGGAGGTAGTCAGGTACGTAATCTGGTAGCAGTAACTCTCTCCTCTTGAATATCCTAGATACTTTAAATCTATCGAATAGGGAGCCTAAATCTACAGTTGTCCTTGACATAGTTCCATAGGAAGCATAGGAAATAGAGGTTTTATATACCGTAGAGATCGAAGCTAAGCTATATATACGGCAGTTATACCGTGCTAGCATCTAAGATATACGGCTAAGACTTAACGCCTAGCTGCTCTCTACAGACTTCAACCATTTCTAAGTAATCCTTCTCCCTCCAAGCGACTAATCTAACCTCTCTTATAGGACACTTGGAAAAATCGACTTCTTTCATAGCCTCAATTATAGCTTTCACCGACTCTCTTACTGGCACTCCACCAACGCCAGCACCTAGAGCGGGAAAGGCGATACACGAAACTCTACTGTGGCAGGCAACTTTAAAAGCCGCCCGCGCCGCCTTTTTAACGTGTCCAACGCTTATCGACATGGCGGGCCTCTCCATGGTCGGCGCGTGTATTACGCATCTAGCCTTTAACCTTCCGGCCCCAGTAACTACGGCTTCTCCTACGGATACGGGAGCATATTTCCTAGCTTCCTTCTCTATCTCCGCTCCACCTTTCCTCTTTATTGCACCTGCCACGCCTCCCCCCATAATCATTAAGGAATTAGCCGGATTAACTATAGCATCACAATCTTCCTCTGTTATATCACCCTTCTTCACCTTTACGACTATTTCTCCACACGTGAAAATCTCCAAATCCTTCACCAATAGACTTTATCCACGTCGATTTAAAAATGCTTGCTTTAACTACACTAAAATCGACACCATCATGCTGTATGTAGTTAAAAGACTTATAACCGTTCGTAACGACTTAAATCGGCAAGCACTCCCAGAGTAAAGGTTGTCTCGAAAAAAGCGCTCAAATAAAACTAGTTTATATTGAAAAGAGAATGGATAGCGCCGGGGCCGGGATTTGAACCCGGGCGCCCCTGATAGGGGCATCGGATCTCGAGTCCGACCCTTTAGACCTGACTCAGGCACCCCGGCCCAAGTTATAAGGGCTGCTATTTTCTTAAATAGCTTT
>Ga0190367_1001237_pt1 | contig 15173 bp, 15 predicted proteins | sample 4872181011_MG_FD_171838 | JGI IMG/M metagenome (GOLD analysis project Ga0190367, IMG submission 171838) | Hydrothermal vent microbial mat bacterial communities from Southern Trench, Guaymas Basin, Mexico - 4872-18-10-11_MG | ecosystem: Environmental > Aquatic > Marine > Hydrothermal vents >...
ATCCTTATGTCACAGCCTTTCGACTTGTAGTAAAACAGAGATTTACCCTCGAACGGCACTCTCGCCATATCTCCAAAGGTTGTAAGGATGACGTTCGCGTTCTGGATAAGGTGAAAAACCATCTGCAAGTCCACATCGGGGATGATGCAGACAGGACAGCCGGGCCCGCTGAGGAGTTTGAGGTTTTCAGGCAGCAAGCTTCGAAGGTTGTAGCGAGTTATAGTGTCTTCGTGTGTCCCGCAGAGGTGCATTATTCTTATTTCCTCTTCGCTCTCCATCTCCTTTTTTATCTTTGCTGACAGCTCTTTTATGCCTGCCTTGACTTTCTCCAGTGAGATCATTGTAACCCTCAATTATTCGATAAGAATTTCTGCAAGCATCTCCTCTATCTTCTTCGCCTCCTCCTCATCAACCTTCTGGATTGCAAAGCCAACGTGAACGAGAACGTATTCTCCAGGTTTTACATCGTCAACGAGGTCTATCCTTACCCTCTTTTTTGTCCCGCTGAAGTCAACGATGGCAAATGGATATTCAACGCTCTCCACTCTGCCAGGAATTGCTAGACACATTGCTATCACCTTTTATTCTGCTCGCTCGTAATATCTTGAAGCCACTCAAGCCACTCGTCAAAGCCTATGTCCTTCTTCAGATCCATCCTTATGATTTTCGCCTTTGCGTTGAGCTTTCTTGCATCTTCCACCATTTTGTCGACGTTTGCTTCAACCGCATCAGCTAAAGCGACCTTGTTGATGATAATTACGTCCGCAAGGCGAAATATCTCGGGATGTTTCTCAATCACGTCGTCACCTTCTGTAACACTCACCATCACAACGCGATAATCTTCGCCCAAATCAAAGTCAACGGGGCAGATGAGGTTTCCAACGTTCTCTATGAGCAGCAAATCAACGTCATCAAACTTCTCTATCGCATGATGTATCAGGTGGGCATCGAGGTGACATTCTTTGCCAGTGTTTATCGCTTCGGCTTTAACACTATGCTTCGCAACCCTCTCGTAGTCTGCCTTACCCACAACATCGCCCAAAATGGCACCTATTTTGATCTTGTCGCAAAGAGCATCAACGGTCTTTTCAATCAGAAGAGTTTTTCCACTTCCCGTAGCTCCCATTATGTTAATTGCAATAATACCATACTTTTTCAGGAACTCACGGTTTTCTGCTGCGAGCCTCTTATTAACCTCAAGTATATCGATCTCAGCGTCAACCTCAATCCGGTGCATATTATACCTCCATTTCTACTTTCTTAATTACCATGTCCTTACCACCTTCAACCTTAATAATTCCACCGCACTCGCAAATAGCGATAGGTTCGTCATAGCGCTTTCCGCATAACGTACACTCTATTTGGGGTTTAGTTATTTCGAGCTCCAACTCAGCACCTTCAGCAATCGTTCCACTGCTAGCAACCTGAAAGCAGAACTCGAGCTGTTCGGGATTTACAAGAAGGAGTTCCCCCATCTCTATATAAATTTTTGACACTTTTTTCGCCCCATTCTCCTCAGCAAGTCTTAAAACATGCTCCACAATCGCTTGGGCAAAACTCATTTCATGCACGGAGTGTTTTGACATTTTATTGTTATTATTCTTATCGCCCGAAAAGTCAATATGTGTAACGACAAAGAACCCATTGACAAAGATATCGACGCCTCCTCAAAAATGAGGACTCTATACAAGCGAAAGACAATCCTGACTGGGTACGGGCTTTACACGGGGTAATTGGAAAGATGGAGAAGTGAGAATATGAATACGATCGATATAGCTGCAATCCTTATATTCATTGGATGCTTCGCGGGCTATCACGGCTTCTACTTTCTAAATTCACAGGATTAACCCGGAGAAGACAATGAAGTCTCACGCAAACTTCTTCAGAGAAAAGGGAATAAAATACGTTCTGAGGAGGACAGCATCTTAGTACAGCATCTGAGGACGTAATCTCCGTAAGCAATCTTTTCGCCTCCTCTACCCTCTCCTCATTGGTATTCTCCTGAACCTGCTGACAAACCTGACAGAGCTGGCAAAGAGTCTCGGAATTATTGATACTGCACTTTTGAACTCCCTTCATGTTCTTATATCGTCCCTCCGTTATTACCGTCTCGTCAGCCTGTTTGCCATAACTCCGCCAGCCATCATAAAGGAGAGCAGGCATGGAAACCCACGAATACCTCGGCAAGCTGCTCAACAGAGGTTGTAGCTTCTATACTCTCGGGAGCAGCCGGTAAAAGTGGCGAGATGCTCACCAAAATTATCCCTTATACTTCTGATTGTGTGTTCACCATCTTTTGTGAGCCTATAGTATGCTTCCTGACCTCGTAGCTTAGTTTAAACCTCGCTTTACTGCGCTTTATGGCCGAAACGTAGCTTCTTTCAATGAGTTCCATGTCTTCCAGTTCTTTAAGCAGATGAAACAATATGTAAACATGCAGCGGACTCAGCTCATCGCTCCTGCTCAGCTAATCTGTTACTATCCCATCAAAAGCCAGATATACCACTCCGCTAGGTACTATTTTTAATGGGTAAGAAAGTTAGTGGCAAGGAACCAGCAAGCGACGAGCTGCTCGAAAAGGTTGCAAACCAGCAGATAAGGGCTGATTATAGGAAATCTCTTGGCAAAGAACATGCAAGACTTAGCTGGGATGTTGAGATAAAGAAAGCATTCAAAAAAGACAGGGAGTAGATTTTGAATGGAAGCATTTATCCACGAGAACATCGTCTGGGTAAGGGCAGCAAAAACACTGGAAAAGAGGGACTTCGGTGTAAAGAGAGGGGACAAAATAGTACTCCATCCCGTTGAGGCAGCATACCTCTCGTTCAAAGGGAGTATTGACGTTAGACTGGGAGAGAGGGTTTTGAGTCCGGAAGAGGTTCTTGAATGGTGCGCAACTGTCAACCCTTCGTACACATCCATGTTTTTCGTTTATCGCGATTTAAGGGAGAGAGGACACAGGGTAAGGCCCAAGGAAGAGGTACTGGTTGGAAGGGAATTCTTCCTTCCCACATCCGAGAGGGAGACCTTGGACTTTTACGGGATTTCAAACGTGCTCCATCTCAATCCCATTCTTGCCGTAGTGGATGAGGAAAGCGAGGTAACCTACTACAGGATTTACGAGCCAGAACTTGAGGGCAGGCAGGAGGAAGAACTTGAATGTTTTTCTGGCATTTTTGTCGGGGACAGGGTGGTTACGGACAAAAAGGACATCTTCGAAAAGCACTTCTATGGTAGCTTCAGCGGAACTGTGACTCTTTCACTGATAGAAGCACTCTACCTCCTTGAATCCGGACTTCTCGAAGTTTTTTCTGGAAAGAAAAAGCTAGACTTCAATGAAATGTGGGAAGCATCGCTTGGCGTTGAGCAAAACCTGGAAAGGCGTTACAGTGTTTACAAAGATTTGAAGAAGAGAAAATTCGTTGTAAAAACGGGCTTTAAGTTCGGCAGTGATTTTAGATTATACGAAGAGGTCAAGAGTGTTGAAGAGCTGCCCCATTCAACTTACCTCGTTTCCATAGCCGACAAGCTGCTACCCATGATAGAAGTTGCGAGGGCTGTAAGGCTTGCGCAGAACGTGAGGAAAAAGATGATCTTTGCTTTCAGCGATGGGGAGGGAAACAGATACGTTTGCATAGAGAGAATTAGGGTTTAATTCCGCTAGCTTTTGCTACCAACCACGTTACGGTGAAGGATGAGAAGCTGAGGGCAACCGTTACCAATGCAACGATGTCAATACCCTCGATTGGTATGTAGGGATGTAAGCCCAACACGTAATCGCAGAAGTCGTTGAAAAGCAGCCAAGCGAGAACTGCGGCGTAAACTCTTTTTCTGCATGCAGTGTATGCAAGCGGGATCGCTTCAACGGCCATCAAAAAGTGCGTGATAAACATTCCTGTGTAAAGCAGTCTGTTTGCTGGAGAGAAGAAGTATGATGAGTGGAAAAGCAAAACAAAGCATGTCCATAGGCCATATTTGATAAGGCTTGAAGATGCAAGGAAAGAAACAAAATCGTTTTTTCTCTTCTTTAATATAAGAACTAGAGCTATTGTGAAGAGTAGCGTAGAGTTGGGGCTGTCCGTAATTACAGGCCATGTGTAAAATGGATTTTCGGCAAGCTGCAACCTGTAGTAAAACCAGCCGTACACTGTACCGGCTGTATTTGCTATGATAACGAAGTAAACTAACTTTTTAAGCTTTAGCTCCTCGAAAAGCCTCAAATAACTACCGATGCTCACGGACAAAAATAGGCAAAGGTATTTATATAGTTTATAAACTTTATGTCCGGGGGTAAAAATGAAGAAGGATTATAAAATAAAGATTGAAAATGTCGTTGCTTCAACACAAATCGGAGAAAACATAGATTTAAACAAGATTGCGAGAGAGGTTAAGGACGCTGAATATAAACCGAAGCAGTTTCCCGGGTTGGTTCTCAGAACGAAGGAACCCAAAGCTGCAGCCCTCATCTTTAGAAGTGGAAAAGTCGTCTGCACAGGCTCAAAGTCTGTTGAGGATGCAAACAGGGCGGTAAGGCAGGTTGTAAAAATCATTAGCGAACTTGGCATTCCTGTCATTCTCGAACCCGAAGTAAAGGTTCAGAATATTGTCGCTTCTGCTGACTTGGGTGTTGATTTAAATCTTAACGCCATAGCCATTGGTTTAGGTCTTGAAAATATTGAGTATGAGCCCGAACAGTTCCCTGGGCTCGTCTACAGGCTTGACAAGCCGAGAGTAGTTGTGCTCATATTTGGCTCGGGAAAGATGGTTGTGACTGGAGGTAAAAATCCAGAGGATGCCGTTAAAGCTGTTGAAAGGATTGCGGAAGAGCTATCGGCTCTCGGTCTGATGTAAGGTTTGATGCAACTTTAGCCAATTTGTTTTCTTTATGTTCTTTCTACTTTCCAAATATTAAAGTGGATTGCATCACGAAACCATGAATGAGTTCAACAAGAACCTTAGGGTGAGCAAAGGCAACTGAAAAACACTAGCTTTTTATAAGAAGCCATGAATTTTTTCCGCCCTTGGGGAAGCGTATGAGCACGTACGTACCTCTCAGCTTTTCTCCGTTCAATCTCACCTTAATTTCTTTTTCACTCCTCTTTAAAAGCTCGTACGTTCCCTTGTCCCATATCAGAACCTTTCCGGCCCCATATATACCCTTTGGAATTTCACCTTCGAAGTCCATGTATTCGATGCTGTGGTCCTCAACTTGAATTGCCAATCTTTTTTCGCCCTTTTTTAACGGTAAACCTTTTGGAACAGCCCAGCTTTTTGCAACACCATCCATCTCAAGACGAAAGTCGTAGTGGTGATGGGTTGCGAAGTGTTCTTGGACTACGAACTTCATGTTCTTGATCTTAGAATATCTTCTACTTAAACTATATCTCTCAATACATGCAAACTGCTAAGTATTGCTTTTTAGCTTTGGGACTTGTGAGTTCTTAGCGCTATTGTTGCACATGCCAAAATGGCATAAGCATACTTCACAAACACACCTCTACACCATGATTTGTCGATCACGTCTTTAGCACCTCCAAAAGCTGTGGACCTTCAGATAGCAATCTCTTAAGAAAGTCTACGGCTTCGTCCCATATCCCAGCCCAAACGACCTTCTCGTGTACCACTGCTATAGTTCCCGCTACGTAAATGTGGCCAGATATGGACTTAAATTTCTTTGTAACGGTTTCAATGAGCACTTTTACTCCTAAACTCCTTAATATCTCACTATTTTCTCTTATGAGCTTCGATACAGGTTTTAAATGATACTCGTACACTTCCTCCTCAGTTAGCTGGATGGGCTTAAGGTACCAATCCTCGCTGTTAACCACTACTTCCTCCCACCTTATGCCATATCTATCCTCTATTGCTTTAAGTAAACTCATTATTTTTTCGTGTTTTCTGGGGTTATAAGATGGGCTGTAGTATCTCAAGTGCATGCTCTAAACAAAATGGCACACATTTTAATTTTTCCTCAAAATAGCTTTATTCATCCAGCCTAACTTTAATGCCTCTTTCAAGCAGTTTCTTCCTGCAAGCATCGCAGTACTTCCAGTCCTTTGCATCTGTGTCGAGTATAGAGTTTGAGAAGAACATAACACAGTTGGGGTTGGGGCAATGGGTTAAGCCAAGCACATGACCCACTTCATGCATAGCTTCTTTTAGAGCTCTAAGCTTCAGCAGATCTCCGTTCTTCATTCCGTAGACGCTCGGCCTCAACCTTGCAAGGGATATGATCGCTCTTGATCCACCTAGCTCAGCTTCTCCAAAAACGAAGTTAAGATTTCCGGCATAGATGTCTTCTTCGACTACGCCAAGGAGAATTTGACAGCCTTTTTTGGCTTCAAGGTTTTCGAGGATTGCTGTGGAGTTGTACTGATTTCTTATTGGATTGTAAGCTTCCTGTGGTATCTTCCCAGGTAGTAAAACCTCACATTCTCCAAAAACTTTTGCAAGTGAAGCCTGAAGAAAATCAAGGATGGATGCATCTACGATACCGAGAGGCCTTATACAAACTCGCATAACTAGATTTAATTTTAATAAGATTTAAATAATTGCCGATTCAAATTGGTGTTAAAAATAGATAATTCGGTAATAAATATTGGTGAAGTTCATTGTAAGTTTATATGTTTATATAAATCAAAGTGGATTAGATAACTCTTTAAGAACCGCAAAATAGCATACAAATTACGGAGAAAAAACTTGGGCATGTGGACAGAGAAAACTGTAAAAGTGGTTATCCCTATTTTTTGGAGTAAGAAAAAAGATATGCACACACTATACTAAGTTCTGACGCATCAACTTCCCGCAAGTCCTCAACAAGTTCATAAATATCTTCTTTGATTTCCTAAAGTATTTTTGACCCCCATTGTTTCCTGTGGAACTTCGCTATAAATAAGAAGATGCGAAGGCAAACCTCACATCAGATAAATACACTATGAAAGGATTGTTCGAGTGGAATGCTGTTGAATTTAAGACGATAGGAATTACGATCTCGCTTGCTAATTAATGGATGTACAAAGGATTCTCAGGTGTGATTATGACATAATAATGCATAAAAACGCTAAAGCCGATGAACGCCAAAGTGGTACATTCTAGCGCTGAACTTTGCAGTTACTAGTTGTTAGCTACTACTATCGCAAAAACTTTTAAAAAGTAAATCATCAGCAGAGCAAGCATGAGCGAAATCATGGAAATGCTCATCAGGAGGGGCTTCCTCTGGCAATCATTTGAAATATATGGTGGAATGGCTGGATTCATAGATTACGGCCCTCTCGGTAACGGCTTAAGAAGGAGGATAGAAGACCTGTGGCGCGAGTTTTTTGTGGTAAACGAGAGGGCTGTTGAGATAGACACGCCAACGGTATGTGTTGAGGATATCTTTATCGCTTCTGGTCATGCTACATCCTTTACAGATGTGGCAATAGAGTGCAAGAAGTGTGGAAGAGTCTTTAGGGCCGATCATTACATAAGGGAGAAGCTTGGGATAGAGGCGGATGAGACAATTGAGTCCGTTAAGGAGATCGTAGAAAGCTTTGATTTGAAGTGTGAGTGTGGTGGCGAATTTGACGAGCCGAAGCCGTTTAACCTGATGTTCGAAACTAAGATAGGGCCTGGAAGGGGGAAAAAAGGTTATCTTCGCCCTGAAACGGCCCAAGGAATTTTCATAGCTTTCAAGAGGCTTGCAGACTACTTTAGAGATAGATTACCGTTTGGAGTTGCGCAGATCGGAAGAGCATACAGAAATGAGATAAGTCCAAGGCAAGGAGTTATAAGACTCAGAGAGTTCAATCAGGCTGAACTAGAGTTCTTCGTGCACCCAAAGGAGAAAACACATCCCGGTTTTGATACGTATGCAAACGACAGAGTAAGGCTTGTAGATAAAAACGGAAATGAATACGATTTAACGTTAAAAGAAGCAGTAGAGAAGGGAGTGATAATCAATCAAATTCTTGCATACTTCATTGGCAAAACTAGGAGATTTCTGCTTAAAGCAGGCATAGACGACGCAAGGTTGAGGTTCAGGCAACATCGCGACGATGAAAGGGCACATTACGCTTCCGATTGCTGGGATGCCGAGGCTTTTACGAGTTACGGGTGGATAGAAGTAGTCGGAATCGCTGACAGAGGAGATTACGACTTAAGCAGCCATTCACGATTTAGTGGCGAAGATTTGAGTATTTTCGTACCTTTTAGTGAACCAGTTAAGGTTAGAAGGAAAAAAATAATTCCAAAGATGAACAAGATAGGGCCAGCCTTCAGGCAGAAGGCAAAAAAAGTTGTAGAAATGCTTTCCAGCATTGAAGCTAAAGATGCGGACTACGTTGAACTTGACATCGATGGAGAAAAGGTTAGGGTTGACAGGGAGTTCTTCGACATTCAGGAAGTTGAGGAGGAAATCCACGGAGAGAAAGTTGTTCCGCACGTAATAGAACCGTCCTTTGGTCTAGATCGCATAACCTTTGCGGTATTAGAACACTCCTTTGACAAGGATATTGTTGATGGTGAGGAAAGAAGGGTTTTGAGGTTGAAGAGATGGGTTGCCCCTGTGCAAGTGGCTGTGTTGCCTCTGCTATCAAAGGGTGATTTCGAGGCAAAAGCGAAGGAAATTACGGTGATGCTGAAAGCAGCAGGAATCTTTACGGAATATGATGATTCGGGAAGCATAGGGAGAAGGTACAGGAGGTTCGATGAAATAGGGACGCCATTTTGTGTTACTGTAGACCACCAAACCTTCGAAGATAACACTGTAACGATAAGAGACAGAGATACAACGAGGCAGATAAGAATAGGACTCGATGAGCTTATTCCAGCACTTAAGGAGCTTTTGAGTACAGAGAAGGACATTTCGGAGTTTGGTGTCATCTTTAAGGAGTAATGAAGTTTTGCTTTTTAATTCTACTTCTTCTACTTCTTTCACAATGTCTTGGTCATTTTTCCAGCCCCAAAACTATGTCGTGCTCTCCTTTTTTGGCTGTGGGGGCAGACAGACCGGGAAAACATACGTCGCGGTTGCTACGGCTGGAGGACTTGCTGAGGACATAGTATCCATCAGATAATTCGAACTGCTGCCTCTATCACCTGCGTTTGCCATGCTTTCAGTATTCAACTTCCTTTGCGTTTTAACCAAAATACCTGCAATTTGCTGGTTAAGTTAGACGTACTAGAGTTAGTTTCACGCAAATGTGGCAGTAAATCAGTCTAATCTCCAAAGGTTATGACGGGCTCGGTGGCGATGCGCTTGGCTCCCAAGTCCCTTAGCACAGGCTTTAGAAACTTTACTTTTGCCCTATCAAGGATTATGTGCATCGCAACTCCGCCTTTCGCTAGCCTTGATACAGTTGGATCGAAACCCTCCCTTGTTAAAAAGTCTATGATCGGCTGGATGTTCTCCTCATCAGGCACGTTGAAAAGTAGACTCACGAGGTTCTTTGACGCAAGAACCTCCTTCACGTCTGTGATGAGGTTATCCATCAGCCTTCTTTTCTTTGCATCTCTGTGCGACTCTCTGTTTGCTATGAAAACGGAGTAAACTGGGTCTTTGACGACATCAATTACACGGCAACCGTTCTCCCTCAAAGTCGTTCCAAATTCTGTAACCTCAAGAATTAAATCCGCTTCGGGCTGAGGTGGAAGCAAAGAAGCCTCTGTCTTTCCTATGGGATCAAAGACAACTGCATTAAGCCCAACTTTCTCAGCGTACTGCTTTGCCAATTCTGGAAACTCAGAAGCGAACATCACGGGCTTATCGCCGACAACTTCTTTGAAGTCATCAATCGTTTTCACGTCAGGGTATATTTCTTCTGAAACTGCAACGACGAGCTTTGTAGGTCTAAATGGCAGCCTTTCAACGACCACTACGTTATCAAGACCGTGTCTGAGCTTCGCATTTTCCAAAATATCTTCTCCCGTAAAGCCCGCATCACCCCTCCCCATCATAACATAAAAGGGCATTATTTGTGGCCTTACTTGCTTAAAGACTATCTCTGGATGGTCAACACCTATGAGGTACCCTCTTCTGCTCTTTTCAAGCTTATATCCTGCTTCTATTAGCGCATCCCATACGGGCTTTTCCAGATGACCGTCAGGAAAGTAAACCTTGATCATATTTTTCGCTTATATTGTGGGGTTATAACTGTTTTGATGAACAAGGCACCAAAATAACTGGATGAATATTTCCAAATTTAAGCCGGGTTGATTTTGTTATTGCGTTATGAGTGAGGAGTATAAGTAGACGTATTGGTGGTTCTAAGGGAATAATTAATAACAAAGCAGAGGTAGTGTAGTTGATAGGACTCTGGTACCTCGGCTTTAAAGAGGCAGAAATGCCGTAGAAAAGTTCTTTTCAAGGTTTAAAGATAGACGAAGACGGACGGTTTCCATTCAGGGGTTCTTTTGATTCTGTTCAGTATGTTTTTTATTTCTTCTTTTAGTATTCACTTTTGGAGAACTGGGATAGCTTTTAGCTACTCGAAAACTGCTTTCGGCTCGAGAAACTCCTTTGGAGCTGCCTCAATCGGTTCCAAGTACTTTCTCAACACTTTGGGAATTTTAACCCTGCCATCTTCTAGCTGGAAGTTCTCAATGATGGCGGTTATTGCCCTCGTCGTCGCTATTGCTGTAGAGTTTAATGTATGGACGAAGCCCTTGCTAGGTTTACCTTTTTCCTCTGCGTATCTGATATTCAGCCTGTAACTCTGCCAGTCCGTGCAATTGCTGCACGAGACCATTTCCCTGTACCTGCCTTGGGCAGGCATCCAAGCCTCAAGATCGTACTTCTTAGCAGCAACAATACCTATATCACCTGTGCATATGTTAACTATGCGGTAGGGAATCCCCAATCCTTGCCATAGCCTTTCAGCGTTCTCAATCAGCTTTTCATGCCACTCCCAGCTTTGTTCGGGCAAGCAGTAAACGAACTGCTCTACTTTGTTGAATTGATGAACTCTGAATATGCCCTTTGTATCTTTGCCATGTGCTCCAGCTTCTTTCCTGAAGCACGGGCTCACACCTGCATAAAGCAATGGCAGATCATCCTCGGGAATTACCTCGTTCATGTGCATCGCAGCTAGCGGATGCTCGGATGTTGCAATCAGAAAGAGATCCTCGTTCTCAACCTTGTAAATGACGTCTTCAAAATCGCTTAAGGCTGTAACACCCTCGTATGCCTTTCTTCTCATCATATAGGGCGGGTTAACAATTCTAAACCCCTCTTTTGCCAAGTAGTCGAGAGCGTAGTTTATGAGAGCTAAATCGAGCCAAACCAAATCGTCGAGCAGATAGTAAAAGCGCGAACCCGCAACCTTTGCAGCCCTCTCAACATCCGCCCACCCCCACGTTTCAACAGCATCAGCATGACCAAGAGGCAACCTATCGATTACCTCATATTCAACTTCTCCACCTGTTTGCTTGATAAAATCTTCAACGTGCCCTCTGTAAACCTTCGGCCTTCCCCAAAACCTGATAGGTACGTTTTCGGAGTCATCCCTTCCTACTGGAACGCTCTCGTGGAGTATGTTCGGGATTGAAAGTAAAACTTTGTTGAGTTCCTCCTCAACCTTTCTAAGCTCTTCCTCACCTATCTTGACTCTCTCTGAAATCTCTTTTGCCCTTTCTATAAGTTTCCCTCTTTCATCCTTCGATGCCTTTTTTATAGCAGCCGAAAGCTTGTTCCTTTCGTGCCTGAGCTGGTTTAGCTCCTTTAGCTTCTCTCTCCAGAGTCTATCAAGTTCAATTGCCTTTTCAACTATTTCAGTACTATCTCCTCTTCTCCGCTGCGATTCGATGAGAACTTCTGGATTCTCTCGCAAGGCCTTGAGAATACTCCACATGCCCCAAATTCTGGTCTTTGGTTTAAAAAGGCTTTCATAGAGTGCTTTGAGCATCCTTTTGCATCAAAATTATAAAGTGTCTGGTAGAATAGTCTAGCTGTGTATCCACTGGGACACGTCGGAATAACCCTGCTGCTTGGTAAATGGCTCTCTAAGAGGTTGAATAAGAAGTGGAATCTAAGGCTGATTGTTTTAGGCTCTATATTGCCAGATCTTATAGATAAACCCCTGGGCATCTTGGGTTTCGGCGGTGGCAGGTTCATCTCCCATACTCTTCTCTTCACTCTGGCGTTGGTAGTAAAAAAAGAGCTGTTTTTTGGTAGTTTAGTTCATTTACTTCTCGATAGAATGTGGGAAAACCCGCAAATACTCCTGTTTCCCTTTCTTGGTTTTGAAGTTAAAGGAAGAGTGTATTTACTGGATTTCATCCAGTTCTTTCTTAGAAGCAGGTACTCCCAGGTAGGAGAGGCGATAGGAGCAGCTTGCCTAGTTATGAGCAGGAAAATCTAAATCCATAAGCCTTTTTTGAGTAGCTTTGTGTGAGTAATAATTATTAAAAAAATAAAATTTTATTTCAGTGTCTTCTGTAGTTTAGAATTGCATAAGCTATAGCTACTCCTGCAACTGCCGCAAAGAACTCAAATCCAGGGATTGTGAGCGCCGTCGTATCACTGCGTTTTTGACCACAAGCTTGGCAGACAACCGTACCGGTATAAGTCCCTGGAGGAGTCTTAGCTGGCACATTCAGGGTGTATTTGAAGGTTTGCGGATAGGGTGGACAGATAGTTCCTAGCGGATACGTTGTTGAAACCGGTCCCTTTACGTAAAGTGTACACTCGATACACTCTGTAAATCCTGAGGGGGCTGTGATACTAAACGTGTAGGTTATGTTGCCTCCACCACTTGGTAGCTTAGCTGTTTTTGGCGAGATTGAGACCGAAAAATTGCAGGGAACCTGCGTTAAAGTTGGGGTTGGTGTTGGAGTTGCCACTGGAATCTTAAAGCAGTACTTGTTCTCATTCTGTACGGTTCTTCCACAAATCCTTTCCTTACCCTCGCACAAGTTCCACCCCTTCTCCCTTGCCTCCTCCTTAGTCAGGCATGTACATCCTTCAGGACACGGTGGCCACATCTTGTAGCAGTATTTTGGCTCTCCCGTGTCTGTGCAGTTACAAATTCCTTCGTGGCAAAGCTGCAAACCCTTCTTCTTTGCCTCCTTTTCAGTTAGGCATATGCACTCAGTAGGCATGCACGCCACACGAAGTGTTACATTGAAGCAGTACTTTGGATTTTGATGTTCATCGTATCCACATACGGTCTCAACACCGTTACACAGTACTCCTCCATATTTTTCAGCTTCCTCTTTCGTTAAACAGCAACATCCTTTGGGACAAGTGGGAGTTGGGGTGGGAGTTGGAATAGGTGTTGGAGTGGGGGTAAGTGTTGGAGTTGGAGTTGGTGAAACCTTAAAGCAGTACATTGAGTAACCATCTGGACTTACACCACAAAACATCATCTGATCGTTGCATAATTTATATCCAAGCTTGTCCGCTTCCTCCATTGTTAAACACTTGCAACCTTCTGGGCATTCTGGCTTTTCATAGCAGTATTTTGGGTTCTGGTTGTCGTCATATCCACAAATCGTCTTCTCACCCTGACACAGCACAAGACCAAGCTTGTCCGCCTCCTCCTTAGTTAGGCATTCACATCCTGCTGGACACTCGGGTAGCTTCTCCCAGCAGTACTTTACCTCGCCAGTTGAGGTCTCTCCACAGACTGTCTCAACGTCATTACAGAGCTTGTACCCGAGTTTATAGGCTTCCTCCTTCGTTAAACACTCGCAACCTTCCGGGCACTCCTCACCGCATACATAAGCTGCAGAGTAGTCGTTGTAGCATTTTGGTATAACTATGTGAACGTATCTAAAGTTTGTAACGTTATGTATCTTCTTCACGTAATGCTTCCAGCATTGATTTGGCGGACACGTATCCACGGATGTAGTTGGGAAAGATGCTACTGGCGTCCAGTTTATCTGATCTGGAGATACGTCAACCAGAACTGTGTCGTTACATCCGGCTGTAAAGCCTGGACTGTACTCAATTATCAAGTCACCCTTTGCTATAATTTTCCCAAGGTCGTGAATGTGATCCGTTTGATACCAGTTGCAACAATCATTCAATTTGCAATGGCCCGTTGGATCTCCGTTTGGCCCGGGATAAGAGGAGCCTATGCCATTACCACAGACGTCTGAGGCGATAACTGTTTTGCCTTGTTCTTTACACAATTCTTCAGGCTCTTGCGCCAAAACACTGTTGCTGAGTAGAAAAAGCAATAGCACACCCAATGCTACTGCTTTCAACTTCATGCATCTGTTGTACAATTACTACTATATATTTTTTCGGTTATTTAAATTTGGAAAATATAATATATTTAGAAAGTGATAAATTTGTAAATCCTTTTTAAAGCTTACTAAGCTTAGATTAACAGCTACTTTCTGTTTTGTTCACTAAAACTCTATAATTTCTCCAGTCCTCTCGTAGACCCTTATTCCAGGCAACCTCTTTTCAAGCTCTCTTTTGAACTCTTCAGACTTCAGAGTAGATATAAATCGCTTTACGATGGCCTTTTCGAGTCTTTCCTTTCTTATCACGAAGTCGTACTCTTCTCCCCTGACAGGAATGAAATCGAGGCCATAGCGTTCAGCAACTGTCCTTATCCCCAGACCAACGTCGGCTTTCCCCATTAAAACCGCAATGGCAACAGCAGTATGCGATTTCGCCTCTATTGTGTAGCCCTTTATCTTTGCTGTTAGATCTTCGAGCTTAGCTCCACTCTGTTCGGCAATTTGACTGAGATGCATGTCGAGGAGTATCCTTGTCCCCGAGCCCCGATTCCTGTTTATTAGCGTTACATCATCTCGTAACAGATCATCAAAACTCCTGATGTTTTTGGGATTGTTCTTTGCAACTATGAATCCCTGCTCCCTCATGTAACCCTTAACGAGTACGACATCCTTTAGCCCGTACCTCTTTATGTAGGGGATGTTGTACTCCCCGCTCTCTGCATCAAGCAGATGAACTCCAGCGATATCGGCTTCGCCCCTCCTTATTGCAGCTAAGCCACCAGAGGAGCCAACGTTTATAACCTTCGAAATGAATGGCCAATCTTTTCGCATTATTTCCAAGAGAATGTCGATCCCAACGCAATGGCTGCCTATGATTATCAAATCAGCCGGCTTTAGCGTGGAAAACAGCTTAACCTCAACTTCCTCACCCTCCTCGAGGAATGCTTTACTTTCGGGAATTTCTATGAAGCCGTCTGCTTCACCAAGCTTTGAAATCGCTG
>Ga0190367_1001238_pt1 | contig 15173 bp, 13 predicted proteins | sample 4872181011_MG_FD_171838 | JGI IMG/M metagenome (GOLD analysis project Ga0190367, IMG submission 171838) | Hydrothermal vent microbial mat bacterial communities from Southern Trench, Guaymas Basin, Mexico - 4872-18-10-11_MG | ecosystem: Environmental > Aquatic > Marine > Hydrothermal vents >...
GACGCTCACAAAACCCTTGGGGGGTAAAGCTGAGATAACCGCTGAAGTCCTAAAAGTATTAGGGTGAGGGGTAGTGGTTAAGAAGAGAAGGAGCTTACCTGAGGTTAACGAGCTGGTAATAGGTACCGTCAAGAAGATATTTGAGCACGGAGCCTTCATAACCCTAGACGAGTACGGCGGCTTAGAAGCTTACATTCCCCTCAACGAGGTATCACACACGTGGTTCAGAAGTATAAGAGAAGTGCTAAAAATAGGCCAGAAGAGAGTGTTTAAAGTGATCAGGGTTAATCGCGCTAAGAAACAGGTAGACGTTTCTCTGAGACGTGTAGCCCCGAGCGAGAGGAGAGCCAAGATCTACGAATGGAAACGCGCTAATAGGGCCGAGAAACTCCTCGAACTAGCCGCCGAGAAACTGGGGAAAACGCTAGACGACGCCTACAGGGAGGTCGGCTGGAAACTCGAAGACTACTACGGCGAGATATTTGCAGGGCTCGAAGAAACCTCCTTGAGAGGTAAAGAAGCCCTGGTAGAAGCCGGAGTCGCAGAACCCTGGGCCAGCGTTGTTAAGCAGCTTGCAAAAGCCTACATAAAGATACCGAGGGTGAAAATAAGTGGTGTATTCTCCATACAGTGCTTACAGTCTGACGGCGTGATTAGACTTAAAGAGATATTACTCTCCTGGAAGGGGTTGGAGAAAAAGTACGATAATGTGAGGGTTAGGGCTTTTGTCGTAGGACCTCCCAGATACAGAGTAGACGTAGAAGCCTTAGACTACAAGACCGCGGAAACTCTGCTCAAAGATATCGTGAACACAGTAACTAAGGTCGCTGCTGAGAAAGAGTGCAGCGCTGTGTTTGAAAGGCTACGCTGAGGGGCCGGGAATTGGGTAGGCGAGGACTCCTCAGGAAGTGCGTCTCCTGCGGCCGGTACACCCTACATGAGGATAAATGCCCCGTATGTGGGGGTAAGGTTAGAAGTCCTCATCCCCCGAAATTCTCTCCGGAAGACCCCTACGGGGAGTATAGGAGAAAAATGAAGCTGCTGGCTATGAAAAACAAGAAAATTGTTTCACGCGTTTAATTTATAGATGGAAAAATACATAGAGGAAGAGGATGGTTATGTCCGAGTACGCTCTAACAGTTAAAAGGGTAGAAAGAGTACACGCCGAGCTACCAATAGTTAAAACAGGGATAGAGGGGCTAGATGACATAATTGGTGGCGGCTTTATCAAGGGGCGCACGTACTTAGTGGCGGGAGAAACGGGTACCGGTAAAACCCTCTTCTCGCTTAACTTCCTGATATACGGGGCAATGGTTGGCGAGCCTGGAGTCTACTTCTTAGTAGACGAGGACTATGAGGACCTTATAGGTGGGGCCAGGGCGTTCGGGTGGGACTTACAGTACTTAATAGATAACGGCATGCTGTCCGTACTGACTTTAATGCCGGATTTCGCCGAGAGAGCTAAGAAGAAAACGATGGATACCCTTGTGAGATCTATAGTTAAAAGCATAGAGGAGGAGGTGGTGAGACTTAACGCCCAGAGGCTGGTAATAGACCCCGTAGCCCCCCTAATAATAGGTGAGAGAGACGTGGTATGGACTAGGGAGTACATCAGGAGCCTCGTCATTACTATAGAGAAAGAGCTACGCACAACTACGATCATCACGTCCGAAATACCGACCGGGAGCAACCAGCTCAGCAGGTTCGGAGTCGAGGAATTCTTGGCGGCCGGCGTCCTCGTGTTGGGGCTGAAGAAAGTTGGGAACAAGTACTACAGAACTCTGCTGGTCAGGAAAATGAGGTGGAGGCCCGTACAGCCAGCTATGTACTACTTCGACATAGCGCCCGGAAGGGGGATAGTCATTAAAGGTCCGGTAAAGTAAGGAAGGGAAGAGGCTCAGCTTTGGTGTCTCACGTCACGATATCAGTAATACCAGCCTACATCACAGCCATCTCTATCATTCTATGAGAGCCGTTAAATACCCTACGGCTAGAGATAAGCATAGGTGCCTCGGAGTGGAGAACGAAAGGGACTACTGCTACGTAAAGGTACACTTTTCAGGTAAAGACGTAGTGGTCGCCGCTTGCGACCGAGAACTCATAGGTAAGACTATTGAGGGCGAGGGGATTAGGCTGGTAGTTAAGGAGGAGTTCTACAAGGGCGAGCTGATACCCTTAGGAGAACTCAACGATTACATAGCTAGGGGCACGATAATAAACCTCCTAGGTAATAAAGTAGTCCGCGAAGCCGCGAAGAAAGCGCCGATACTGTTAGACACAGCTATCGAGATAGGGGGTGTGCTCCACGTCCAGTGGGTTAGGCGGCTATAGGCGGGGAGGAAAGTTCTGCCCTGTGTGTGGCAGGGAGACGGATAAACTAGTTGGCGGTTTATGCCCCGAGTGCTATGCTAAGACCCACCCCCTAGCCCCTGAAGGCTTAACACATTTACGCGCAACGATATGTCAGGTGTGCGGCGCCTACATGATAGGTAGGGAGTGGAGGAACCCTAGAAGCATGGATGTACAAGACGTGCTGAGCGAGATAGCTGTTAAATCCGTTAAGAGGGCGTTCGAGAAAAGAAACATAAAGGTAGTTAGGGTGGAGGTGGAGAGCATACGGAGCAAGAAGACTGGTTACAACTTAGGTGTAATGGTGGAGCTTGAAGGCTCCCCCTCCCCTGACGTACCTCCCTACACTCAGGAGGTATATGTCCGCATCTCTGTGGGGCTGGGTAAATGCCCTGCGTGTAAAGCCGTGATGGCGAAAACAGAGAAAGCGATAGTCCAGATAAGAGCTAAAAACAGGAAACTGACCGATGCGGAGAGGAAAACAGCCACGCAACTACTAAGATACGTGGTGAACAAGCTGTATAGGACGGATAGGACGGCCGTACCGGTCAGAGTCGACGAGAGTGACAGCAGGATAGATATAGCGTTCGCCTCTCGAAGCCCAGCTAGAGCTTTAGTGAGCGAATTGAGGAGGAAGATGCCAGTTGAAGTCCTAGAGACGCATAAGGACTTAGGCGTAGACCGTAGGGGTATGAGAAAAACGAGGGTAACCTACAGAGTACTCCTGCCAACCCCTAGGAGAGGAGACGTAATAGAGCTGAACGGCGAGGCGTACTACGTTATGGAGGTGAGAGGGCGCTACGCTAAGTGCCTACAACTGCCATTGTACAGGGAGGTTAAATTAGACGTTCACGCCCTACACAAGGCTAACGTGTCTGTACTTAGGGAAAAGATTAGGTTGGCAGTAGTCATATCTTCAACGCATGACATCGTACAACTAATGATCACAGATACGTACGAAGTAGTAGAGGTACGCGTAAGCCGCGCATTACCATGGCTCAAAGAGCAAAGCAGGGTAGGTATAGTCAAATTAAAAGGAAAAGTAATACCAGTACCCTTAATGAACGCGTAAAAAGACAGAGACATGGAGTGGCGCCGGGGCCGGGATTCGAACCCGGGCGGCGCAGCGCGCCAGCTGGTTTCTTAGAGAGATCTCGAGCCAGCCGCCTTTAGACGGCCCGTGCTAGCCTTAGTCCACTCGGCCACCCCGGCGCTGTATAATTATAAAATTTCGAGTCCTTAAAAGGTTTTTAGAATTCTTCGAGCCTGGCTATAACTCTGTAGGCTTTGTCGATTTCTTCTTCTAAGGTTTTCCTCAAATTCTCCGACTGGGCCTTATATTCTTTCCTAGTTATTAATCCTCGCCTGTAGTTCCTCTCTATCCGTTCCAGCTTCCTTAGGGATGCCTTGAAAGCATCTATGTGAGAGTCTAACTCCTCGGCTAGCTTTCTCTCCTTAGAGTCAGGGGGGATCCGAACTAAAAGTTTCTCAGCCTTAGTCCTAAAGGTCTCCTCCCTCCTCTTTAGCATAGACGTCCTCTGTCTATACGCTTGCCAGCTAAGTTTCCCTCTAAACGATTTATCCCAGGTGTCTAAAAGCCCCTCGAGGGCTTCCACTCTCTTTTTCTCGGCGTCTATGAGGTCGCTTAAAGCTGTTGTCGCCGCTACCCGCTCTTTCCTTTCCTTTACCCTCTCTCTTTTCTCAAGACGGAGATAGGCGAAGACTGAACCCACCACCACTATTAGTAGCGCTGTGGCGGCGGCGACGGTCTTCACTGGGACGAAGTAGGTCTGGACTTTAAGCCCGCTTATAGTTACATTTTCTATGTAGCCCGTGTAGAGAGGGCCTATGCTGGGCAGTAGGGCTACCTTATACCCTCCCTCTTCCCTTAACTCTAGAGGTTTGACGCTAAGGCTGGTGAAGTCTCCGCGCACTTTAAGAACTACTGTGTAGTTTTTAACGAGTAAGCCCACGCCTATGTAGGCTGGCAACGTTACTTCCTCCCCTGTCTTAGTAAGATTTACCTTGTACTTAATTACCAAGAAGGCTCTCTCACCATACCCCATCGGCGGCGCCCTCAGCCTAACTCTGACCTGCTTACCGCTCTTAGTCTCCCTAACGCTGTAGGAGACGAAGCCTCTATTCGGGTAAGGCCCGAGCGGGCCGTTAACCCCTATTACCTCTACGTTTAAGGGTAGGTCGTAGAAGAAGTAGTCGGCCCTAGCGCCGGAGATGTCGAGAATAGTTATGTTATCGCAGAAGACCGCGTAGTCGGGGTTGTCTATGATTATAGTCCTGCTTAAGCTCTCTATAGTGAGGAATAGGGTGTTCACGGGGACTTTAGCCCTAACAACGGTTATGTTCCCCCCTCTAACTATCCCTCTGAAGTAGACATCTCCGCGCTCTATGGTAAGCCCGCGAGGGCGTACCTCCATTATCGCCTCCGTTGGGAATACGATTTTAGCCGTTACGTTAGCGTCTAAGCCTATTGGGGAGAGGGAGAGTGGCACCTCGATCAAGATGTAGTGAGTGGCGTTATATGTGTACAAGTCACCGTATATTTCCACCAGGTTAACCTCTCTGTACACGCCTGGCAAGTCGAATACCAGCACGTCCCCCTCCAACCTGGCCGGTACCTTCCTCCCCTCTATCTCCGAGTAAGCGGCGACAAGTTTAGACGAGTACCCGCTTATGTTCAGTTTAATCATTGTTAAGTCAAATGGAGCGCTGATAGTGGTCTTAACGAGAATGTAGTTATCGTGAATTAGAGCCTCTTTGTGCACTCTTACAAGCTCCTCGTTGGGTTGACCCGCCACTACCACCGCCAGCATTAGCAAAGCCGTAATCAGTACAGCCGTGACCGCCCTCATCAACACCACCGTAAAGGCTAACACCACCTTGAAGAAGCTATACGATAAATAAATTGCGTTATCAGATCATGAGGCTCAGCTCGTCTAGCAGTAGTATTCCGAGAACCTGTGTTAATATTAAGAATATCCCTTCATCCTTAGTTACTCTCTTATCGTCGGTTATCGCACGTTCGACAATCCATAGCGTAAGGGCTGATGCCGCCAGCTGGAAGATAACGTAGCCATCTAGGGGAACAGGCGCCAGTAGAGCCACTAAGGGGAATACTAGTAGTATGCTTTGTACGATACCAGCTATAAGGTTAGAAAAGCCCAGCTCTAAATACCCCCTGGACGAACCTAGCACTGCTATTGCGTGTTCAGGAATACTGCCAGCGAAGGCTAGAACCGTAGCGGCAAGTACGGGGTGTAGGTTGGCCTCTGCTGTCCAGAACTCAGCAGCCGAAGATATTAGTTCGGCGCCTAGCACTATGCCAGCTATGCTTAGGCACACTTGGAGCACTACTTCTTTTTTGTCTAGTTCTTCGCTACCTTTTGAATCCTCTTTTCTCTGCCGAAGGAAGGCGGCGTATGCGAGGTATATTAAGAGTGGAATTACGGCGGCCTCCCTGGGTAGTACCACTTCGTTATTGCCAATTATAGCCGCCACTATACCTACAAAGGTGAAAAGGAAGCTTATAGTAGTGCCCATCCTCATAGCCTCGGACTCCACGGTTAAGGCCTCGCTAGGGACGGCGAATACGGGCCTTTTCCAGGTTATCAAGATAATGAGTAAACCCAGTAGTATCGCGTTAAAAGCGGCTGCTAGCATAACCATTATGGCGGCCACCTCCCTTAGGTGGGGAGATAAAGCCATGAAACCTGCGAGGAAAGCTTCGGGTAGATTAGACGCGACGCTAGATACTACCCCGGCTACGTAATCCGAGAAGCCCAGTATTTTAGCTAAGCCTTTAAAGCCCCTGACGCCTATCTCGCTCGTAAGCCATACTAGTACTAGGCCGTAACCCAAGTATAGAGCTGATACTAGAGGGGAGAGCTCCAGTAATAATAGTGCAAAGCCTAAAATCACTAAGACCGCCGCTATTCTATCCTTCATAACCCACTATCCACCCCTTCGCTATCTTGAATACAAATAACATTTATAACTAGAGCCTCGGGGAGGAATGACCGATACCAACAAGCTTATAACTAGTAGCTTGTCTATTCGCCCTTGCGAGCTTGGAGGTGTATGAGTAGCGATGCCGCGCAAGTATTACTGCTCGTTTTGCGGAGAACTCATAAAGCCGGGAACGGGGATAATGTACGTTAAGAACGACGGGACAATCTACAGGTTTTGCTCTAGCAAGTGTTATAAGAACATGTTGAAGTTGCGGAGAAACCCAGCTAAATTGAAATGGACGCGAGTATACGTTAAAGGCGGGAGAAGGTAGTGATGGAGGAATACGTCCGGTCACCCATAGTGGTAGTGTTGGGTCACGTAGATGTAGGGAAAACCACGCTACTCGACAGAATAAGAGGTACGGCTGTTGCTATGCGCGAGCCCGGAACCATGACACAACACATAGGGGCCTCGTTCTTGCCTTGGAGCGCTCTTGAAAAACTCTGCGGACCGTTAGCTAAAGGTTTAAAGGCCGAAGTAAAGATACCGGGTATACTAGTCATAGATACGCCGGGCCATGAGGCCTTCGCTAACTTGAGGAAGAGAGGAGGAAGCATAGCAGACCTAGCTATACTGATGATAGACGTGTTGAAGGGCTTCGAGAACCAGACTTACGAATCTCTTGAGATATTAAAGGCTAGAAGAACGCCATTCCTCATAGCTCTAAACAAGATAGACAGGATACCGGGCTGGGTGTCGCATCCAGATCAACCCTTCGTATTTAGCTTGAAGAAACAAGACCCCGACGTAGTCGCTAAGCTCGAAGAACTGACCTACTCGATAGTTGCTGAGTTCAATAAGTTAGGCTTCCGCGCAGATAGGTATGACAGGATAAGAGACTTCGCACGAGTAGTAGCAATGATTCCTATAAGCGCTAAAACCGGGGAAGGCGTACCAGACCTATTACTCGTCTTAGCGGGCTTAGCACAACGGTTCTTAATCAACCGCCTTAAAGCCAGAAAGGGGCCGGGGAAAGGGGTCATCATAGAAGTTAAAGAGGAAGTAGGCTTAGGGACCGTCTTAGCAGTAATACTCCACGACGGCGTACTCAGGAAGGGGGACACAATAGTCGTAGGAGGGGTGGAGAAGCCGATAGTTACCAAGGTTAGAGCGCTCTTAATGCCTAAACCCCTTGACGAGATGAGGTCCCCCCAGGATAGATTCTACAGCGTAGAAGAGGTTAGCGCCGCGGCTGGCGTCCTTGTAGCCGCCCCAGAGCTGGAAGGGGTAGTTGCCGGAGCGCCCCTGGCTGTCGTGTGGGACGAGGGGAGGATAGAAGAAGTTAAGAGGGAAGTTAGCGAGGAAGTTCAGAGCCTGAGGATATCGAGACAGAAGGCCGGTGTTGTGGTTAAAGCCGATACCTTGGGTAGTCTGGAGGCGCTGGTGACCTACATTGAGAACAGGGGTATACCCGTTAGGTACGCTGATGTGGGCCCAGTAGTTAAGAGAGATGTGGTGGAGGCCCAGATAACTAAGAACGAGGATAGGTTGCTGGCATCGATATTAGCGTTCAACGTCAAAGTTACAGAGGAGGCCGAGATAGAGGCTAAGGCTAGCGGGATAAAGATATTCACGGGGAATATAATCTACAGACTTGTCGAGGACTACTTAGACTGGTACAAAAAAGAGCTTGAAGCTGAGGAAGAACGCATACTGAAGAAGCTAGTCCCGCCGGCCAAGATAAAGATACTGCCGGGATACGTATTCAGGAGGAGCAACCCAGCGATCGTGGGGGTCGAGGTACTGGTCGGTAAGATAAGGAAAGGGATACCCTTGATGACAGAGGACGGCAGGCGGATAGGAGAAATCATGCAGATACAGGAGCACGGACAACCAATACCCGAAGCCGTGAAGGGACAAGCAGTAGCAATCTCTATACGCGGTAAGGTGATAATAGGTAGACAGGTGAAGGAGGGCGACGTCATATACACCGACGTACCCTTGGAGGACATATCAATCTACCTAGATAGATTCGTGGACAGGCTCTCCGAGGAGGAGAAGAAGCTGCTGCTCTGGATGCGTAAAAAGAAGATAAAAATGGCCAGGAAAATGTGATTCTCTAAGGAAGCGGTGCGGTGGACCCTGTGGAGGGATACTTCGCGGAGTATCTGAGGAAGCAGTCCAAGAAAACCGCTAGGCGTAGGAGGGGTAAAGCAGTCTTTATAGTTGAACAGGAGGTAGAGAAAAGCTCCGTCCCCTCAGAGCTAATAGACAGGCTACTTCTAGACAGTGAGGGAGACGTCTACATAGTTGAGAAAGGGGTTGCAGAGGGACTAATAGCTAGGATAAGGAGCTTAGAAGAGGAGAACGCGAAGCTCAGAAGAATAAACACAATCCTCCAAGTCGTGGTAGCCGTGCTCCTACTTTTAACGATATTGTTATGGGCTTTCGGAAGGTGACAAGATGGGCTACAGGAAGCTAGTGGCTAAGCTCAGGGAGGAGGTCGAGAAGCGATTCGTCGGGAATAGGGAGGCTATTAAAGGCGTAACGCTGGGCTTACTCTCAGAGAGATCTACAATCCTGATTAGAGGCCCTAGGGGTAGGGGTAAATCCACGCTCATGCTATTATTCCTTAAGGGGATCTTCGGAGACGACTACGTCGTGATTTCGGGAGCCTCTGAGGTTAAGAGGGGAGAAGTAGTCGCGCGCTTACACCTGCCCTCCCTCGAGAAAGAAGGTGTGGAAAGAGTAGTGTGGTCCGCCTTCGTGAAGGCTAAAGGTAAAGGCATAGACGAGGTTAACAGATTGAATCCGTACACCGCGGCTAACATATACCACATGCTGCAGTTCGGGGAGGTCTGGGCCTACGGTAAGCGGTATTTAACCAGGGACTTCGTATTGATAGCCAACGAGAACCCCGGAGACCCCACCACGTTCACACATCCTCCACCGTTCTACGACAGGTTCGACGTCAGCGTTTACCTGCGCTCGCTGAGCCTAAGCGAGAAGTTCGAACTTCAAAAACTGCTTGAGAAGACGTCTCCCGTCGATGACATGCCCCAGGTACTGAGCTTCGAAGACTTGAAGGAGGCTAGGGAAGAGGTAGCCGAGGTAGAGTTGGACGTGGAGATTATGGGTACCATAAATGTCTTAGTGAGAGACTTACAGGCGTGCGTTAGGGGAAGGGACTACTCGCCCATAAAGCCCCCTGCCCTTTGTGAAGGGTGTCACTTCGTCAGGGGTGTGTGTAGTGCTATAAAGGAAGGGCCTAGCGAGAGAGCCACCGTGGTGCTGACGAACCTAGCTAAGGCTAAGGCATGGTTGGAGGGGAAGGTAGATGTCAGCGATATCTACGAGTTGGCGTTATTAGTCCTACCTCACAGGATGGAACTCGTGAGAGAGGGGCTACCCTTAGCCGAACTAAGGGAGATCTTAAGGAGGGAGGAGGAGATAAACAGGGAGAGAGAAAGTAGGGGGCAGTGGTTCCTCCTCGATAAGTTGCTCAAGGGGTTTAAAGCCGACGTATACAGGCTTGCACGAGAGATAGCTATGGAAGACCTAGTGTTCGCGGAGGAGCTGATCAAGCTAGAGGGGAAGTGGGTTAAGGAGGGGGCGATTAAACCTGAGGAAACCCTGGGCTTTGAGATTCTATGAACTAGTAGAGAGGGAGTTTAACGTGGCTAGGGGGGAGATGTTCGTACCCCCTCTCAGGTTGAGGCTGAGGAAGGGGGATTTCGTCTCTCTATCTCTGGGGAGGACGGAGGCCGTCGTTACGCTTCCGCCGAGGTTACTGGACGAAGGAGCCTTAGAAATTCTCAGGTGGTACTTCAGGCACCTGTTAGCTCACGCCCATTACTGCCCCTACGATATAAAGACCGCCTACATGTTACAGCGGGCGGCTTACTCGGTTACGGGGGATTGGGGGAAGGCATATGAAGCCCTCTACGTGTTCTCAGAGCTACAAATAGACGCTTATTACCTGCCGCGCAGGTTCATGGAAGCCCCCCAACATCTACGTGACGTCTACTCCGAGAAACCTAGGGGGGTGAGGGCATTAGTATACTCGGCTTTAAGGGAAGCCTATGGAGACCTATTGCCAGCACACAGAATTAGCAGAGACTTAGAGGATTATGGCAGGCTAGCTTTAACAATAATCCTAAGCACTAGGGCGTGGACTGGCAAGGTTAAATTGATAGCCTCCATTATCCGCAAACTAGAAGAGCTAGGCACGATAAAGAGGAGGAGCCTCAAGAGGGGGAAGCCCGAGCCAGCCAGGACTTCAATCCCCCTGACGAGCGATTACAGTCCTAGGGGAGGGAAAGAACTCAGAGAGGTTTTCTCCTCGATAGAGGACGAAAGGGAAGCAAAGGCGTTCTACGATCTATGGGTAAAGAGTAGGGTGAAAGAAGAAGCTGGCGGTGAGCTGAAGCGGTTAGTAGAGAGAGCGGAGAGAGGCATGCGTGGAGAGAAGGTGGGGACTAGGAGAAGCCCCATAGAGGGCGAGGAACCCTCGTTACCCTCAACTCTGTCTAAGCCTCTCAAGAAGCTGCCCCAGAAACTGGTTAACGAGACGTGGAGGAGACACTGGTACAGGGCGCGGGCTGAAAAAGTACTCGTAGAGTACGAGACGGCAATCGCTAGGAAGAGAGCTACGTGGAGCGTTTACGCGTACACGGACATATGGCTCGCTGAGGACGACATAGAGGAGCTAGACCTCGAAGCTACATTTGAGGAAGGCCCGTTAATACCTGAGGTAACTACTTCAAAGCCCGTCTATAGGCCGGGCCCCCTAGGTTACTCCCTTAGACTCGGCCCAACACCAGCCGTACTCGTAGTCTTAGACTCAAGTAAGAGTATGCTCACGAGTTTTAATGACGCGGCGGTCGCGGCCTTCGCAGCTCTCCTGGGGGCCAAGAGGGCTGGAGGTAAAACTGCTGCCATAAATTTCTCCACTAACTACCTCCTGGCCCTCTGGAATGAGCCGGACGAGAGGAAAGAGCTAGTCCTATCCCTACCCCAAGGGGGGTACACCATCCTACCTCTAACGGCTATAAACGTAGCGTTAAAAGAGCTAAAGGGGGAGAAAGCCTTTGTAGTCATAATAACGGACTGCGGCTGGCAGAATATCTCTGAAGCCCTGCCCTTCCTATCCCAGGTATCCTCTAGAGGACACGCGGTAGTGGTGTTCCATATCGAGGGGTGGAAGTACCCCAGAAACGTAGACCTGGTGAAACGGCTCGGAGCCTCCCTCTACAGGGTGAAGAAACCCGAAACCCTTAGGAGCCTCGTAGTGAGGGAACTTGAAAGAGTAAGAACCGCTAAAGCCGCTTAGAAAAACAGCTGTAAAAAATGAGTGCGCTCAGAAACCTGTGGTGGACCGGGCGGGATTCGAACCCGCGAATGGAATCCAGCGGTTAGCACACCGCCGAATCCTCCCGCATGCCAAGCGGGCGCTCTCCCACTGAGCTACCGGCCCAGATTATTGGGTTAATGGTAGGTTTATTTGTTTTTCGGGGGTCATAAACAGTGGTGGAAATGTAATGCCAAGCGAAGGCCAGGAAAGTGAGGTGAGCACCGCTGAGGAGGCTGTCAATCAGTGCTTGGACAGCGTGGTGAGGGTTTTAAAATTCTCCTCTGTCTTTTCTAAGAGAGATCGGAAGAATCTTAGGAAGATACTCCGGAAGCTACCCGAAGAAGACTTAATATACCTGGCTAATTTGTTCGACGACCTCTACGAAGAACTCGTAGCTAAACTTGGGGGAAACGAGGCTAGTCAGTCTTAGCCCCCTGACCCCCAGTTCTCGATTAGCTGGGCGATCTTTGTCGGCAACTCTTCTATGCGCACCCTTATCTGTTCCCTAGTGTCCCTGAACCTTAAGGTTACCGTGCTGTCCTCGAAGGTCTGCCCATCTATCGTTACCCCGAAGGGCACTCCGGCTTCATCCGCCCTAGCGTAGCGCCGCCCAATACTTCCCTTCTCGTCGTAGAGCGCCGTGAACCTGGTCTTGAGCAGTCTATAGACCTCACGAGCCTTGGAGACGAAGGGCTCCTTAGTAACTAGGGGATAAACCCCCACCTTTATCGGTGCTACTCTCGGATGTAGGGAGAGCACGCGCCTATCCCCTATCACCCTGTAGGCGTCGGTTATCAGGGCCAGTATCACTCTGTCGAGACCAAACGAGGGCTCTATTACATATGGTATCACCTTCTCCCCGTCGTCGTGTATTCCCATGTCCTTCCCACTGTACTCCTGGTGCCTCCTCAAGTCGTAGTCGCTCCTGTTAGATATGCCCTCTATCTCCTTCCACCCCATAAACGAGAACTTGTACTCTATGTCGAAGGTCTGAACAGCGTAGTGAGCGAGCTCAGTCTTCACGTGCTCCCTAGCCCTCAGCCTGTCCTCCCTTAAACCTATCCTCGTAAGCCACCGTAAAGACTCGGCGACCCAATAAGCGTGCCACTTAGTCGTTATAGCCCCGCTATCGTAAGCCTCCTCTATAGTAACTCTTTTAGCCTCCTTTACCCCCCTTTCCTGCATCTCGGCTGTGAGTAGGTTTAGCTCTAATCCGCGCACCTCGTCCCAGTAGGGGCAGTCATCGAGCTTCTTCGGGTTGACGAAGTACTCGATCTCCATTTGCTCGAACTCGCGCGCCCTAAAGGTGAAATTCCTGGGGGAGATCTCGTTCCTAAAAGCCCTGCCTACCTGGGCCACGCCGAACGGGAGCTTGAGCCTAGCGGTTATGTGAGTATCCTTGAAGTTAGTGAAGATTAGCTGAGCGGTCTCAGGCCTGAGGTAGGCTAGGTTGGCCTTCGTCTGCTTAGGGCCGACGTACGTGGTGAACATCAAGTTGAATGGTACGGGGTCTCCGAGTTCGCCGCCGCACTTAGGGCACTTAACCCCGTTCTCCTTTATAGCCTTCGTCAGGAACTCGGAGGTTAGCTCCGTAACCTCGACCCCCACATCTTCTAAGAGGTGGTCAGCTCTGTACTCCGCCCCGCACTTCTTGCAGGAGACCAGGTAGTCAATGAAGGACTCCACGTGCCCGCTAGCCTCCCAAGTCCTTGGGTGGGTAATTATACAGCCGTGAATACCGACGATGTCATCCCTGCTCCTAACGAAGTAATACCACCAGTCGTTGAGAACTTCGAGCCTCATTTCGGCGCCTAGCGGCCCGTAGTCGAAGAACCCGGCTAACCCGCCGTAGATCCTCCCCGAGGGAAACGCGAACCCCCTACTAATACACAGCCTCGTAATATCCTCTAGCGAGGGCTCTACAGCCATGCTTTCAGCCTAAATCAGAAAATAGCACGAGCTTAAATCAGTACCGCTAAAACGTTAGAAAACATAATCACCCTCCTAACCCCACGTAGAACATACTCCAGGTGGTGGGGCCGCCGGGACTTGAACCCGGGACCTGGCGGGCTCCCGCCCCTCTTAAAGGAGTCCCAAGCCGCCCATCATAGCCAGGCTAGACCACGGCCCCGCATCTAAACACACCAATAGGACTTTTATTTAGCTTTCCTCACAGAAGACCGGGGCAAAACACTCTCAAACCGAGGCAGTATAGGCTATGTTACTATATGGACAGACTCATCAGACAACGAGGAACTGCTACTGAATGGAATAAGCCTTAACTCCTATACTATGAAAATCAATTTCCAAAATGAAAATTACCACAGATTATGAGAACTGGTGCGGCCGCCGGGATTCGAACCCGGGATTTCCTCGCGACACGCATCTGCGCGTGCCGCTCAGCGGCTTGGGGGGCCGCCATCCTAGACCAGGCTAGACCACGGCCGCTGTTTTTACTATCCCTGTAGGGGTATATGAGTGCTGCGCTTTCTATCTAGTACGACGCTTGCTCCACCTTCCATTCTCCTTCTTCAAGCCTCAAGTGTATGGGGACTGGCATTCCGAGCTGGCTCCCGTCGTTTCTAACCCTCCTGAAGAAGAGCTTAACGTAACCCTCCTCAACTCTGTCCACGCGTTCAAACACGTACCTCGCCCCTTTCTTCTCGACTATAGCCCTACCAGCCCTCCACCAGAAATCCGGAGTTCCCCCGCGGATGCTCGCCTGCCTCCTCAAGTCAGAGGTCAAGGTATTAAGCCATGCCTCGTAGTCACCACTCACAACGGCGTCGTAATGCTCCTCAGCCACCCTAATAGCCTCCTCAAGGCTCAAGCAAGCACCGTTCACCATAGAAACCACCGGTTATTATGTAGAACGCTACGTAGAGCAGAGAGTAAAGTAGAAAAACCCCATCAACACTATTAACGCGGAGCCGGGGTCGCCTAGCCTGGTTAGGGCGCCGGTCTCCAGGGGCTGGAAGGAGGGTGAAACTCATAATCAGGCGCCCGCGATAAGATATCCGGTTGAGCGGGAGGAGGTATCTCCCTCGCATCGACTCCCGGGTTCAAATCCCGGCCCCGGCACCAATTTTTACTATTTAATTGATATTTTTTACGTATATTTTGATTCTACCGGCGCAGGGGTTTGAGGCTCGTTCTACCCAGCGGCCTTTAACCTTAACGTAGCGCTTAGTCCATTCCTCTAGTCTTTTGCGTGGTGATAGATTACGTATCCTTAGGAGCAGCTTTAGTCTTCGCCTGCGCTTGCCCTCCCTAAAACCTATGAGCCTAGCGAAGCGGAGGAGCTTTACCCAGTTTTTAAAGCTTAGCTTCCAGCACTCCCCGAAAACGAACGTTTGTCCGTCCATCTCTCTTATTTGCAGCGGTGAGTATGTTCTGTTTATTTCGAGTCCTAGTTTACGTAAAAGCCGCTCTACGTATTCTGCTACTTCTCTATCGCCTATTGCTAGGCCTACCGTAACGCTACTAAGAGCACTTCTATCCCACT
>Ga0190367_1001239_pt1 | contig 15152 bp, 33 predicted proteins | sample 4872181011_MG_FD_171838 | JGI IMG/M metagenome (GOLD analysis project Ga0190367, IMG submission 171838) | Hydrothermal vent microbial mat bacterial communities from Southern Trench, Guaymas Basin, Mexico - 4872-18-10-11_MG | ecosystem: Environmental > Aquatic > Marine > Hydrothermal vents >...
TTATTAATTGGTTTTTCTTTTTTTAATAGTCATATCCTTTTGTATGTAAAGTAAATTTAAAAAAGATTGCCTAATACTTTATTTAAGTATGGCTTTAACACTCAAGGATTAGTCGAGGTTAAATATTTCCGTGAATAATTTGTCCAAAGTCTATAGCCATTCTATTAAGAATGTTTGTAAGCTTACTAACTACTACTTTTAACTCTAAATTGTTTAACCTTTCAGCAATATTTAATAGCTCAAACTCAACATCTCCTAACTCCTCGTAATAATCTTTTAAACATTCATATTCTTTTACCATTTTCTATCACTTTTCTTTTTTTAATTAATTTAAGTAGTTCTTCTGCTAATTCTTTTTATTGCATTGATTATAGCCTCTAGAGTTTCATTTAGCTTAGTTACTGGATTTTCCCCCTCGCAAACATAAATAGTTCCATCCGTTAGCTCTCTGTTACCTCTTCTAATCACATATCCAATCTCTGTAACCAAATCAGAAAGTTTCCTAATTCTTTTAACTTCAAGCTCGTATCCGTTTTGTTTTACCTTTTCTCCTATTGCTACCATATTAAAAAATAGCTAACAAAAAACAAAAAAGCTTTTCGAGTTACTTTTGTTTAGGTCTAACTTTCACTATGTCCTGTAATTTTTTAATTACCTTAGCAATTTCCCTGCCATACTTGAAAACTTCGCATCTATCCCTCATTTTGCATTCACAAGTTGCTATTGCAAATACTAGACTTGTGTTTAGGTTTATTAGCTCGGTTTGTATTGTCCTTATTCTATCTTCCATCTTTTTTGTTATTTCTCTAGCCACATCTGTAACCTCTGCTACCTTTTCTTTTTCAACTTCCTCTTCTCCAACTTCTCCAAAAATCTCTATATCTTCTCCAGATTCAACTGTAACTTCATCTGTAGCCTCGTTTTGAGCAAAAGAGCTTTCATTATCTTTCATTTGAGTTTTCTTCTTTTTTGCCATATAGGTAAGAATTATTTTATTACTATAAAAACCTTATTGTTACCATATTCACTGCTACATTCATCATATTTTGACGTCAAAATTCGCACATGCTCTTTTTATAGAGTAATAATATTAAAGTTGCTAATATATAAGTCTTACCAATAGAAATTTAAATTCTTAGTGTAATATTAGGTAAGACTTGCTTGCTACACTTTAGCAAGAACATGTATGTTTTGCAAAAGTTTGCAGACAACATTGGAATATGCATGAACATGTAAAATCCCAAGCTCCTTTTTTATTTCAAAATGCTATAATAATTTGGAGACGTTTTTGCAAATTATGGTACTATAATTTGCAGGAAAAATAATATAATATACAAATTACAGTACTAAAGTAATAAGATAATTAATAAAAAAAATAAAGGTGAAAAAATTTGAAAAGAATAAAATATAAACCATTAAATTCTTTTATAAAAAAAGAAGAAAAAAGGAAAAAAGGGAAAATCAAGCTGATTGAAGAACCAGTACAACTCAAAGTTTACATTCCTAAGAGCTTATCCAAGGAATTGCGAAAATTAATCTCCATGAAGTATCCTGAATATAAGAAGGGTAATCTTAGTGTGGAAGTTACGCATGCTTTAATACATTGGGTCTCTCTGCACAAAAATGCAAACAATACAAATTATGAAAAAGTATGCATAAATCCTCCAAATAGTGTTACTATGGTGGCGGTTAAGGTAAGGCAGGAGTTAGCCAAAAAATACGGATTCACACCTAGACAAGCTTTAACTAATGAGTTAAGACAGGCTATTGCCAGAGTTAGGGGAAAAGACCCTAGGACAGTTAGAAAGTGGATGCGGTTACTTGAGAGGTATGAATTCATTAAGCACCTTACTGGTGATGTTTGGGAGATAAATTAAAGGTTAGAATTACTGAATTTACCTTAACTAGTTTCTTTGCTTTCTACATCAACTACTCCTTTTAAACCCTGTATTTGTGTTATTATATCTTTCATTATTGCTTCATCTAAACCCATCTTCCTGTGTTTGTTGATTAAATCGTTCTCGTTTAATATTCCTTTCCACTGCTTATATTTTCTATGAGGTTTATATGACAGGTAACACCACTCCTTTGCAAATGCAATGTACCCTAACCTTTTAACACCAAATACACCATGTCTATTGAGTACTTGTTTGGTTAATTCTATTATATGCTGTAATCTGGCTTGATGTTTACCCCCTTCCCATTTCATTAGTTTCCTTTTTTGCAAAAAGAAAACCCTTTGATATAATGTCTTATCTTGAGGTTTCGCTTTTTCTGTAATCTCTCTTACTTCAGGTCTAACCTCAACATCCAATCCTTTTTCTATTGGTGTCCAGCAAGCCCTCTTATGGAAATCACTTATTTTTTGTTCAAGTGTTTTTGCCAGAGGTTTAAGGTGTGATTCTCTGAAGCTTTCAGGTGGTGGTAAGACCCTAGCATAGTTAACCCTACAATAATTAACTAGGCTCTCGTACGGGTATAAAGTGGGAACATCTCCCTCTGTTTTGTAATCATCTGTCCATCTTTGCTTTCTTATTCCTACCTCTAGTTCCCTTCTGGTTACAACTTTTTTAGTTCCCTTTACAACTTTAGAAACATTGACTACAGCATACCCAACATAGGCGGAATTAAGCACCTTTCCCTCAGCTTGTAATAAGCTCTCAATCATTGCTTCCAGATATTCTGGTTTAACATCTTTTTGCAGTAGGATGTCCTTATTAGCTTCAATGTATTTCTTTATGGCATTGCTAACCTTCTTATAGGCAGGATAGCTTTTTTCAGTTGTATGATAGCGTAAATTCCATAAAAAGTGTGCTAAATCGCTATAAGTAACCTCAGGGGGGTCATAATACGAATAATCGTATTTAGTAGCACCATACTTAGCCTTTTCAACTTTTGGAAATTCCCGCTGGTAGTTAGGCACAACTTCTCCAATAAAATAAACGAGTTCCTCGATTGGAAAGGCTAAATTTAAGCTGAGGTAGAAATTCAAAAGGAAGTTGTATGTGATGTTAAAGCTTATAGAAGTTCTGATTTTAGGTATCCTGAACTCCCATCTAAGTAAATTCAGGTGTAAAAAATCTAAATCAGTTGTAAACTCGATGTATTTTTCTTTTCTATCTATTATACTCTCAGATGGGTCTTTTCTTACGCTCATGGTCTTTTTATTTCCATTATTTCATCGTGTCCAATCATCTCAAAACCTTCAGGTGTAACTCTTAGTTCCCTTAACAATTCGATGTATTTCTTCTTGTAATCCCATTCTCTCGTATGTTCCCTTGCCTTTATTCTGTACTCCTCGTACTCATCCTTCTTGTTCTCGTATATGTCTATGGCATAAGCCATCATCTCTGCTAACATTCGAGGTGTAAATAGGTGGAATATCCAGTATTGGTAGGGATTTGCTTTAACTGGTTGCTTCTCTATATAGTTAAATAGAAAGTTGAATTCCTCTGAGGAAAATTCGTTCATAGGTGGAGCATCTGTGTGTATAGCTGGAACTCCACATGCGTTTGCCTCTAAAATAGGCAATCCGAAACCCTCGCAATATGATGGCTGAATTAAATAATTACTGGCAGATATATACCCTAAAATTAGCTCGTAAGGAGCACCACCAAAGTTTCTGAGTATTACAGCATTGGGTATATTGCTGAATTTTGCCTTAGCGGAATCATCGGTAATTAAAAATACAACATATTTATCTTTGTAACCTTTGTTATTCAAGATTTCCATAGCATCTGCTAAACCTTTTAGATTTTTTCTTGGGTCATCTCTGGCTACAACTATAAACTTAACTTTATCGTTTGCTATTCTCTCAAGTTCGCTTTTTTGCCATTGATTTTTGTTGATAATCTTACCGCATTGTTCCCAGTCAATGGCATGATGCACAACTCTACTAACTCTCAATCCTACGTTTTCTAAACACTCTCTTACAAAGTTACTTACGGTTACAAATTCGCATCTATGAGCATTGGTATGTAAAAAGTTTGCTTTTGTTGGTATGCCTTCTATTGTTACGTATATAACTACAGGCTTTTTTGAGAGCAACTGGGTAACTATTGCATTATCTATGAAGTTAATTGTTGCTAGCTGGAAATATATCGCTCCTATGACATCATCTTGGTGTAATTGGTGTGTTGCTAGTGCACTTCTAAAAATAGCTCGATATCCTTTTTGTTCTAGTAGCTTCTTAAATAGCTGTGCTTGGTTTATCATTGAATCTGCTTGCAGGCACGAGATGTACACGATTTTACTACGTGCTAGAGATAGCATATAATAATATTAAGATTATATTAATAAAACTGTTATTGTTGTATGGGAAAAGAAAGGCTAAATTGGGAAATAAAGAAATCAATACCAAACTTTTACATTAAGCTCCAGTGGATAAGATGTTGTTCTTATCTCTACCTCAATTTTGTAATCTTTTAAATAACCTTGTATGTATTTTCTAGCTCTGTCCAATATTTCCACAGCATAATATTTCTTCTCTTCAAACGTTACGCTTGCTTTTGCCATTGCTACTAAGACTCTTTCGACTTCTTCCTCAGAAAGTGTTGGCAAAAGTTCTTTAATTCTTTCTTTTATTGTTTTGATGTCCTCTTTTTTCGCTTTCTCAATCATGGATTTTTTATCAAACTCAGGTGCTTTCATTGTTTTTAATTTTTGTTTTCAAAAATTTATAAATGTTCCTACCCCTACTTACTTATGAGTTACTAACCCGTAATTGGTATGGGTTAGTGAGTTAATACTTACTATAGGGTAGGTCTTTATAAATTTTTTTTTATTTTCAACAAAAATATTATATACATGAAAAACTAGAGATTAGAACTGAATGTGAATTAAAAAATGAGGTGAGTAAAGTATGCCTTATAGAGACTTTACAGATAGAGTTGAAAACTATGATTTAGCAGTAATACCAGATGTAGTTAAAACAAAGTTTGAAACAAGAAAAACAAAGATGGTTCAGTTACAACAGAGAGGTCAAGCTGTGGTAACTGACACTGAAAAGAAAGTCAGGGACATCTTAGATGAAGAGGGTATCTTTGGAGTACCCAGAGTTGAATATTTGAATGTTGCAAGAATGCTAATAAGAAGGAAGGGACACCAGAGTGGATTGGCTTTAAGAAAGTCAGCAAATGCAATTAAACAGAAGGCACTTGCAGAGGGATTAGACCCAGACATAGTGGACAGAGTTATACAAACAGTAATCGGAGCTACAGCTTACAGTTAGCCACTAAGTTAATTTTAAACTTATTTTTTATTTTTTATCAATTTTTTTATTGATTTTTCTGTTAGTTTTTCTATTAGTTTTTCTGTTAGTTTTTCTGTGCTTTTTTACGAACTCATACAGTCTTACAATGCCTATAATTAAAATACCCATTAGACCTGCTAATAAACCAAATATTACAAAGAATAGCAGAAGTATTAGCATATTAGTACAAAAAATTTGTATGGCTATAAGAAACAGTTTTCCGTCAAGCATAGTTCCACCTATAAAATAAAAAAATAAGAATTAAATAACTATTTCCTCAAGCTCCAGCTTTTTAACCTTGTACAGTTTAATGTACTTTTTTACATCTTTTACATCCAAATCTTGACCTCTAAGCTCTTTTGGAACATTCAAGGTAACTAGTATGAAATCATGTCCTCTTTTTATTATGTCTTCTATCAGGTTTATTGGAAGATTACCCATTACCACTGAGTTTTCTGGTATTTGCTCAACACTAGTTAAATGCTCTATGACTTGAACATCTCCTAGTTTTGATTTAAAGTAATCTATAGTTCCTTTGTGCCTGCTTACTATAATCACATTTTTTTCAAACATCACGACCACCTCTAGCTAATAATGTAACAAAATTTCAGTGAAATCATCTATTGCAAATACATCAAACGGAAGCTCCAATATGCTAACTCTTGTTTTAGTTGTTAAACTGTTTTTAACTAGAAACTCGGAGTAATGTTTACTCTCTGTTTTGAGAATTATGAATTTAGATTTTTTTGCTTTTTTCATAATGTAATCTCTATTCTCATAAGCTAAATAGCTTCTTTCTGATTCCTTATCTAATATCTCTTTTAACTCCTTTAAAGTTAAAAATCTATAGCAAACCTCAGGCATGTTTACCACCTAACACTATTCTTGCCATTAGTATTTTTGTAGCATCATTTAGTTTAGCTGTGTTAATACCTGTAGGATTTTTGAGGAATTCATCAATTGCACTCTCCACTTCTTTTGTATCAACATTTAATCTTGTAGCTAATTGGTTAAGAGTGTTTAAAGTCATTTCGTGGTATTTTTCCACTTTTTCTTTGTCAAGCTCACTTTTTGCCATTTTTAGTTGAGCAATTGAATTTGCTAGTTTAAATGCATACCATATTTTTCTGTCAATGGTGTATCCTGCATGATAGGTTTTTTCTCCTTTTTTGTACGTTTGTTCGGTTATATATTGCCTTATTGCCATTTCCACGACCTGATAAATCCTCATTTTCTGCCTTTTCGCTACTTTTTTTATCATTTCCTTTATAGGTTCAGGAACTCCAACACTAACAAACCTTTTTGCTCCTTTTTTTACCCTTTTTTTGGCTCTTTTTTTCTTTTTCACCTTCTTTTTTCTTCTCATTTTCCATCACCTCTATATAATGTATATGTCATAAGAGGTTTATAAATTTTTCTAAATTCATTACGTAATAAGGTTTATAAAAAGATGTAGCCTAGTGTAAAGTATGAGTGAAGAGGAAATACTATTAAGGATACTTAAATATCAAATGGTTAAAAGAATGGGATTATACAATGATTTAAAATATTACAGTGAGGATTACATCTTATATCTAAAATTTTTAGTAAATAAACTTTTAAAATGCTGAGAAAATTCCTATTCTTCAACATTCATATACATAACAGGTAAAACTAATTGAAAATCAAAAGCTCCATCGGGAAACGTAAATTTGTAGCTCATACCTTTATCAAACCAAGTTTTAAGTTCACTTTTTAACAATCTTTCACTGCCATCATTTTTCCTCTCTATTATCACTATTCTTTTTACGTTCCTCATTTTGAGAAAATTGAGAATAGATAGGGAAATAGCATAGCCATTAAACATTTTAAAATAGTGAATAAACTTATTGCGTTTTGTTATGTAAGTATCCCCTACTATTTTCCCTACTTGTAAATCTCTGTAAACTATGGTATATTCATCATCAAAAACCTCATCTTTTACTTCCTTTATTTCATCTGAGAATTCAATTAAACTTGACATACCTATTTCCTTACAATTTTGATTAAAATTATATTTTCTCCAAGCTCTGGGTTTATATAAAACTCAATCTTATCTCCTTTACTTATTTTTAAATTTTCAGCAACTATTTTCGGTATGGTTACAGAAAGGCAAGTTTTACCTTTTAGAGTTACTGTACTGCATCCCAGCTTTATGTTTTTTAGCTCTTTATTTACCATAGTATAACATTACTTTTTACATAAATAACCCTTACTAATACAATAAATTATATTAGCCAAATGACCACAAGGATATAAGGTATGAGTGATGAGAGTGATTTTATTCAAACGAGAATGGATGAATTAAGAGGGATAATTTTAGTAAGCTATGACTGGAAAAACTGGGAAAGAAGAGCAAAGCGAGAGGCTAATTATATTTTACCGTATATAAACAAAACCTCAGTGGTAATAGATTACGGATGCGGTATTGGACGTTTGCACTCTTACTTAGCTCCACATTGTAAGCTGATTATTGCAGTAGATGTAAATTGTGAGATGCTGTACTTTGCACAGCTAAGAAATAGGAATCTTAAGAATGTAATCTACACATCCAAGCTTGATGTAGTCAAAGATAACATTGCTGATTTTTGCATTGGAATATTGTTTTTCCAGCACCTTGAAAAAACAACATTCGATGAAGTTATGAATAATATAGTTAGGGTTCTGAAACCTAATGGCAGATTATTAGCATGTAATACTATAAGTTGCTATGATTTGGATATGGAAGGAATAATGAAATATTATGGATTCGAAATAGAGAAAAAGTGGAAACATCCACAGGAAGTTATACAAAAAACACCAAAAGGCAAAATAAGGTGGATAGATGAATATGTTTTGGGAAAATTAAAAAAATAAAACTACAAAAACCTCTTTTCGTATTGCCTTAGAAAGTTTTTTACTATCTCTTTTATATGAGGATTAATTTTTATTATACTGGTTCTGCCATAACGACCAAAGCTTACAACATCCATTTTTATTATTTTGCTTGAATGTAGTTGCTGTAGGTAATTAAATAGAGTTCTTCTTGAGATTGGCTTTACATTTTTCTTCTCAGAAATCTCAACAAACTTATTATAGAGTTCCTTGGTTCTAAGACCATTTGTAGCTTCAACATCACACAGTATTTTCAAAGTTGTTGCTATAATCTTAGATGTGTTTTTATCTTTTAAAATGGATTGCAGTTTTCGAGTAACAAACTCGTTTACGCCTATATCCAGCAAGAATTTATATTCATCTATATTCTCAACTATTTCTGCTATTGTGTCTCTGTACACTATAGTGAAAACACTTTCACTGATTTTTTTACCCTCTTTTTCATCCTTTACTATAATTACAGTTTTACATCTTAGCGATTTTATGAAATCTAGGTATTTTCTAGGTTTAACTGGATGTACTAGTAACAAGGCATCAAATTCACTTGCAACATCTTTGGCTACATCAACTAACAGTGGAGTGTTTATGCCAGCTTGTGGTGTAAAAATACCATAAGCTGTTACAATACTTCTTGCAACTTGATACAAGCTTTTTGAACATTTATTTTTGCAAATTATGACGCTGTAACCTTTGCTTCTCAAATATGAGCAGAGATGGGGATAGCTTACCGCTAAATCATCTGCAATAACAGTTATTTTTTTGTCCATCACTAGCTTTTCAGCATCTTTTAGTCTGTCTATTATTTTGCTTTTTATTTTAACATAGAACGGCTCATTACTCTCCACTATAAAACTACTTACGCTCATATAAAAGTTTATGTGATAATTTGTATATAAACTTTACGACATTTTTATGGTATTTTTTAATTTCCTATATTCGGCAGGTGTTACCAAAAGAGTATGCCATCTACCTTTAAATCTGAATCTGATTGCAAGCATGACTTTAACTTTGTAGTGCTCCTCAAGTTTGCTTAATTTGGAAAGCTCCTTTTGTGTTATGTGAGGTAATTTGTTGGGAACTGTGCTGTTTTTACATTGGATGCAAAGAACATCCTTTTCAAACCCTTCTTTGAGAGGAATGGCTATTAAATCACATAGTGTTTCAGATTTAGCACTCCTTATCACATAATAGTTCATTCTTTTAAGTCTGTTTTTTATATCCCTTTCCAGAGCATAGCCAACTCGGTATTTGGATACCATACTTTACCCTATATTTTAATCCAAACTCAAATCTATATCTAGCGTTTTTATATTTTTAATAGTCTTCATTAGAACATCAGATAGCAAACCTTTTTCTATAAGCTCTTTTTGTAGTTCATAGTTCTTTTCTAAGAATTTCAATCTTTTTTCGGTGATTTTTTTAAATGTGGATTTTTTGACTAAGGCAGTGCATAATTTTAAACCGATACCTTGACATTCAAAAGCATAATAACTGAAAAACTTACCCCCATAAACACTAAACTCCTTTACACTTGGATGGAAAATTACAGGGTAGGTTAAACATTGGAATGGTCTTATATCGTAAATAGAACATTCGGTTTTAGCTCCTATTTTCCACAAAAACCAACAATAGGGAGCACCATCTATTTCTTTGGTTTTAATGGATATGGTGTACTTGTTTTTATTTATGTTAAAGATTTCATCCACCTTGTAGGGAAGTTTATTCAGAATTATAATCACTTCAGGAATAGTAACAAGGATTTCTTTATTCAGACAGCAATAACCACATCTATAACATTCTTGTATATACTCTATGCTTCTTTTTGCTTTTTTGATTAGTTTTATGTGTTCTTTCGTTAGTTCAATAATTTCATTAATTATGTCTCTTGTTGTTTCTTCTTTGGATTCCATCTTCTGGGAACCCCTCTTGTCCTTACTGAACGAGCTTTCCTAATTTCTTTGATTAAATCTTTGTGTTTCTTTCGTAAAGAGTTCAGTAAGCTTTCATCATAGCTCTGTAACTCTTTCTCCAGTGCTTTGGCTACAGCTTCTCTAAGATTGTTGTAATAGCCTTCCTCTACCAACAAAACTAAGTTTTCATAAAACTCAAGAGGAATCTCTATACTAAACTTATAAAGTTTCCTCATAACTTATACTCTATGTAACAAGTATATAATAATTGTGGTATAGTTTCAAGTGGAATCTTTAATAACTCTCTCATTCCTTGAAGAATTTTTCCCAATGTGCTGGTGGCATTGATGCTTTAAAATAGTATTTACAGTTTTTCCAGTTTTCCCTATCCATACAGTACTTTTTATAGTGCTCAAGGTCAATGCTTGCAAAACAAAACCTGATATTGGGACATGGCATATTGTTAAATATATGAGTTATCATATTAAATTTTGCTATGATTATTTTGGAAAAGAAAATTGAACTTTCAAAGTATATAATAAAAAAGGCTTTTGAGAAATTTAATAAGCTAGCGGTTACCTTTACAGGTGGTAAGGATTCTACACTTATGCTTTATTTTGTGAAGTCTGTTTGTTCAGAATATGGTTACAAGCTACCAGATGTTATTTTTGTAAATGATGGAGATATTTTTCCTGAAGTTATATTTTTCATTAAATCTGTAGAAAGAACGTGGAACATTCAAGTAAAGCAACTGTGCAATCGTGATGTACTCAAACATATTAAAAAAGTTGGAGATGTAGTTAAAGTATCCAAACTAAACAAAAGAAACAGAGATGAATTAAGTAAAATTGGCTTTGATAAGGAAGAGTTCAGGTTTACACTAGAATCATTTGTAGTTAACTATCTAATGAAAGTTGTTCCACTGAAAGAGTATATTGAGAAGAATAAAGTAGAAGGGTTATTTGTTGCCATAAGATGGGATGAACAAGAAGCCAGAAGCAATGAAACATTCTTTTCACCAAGAAATAATCCAAAGCATGTAAGAATACATCCAGTTTTACATTTTACAGAGAGGGATGTATGGGATGCAATTTTCAAACTGAAATTACCATATTGCAGGTTATATGAAGTAGGGTATCGAAGCTTAGGCTCAAGAAGTAATACTGTAAAAGTAAGCGACATTCCTGCATGGGAGCAAGATTTTGAAAAAATACCTGAGAGAGTTTGCAGAAGTAAAAATCTTGAGTCAAATTTAAAAAAATTGAGGAAACTAGGGTTTTTTTAATGATTTATTCAGTTTGTTTGTTATTTTGTCTATCATCTTTTTTGCGGTACTTTCTACAGAGTATTACATAATGTATTTTATCATCTATTTGCGATAAAATATGCTCTTTTAAACTCTCTAGGTTTGAAAAGTAGTTAAAACCTCTAATTTTTCCTGCCTCAAGAACAAGCAGTAAAAAAGTCTCTTTATCACGTCTTTCTTTGTCAATTTTCTTTTCAAGTTTCGCAATCCTCTTTTCAAGTATTTTTATTTTTCCCTCTAAATATTGAGTGTACATCTTTCAACATTACTAACAGGTTTAATAAAAAGTTTGACTAATTAAGCTGACTACTATTAGCAAAATACCTAAAACAGTGCTTATTATTTTACCTCTTTTGCAAACCATAGCATACAGAAAACAGATACTGCCTAAACAAAAAAAGTAAAGCTGTAAAATAAAAGTATTACAGAGGCTTATGTATTTGCCAATCATGTTCTAATGGGTTGCCAAGTCTTGAATCTTAGCCAAATGTTTATCAAAGCCAGTATTGGTGCAAATGCATTGGCTATAGCTTGCTTTGTGCTGGCATCCAGATATGGGTTAATTATACTTGCTATGAACAATATAAATGCTAAAATGTTTGTCCAAATTGTTTTACTTTGCTTTATGGATTTGCCAGTTGCTTTGGCTATTATGTATGGTATAACTTGGTCTAACACCTTTATTAGTTCCTCTTTGGTTACAGTAGGTGGCAACTCTTTAGGTCTTTCTTTAGGTATCTTTCTAGGTAACTCTCTAGGTAACTCTTCAGGCAACTCTTTGGGTAACTCTTTAGGCTCATACAATTGCCTATATAGTTCAGGGTCTAATATTTTTATTGCATTTTTTGTTATGCAGTCTCTAAATTGTTCCCTGTAATAATCTAACCACCAGTATTGTTCGTGGTAAAATCTATCAGCATAGTCTTTATCTATTGCTTTTCTTCTCCTGTGTTCATTTACTACACACTCATTTCTCATTGGAGAATAGATTGTTGCAAAAGCCTCATACTCTATGTCATCATTCACGTAAACAACAGTATCTGCGTTTTCATTGTAAGGGATTCTTACACCTTCTTTTTTTGGGTATGGTGATATAATAACAGCTTTTACTGTACCTGATTTTAGTTCAAACCATTTTCTGATTTTCTCTAAAGTTGTTTTATTTCTAACATCAATCTCAACAAGATTCATATTAGTTGTTTATCTAATAACAACTATAAAAATTTGTGCAAGTGTTTTATGTGCACATATACCGATAGAGTTATATACGGGTATGGGGGAATATCTGTATATGGAAAAAGATGTAGAGGGATTGGAAAGGGAATTAAGAAGAGTAGCATTAACAATATCAGAGCTAAATAGAGTTCTAGGAAGATACAAGGCAATGAAGTCTTATATAGCCAGAACAAAATATCTAAAGTTGTTGCTTGAGGAAGTAAGCGGGGATATAACAGAAATTGAGGCAAGAATCCAGAATGTAATAGATAAGTTGGAAAGCAAGGTAATAGAGTACACAAAAAAGAAAGAGAGTTTAGCCAAAGAAATTAAGAAAATTAAAGGAATTATAAGTTGAGGTAAGTCTGCTATGCTTACGGAAAAAGAGTTTGAAATAGAGATGAACATATACAAAGGACTCATTAAACTGGCACGAAAGCTGAATGAATATAAAAAAAGTAACAAAAGTATATTCAAATTGGTAGAAGAGTGCATAGAAAAGGATAATGAGTATTTCATTTTTTGTATAGGGGTCTTAATGGGAATTCTCCTTATAAACTCGCCTTTTCATCGCAATTTCATAGGCAATCTAAATTACTTAATCAACAAGGGTATAGAGAAAAGCGATAGTGAGCTACTGAGAGAATATGAAAGGATAGTTAGAGAGGCAGAAAGGCAGGAATTTACAGCTTATGGTGGTTAACGTTTGTAGGTGGTATTATGAGTGCTGAAGAGGAGTTGGTAAAGAAGTTAATACATCCTTTAGAAGTTCCTTTTAAAATAAAAAATCAGAAGTTACTAAAATTGACATACGAGGTATGGAAAAGGCAAAAGGGAAAACAATACCGCTGTAGTAGGAAACACATTAAAGCTCTTAGAAAAATGGATGAAAGAGAAGCTTTCATTACATGGGAGTACATACAGTGTTTTATGTCGTTATCTGAGAACGGAATTTGAAAAAAATATATGGGGGTGTTTTTGTTAGATGATTTTGAAAAATGTAAAGGAAATTGAAATTACAATCTTTTCTGGGATTGTTAGAGGAGAGAGAGGGTTACAACATCCGTGTTATACTACTAGAAAGTTTCAAAATGCTAAAGAGGTAATAGTATCTCCAGAGTGGATTAAAGTTGAACTTGAAGATAAAATATACCTTTACAACAAAAAGCCAATAATGGAGATAGTAATAAAAAAGTAATTATAAATAATTCGTAAAAAGTGGTTAAAATGGATGAAAAATACGAGCAAATAAAAAAGGCAATAGAAAATGTCTTTGATTTCTTAAACACTACTGATTACGGTTTAACATGGGAACGTCAAGAACTGGAAGCTTTATTTTGGGATAAATTTTTTGATTACTTTAGAAAACTCCAGAAAACAGAGAAAAACAGAATTATTAACCAGTTATGCGATGTGGATTAGTAAATCTGTTATAATTTTTTTATTTAGGAGAGGTAGTAGTGTAAGAGTGTATGATTTGGTTAGTTGGGTTAAAAAAAGGTTAGAGAGGTGTTGAAATGCTAGAACTATTTACCCGTTTGTTTAAAAGATATTATATAGATAAAATAGAGGTAGTGATAGAGAATAAAAAGTTACTTGTGAAAATATGCACAAAAGTTCTCTCAATATTACATTTTTATGAATTGAAGAGGATTATGAAAGAGGAAGGATACAGTTTTAGTGGAATAACAGTGGAAGGAAATTATTTCAGAGTTGTATTTCAGAGTTGTATTCTGGAAAAAACTTGAAGAATAGACAAGGGAGAGGTGATGGTGTTGGAGTGTATGATTTGTGGAAAGAAAATAAAGGATGATGAGCCTGCTTTTATGCTTGTAAGGAACTGGGACGATTATCCGCAGTATTGGGAAGTATGCATGGTAGTATGTGTTAGGTGTGTGTGGCATGCAAGAAAAAAAGAGTATGAAGAAGGGAAATAAAGGAATAAGTTTTTTCAAAATTGTAGTTATTGGAATTGGAAGACTGTATAAATTTGCAGTGGAGCATGAAATTAAGATTTTGGAAAAAATATTGGACAGAGTCATTTTATGGCTTTTTGAAAACTCTAGAATTAAAGTTGAATGTGAAACAGTGATAATACCAAAGGACATTGAGCCTGATAAGATGTATTTAGTGAAATATGGTAATGAAGTGCTTGCGGTTCGTAAAAGGAGAAACGGTAAAGTAGAAATTTTATTTTTTTAGGTGTTAAAAATGAGATTTTCCCTAAATCTCATTGAACTTTATAATGAAATGCGTAATGAGTATGGAGAGCCAGTTAAAGAGTACATAAGTTACAAGGAATTTGTAGAGTACTTTAAAACACGATGCATAGGGATTATTGAAAGTGCAACAGGAGACTTCTTATTCATAGATGTTGATGTAGATGAAATGGATTTGTGATTGTGGTAGCGAAATTGAATTTCCTACACCAGAAAAAGTAAAAGGCTTTATAGTAAGCGTTACAGTTTGTCCAAATTGCGGTCAGGTATGGAAAGCCAGAGTGGTAAAATCAGGAAAAATTAAGTTATCTAACTCAAAAACTTATAAAAAATAGGAAAATATAATTAAGTTTCTTGTA
>Ga0190367_1001240_pt1 | contig 15148 bp, 19 predicted proteins | sample 4872181011_MG_FD_171838 | JGI IMG/M metagenome (GOLD analysis project Ga0190367, IMG submission 171838) | Hydrothermal vent microbial mat bacterial communities from Southern Trench, Guaymas Basin, Mexico - 4872-18-10-11_MG | ecosystem: Environmental > Aquatic > Marine > Hydrothermal vents >...
AACATAATGAAAGAAGTAGAGCGGAGAGGTGTTGTCAAGAAAGTAGATCCTTATTTAACATCCAAGACCTTCTCCAGATGTGGGTTTATAGTCAAAGACTGAAGGGGCAGGTCTTTTCCAGTCCCAACTGCGGATTGGTAATCGACAGACAGAAAAACGCTTGTGTAAACATTTATCTCAAGATGAAGGGCTTTTCCCAGAGTCCGAGCATCTTCTACCGTGTGGTGATTAAAAAGATGATCCCTCGGTGGAAGGTGCGAATGAAGACTCTGGGTGGGGTTGCCCGGATCGAGACGGAGACCGATGATATGCTCTCCGATGAAAGGAGAGCTGAGGTTTATGAAGTCTAAGGGTTTGGTGGAGATTTTATCATGTATTTCTACGAATCTCCACCAAACCTGAACCCCATCGATCCCCTCAGATAACGTCACTTCCACCTAATACGTGAGAAGATCAGATATCGAAGAAATCCTTCACATCATCGTAGGCATCTCCTAAGACATCTTTCAGATCTTCGACCGTCCTGTAAGGTCTATTAACTATAATTTTTCCCGCCAACCCCTTTCCTATCCCTGGTATGGCCTCAAGCTGGTAAAGCTTTGCATCGTTCGGGTTAAGAATCGGAACTGCCGTTATCGATCTCATTCCGTAATCTACAACCCTTGCATCCAGAAAAACGTTCCTATCGTACTCTCCGACAACACCTACGAGAAGGGGATAGGTTGCGAGCTGCCTGGCAAAGGTTATTTTCCCCTGCCTTATCTCGCACCTAAGATCCGTTAGCTTCCTTCCAACAGGAACTATCTTCTTGAGCATCTCCCTGTCTATTTTCCTCCTTACCCTTTCCTTAAACACCTTGAAGTACCTCTTGTGCCTAACGACATTCCTGTAACCTATCTCCTCCATGGGAGTTCCCCTGAAAACCTTCACCTGTCTTATGTTTATCCTCCTTACCAGAAGATCCCTTCTGATAAGCTCTTCGAGGAATTCGTAGTTCTTCTCAAAAGTCTCCTTCGTCTCACCCTTCAGACCTATGACGAAGTTTATCCCAGGGAGGAAGTATGGAAGCCCGTTGTATCCGACGTATCTTCCGTACCTGTTGACGAGCTCTATTGCGAACATAACCTCATCTGGATTCGCGCACAGATCGTTCTTCCTCACAACAACCTCGTCGGCACTTTCAAGACCCATTGCACCTATGTTTCCAGGTGTCTGATACTGAACTATCGTCTTTATTATCTCCTTGGATTCTTCGGGATGCTCTGCAATCGTCTTAGGGTTCACGTTGTCGAGGTGAAGGGTTTTTATCCTTGGACACCTCCTCCATATCTCCCTGTGAAAGTTCTTCATGAAATCCGGATCCGGCTTCGGTACATCGTATCTGAAATCCGCCATGTAAGTGAAGAAATCTGTCTGGTTTCCCAGCCTGAAATATCTAACACCCTGACCGTAAAGAGCCTCTATCTCATCGAGTACAGCTTTAGGGCTCCTCATACTTGGAATTCCGTGTATCCTCTCTATGCAGAACGAGCACCTCCTCCAGTAGCATCCCCTGTACGTTTCTATCTCGCACACAACATAAGGATAATCGGGATGCATTTTAACTACTTCAGCACCCAGAATTGCGAACCTGTTTATGAAATCCCTGCCATCTTTAATTTTCACGCTGTATCCGAAGAGATTCGATAGGTATTCAAGGAGTTTTCTTTCGAAAGGAAAATTTATAACCTTATAATACCCTCTCAGGTATTCAAGATCTCTTTTATCGAGTTCAAGCGTCACAGGGCCTACCAGGATTTTTTCTGGCTTTAAATCCTTTATATCACCCTTCAGTTCATTCAGGGTGAGCGGATTTCCTCCGAGATACTTCCCCGGAACGGCGATTCCCGATATTATCACGATAAGGTCGAAATCTTCAAGTTCTCTTCTGATAAGAGCATTTGCCCTGAACTCGTCTATTGTAACGTATTTCGCGTTTACCTTGAAGTATCTGAGCATTCCGTAAATGTATCTTGGATATGGGGATATATAGGGTGGCACTCCCAGGCACGACGGCTCATCGACGTAACCGTCGAGTATTGCGACTTTCATATCTGAATTGATTTGACGACTGTTAATAAGTTTTGGAACTGTTAAAGAATTGAAGATTCTTTATCTTTCCAAGGAGAACACCGTCAAGCGTTATAGCTTCCGCTTCCATGTAATTCCATCTCCTGAAGATGAATCCCGCGGGTTTGCATATGTTAACGGGTGTTGATGCGCACAGGTCGTTAAATGCCGGCATTACAATTACCTTCCTTCCGTCCCATTCACCTATCACCCATACCCTTTCCTTTACACCGTAATCCATTAGAACGGACGGATGAGCGTGGGCGAGTATAAGAACCTTTGAATTCAGCACTTCTTCATCAGGAATTAGATGTCCGTGAAAGAGTCCGAACTTACCTATCTTAATGCACCTCAAACCCTTCAGCTTTCCATCGTGATTCCCCCTTACAAGAGTCATGGGAACATTTACATCCTCTAAGATCCTCTCCACCCTCCTGCTTCTTCCTATGGAATGCTTGAGATCTCCGAGAACTATCAGTTCATCAGCATCAAACCTTTCCGCCATTTCGTTTACCTTTTTTATCAGCTCCTCATCGTAAAAATCGACAAGTCCAAGATGAAGATCAGCGACTATTAAAATCCTCTTCCTTCCCCTTAAAAGAATTGAAGCCTCGTTGAAAACTATTTCAGCCCTCATACCTTATCTTAAGGGGCACAACACCCAGTACGGCTATGAATATCGATGCAAGTATCGACGCTATCAGACTCTGTATTTCAGGACTTGTCTCCTCGCTCATCGATATTATAAACCTGCTCGATCCCCAGAGAACGAATCCCGTTGATATTATGAGAAGCATCATCGATATGTACTTCCTGAAGTCCTTCTTCTCTATTATGTGATCGAATATCTTACCTATGGCTATGAAAACACCCGATGATACTATCCACCATATCGATCCGTATATGAAGGAGGTTATGAGAACGACAAGGCTCGACTGGGCCTTTATCCAGACGTAGTACGATCCCTGGACTATTCCTATTATGAAAAGGAGAAGAGCTATGACGTATGTTATGAACGAAAGCCTTCCCTCCATAAGCGATCTCTTTATGGTTGAGAAGTAGCTCTCAACAGATTCCTCGAATCCATAGGCCTTTATTATGAAGTAAAGGCCGAGTATGAGTGCTATGGCACCTACACCCAGTTCAGGTGTTTGTAACAGGAGGGATATCGAGTATACGAGGAGTATTATTCCTATGGGTGCAAGGGTAGACTTTGCTATCTTCGGATCCTCGAACATCTTCTTTATCAGATAATAAGTGCTCTCTATTGTCTTGCTCTGCTTAACGACAACCCTTATTACTCCGTCTATATCGAATCTGGACGATATAAGCGGGATGACGTATTCATCCTCAGAACCGTCCGTCACGACAACTACTTTTTCAGCCTTAAGCTCGTTCTTTATTAAATCCAGCTGTTTAGATATCTTCTCATCCGATATCATCCCAACTCTCTCATCACCGCATATCGTAACTATTTCGACATTTTCACCCTTTTTCCTCAGCTCATCGTAAATCTTTATTGCGCTGAATATTGTGTTCAGGTCGGAATCCTCGGGATCTGCCTCGGCAAGTTTTATAGCCGATTTAAGGTTTTTATCCCTTCCTATTACAGGAGATGATATCCCAGCTTTCCTACCGAGATCGTCGTCTCTATCTATCACGAGCACTATCTTGTCAACCACAATTTAACTCTGTTAAAAAATATATTAACGTTATCGCAGAAATCATTATAACTTTTTTACATATTTTTTTATAATGGGAAGATTCAGACATCTCATATCGATAGACGATCTGAGTAAAGACGATATAATCTACATACTGGACAGGGCTGAGGAGTTTGAGGATATAGCGTTTGGAAAGAAGAAGTCAAATATCCTCGAAGGAAAAATCCTCGCAAATCTCTTCTTCGAACCTTCAACTAGAACAAGGATGAGCTTTGAAACTGCGATGAAGAGGCTTGGAGGTGATGTCATAAACATGACAGCACAGGAGGCCTCCAGCATCGCCAAGGGGGAAACTCTTGCAGACACGGTCAGGGTAATAAGCAAGTACGTGGACGTTATAGTCATAAGACATCCCCTTGAAGGTTCTGCAAGATTTGTCGCAGAGCATTCAGATGTACCCGTTATAAACGCTGGAGATGGTGCAGGTCAGCATCCAACGCAGACGCTTCTCGATCTATACACTATAAGAAAGGAATCTAGGCTTGAGGGATTGAAAATAGCTTTAATGGGAGATCTGAAGTATTCGAGGACAGTTCATTCACTGATAAAGGCCCTGACGCTTTTCAACGCCAAGATATACCTTATAAGTCCCGAAAGTTTAAGGCTTCCGGACGAGTTCCTCGAGGATCTGAAGGGAGATATAGAAACTGCAAATCTAAACGATGTAATAGGTGATATAGACGTTCTCTACGTTACAAGGATTCAGAAGGAGAGGTTTCCAGATGAAGAGGAGTACAAGAAGGTTGCCGGAAGCTACAAGATAACTGCCGATATACTGAAGAATGCTAAGGAGGATCTGATAGTAATGCACCCACTTCCCAGAGTTGACGAGATAGACGTAAGCGTTGACAGGACGAAGCACGCAAAGTACTTCGAGCAGGCGTTTTACGGTGTTCCCGTGAGAATGGCAATACTCTGCGAGGTGTTGTTATGAAGAGGGAACTTGTCATAAGCAAGATAAGAGAGGGGACCGTGATAGATCACATAAGCGCAGGAAAGGCACTTCTAGTACTGAGAATACTCGGGATAGGGGCTGGAAGCAAGGAAAGGGTTTCAATGGTTATGAACGTTCCAAGCAAGAAGATAGGTAAAAAGGACATAGTTAAGGTTGAGGGGAAGTTCATAAATAAAGATGAGCTTAACAAAATAGCCCTTATTGCCCCGAACGCAACCATAAACCTAATAAAGGATTATGAAATAAAGAAGAAGTTCAAGGTAAAGCCTCCTGAAATAATAGAGGGAATTCTCACATGTCCGAACAGGAACTGCATATCAAACAGCAATGAACCGATAAAGCCCAGATTTCACATTTTTATAGAGGGTAACAGGGTTATAGCCAGGTGTTACTACTGCGGAAAGAAGATAAAGGATGTAGATAAGTTCATAGTCTAGAATTCTGGAAATATCTCCTCGTAAAATCTCCTCAGGGCCCTCCTGTTCCTTATTATATCTTTACTCTCCAGTACTCTCCTCTCAAGCTTCTTAAGTGCAGAATGGAGGGCAAATTCAGCCCCCCATCCCTCACTTACGACCGTGAAAACACCCTTATCGCTCGTAAGCTTTATCCTTACGTTTATAAGTGGAAAACCCTTGTAAAGACCCTTGTACCTTTTGAAGTATACGAAGAGAACAGCATCTCCAAAGTACTCTCTGAATTTTTCCATGAATTTCCTCAGATCCTCGTTTATCCTCTTCTTCTCGAAATCGTCCAGAACAACATCCCTGAACATCGCCTGAATATCGAACTTAGTCCTTACCCTAGTTCTTATGAAGCACTCGAGTATGTCCTTCTTTATAAGTATTCCCTCCGGAAAACCCCTTTTCGTAACCACGACGCTTGAGATTTCGTTCTCTAGCATTTTGTCTATTACATCTGGGATTCTGTCATCGGGATCAGCCGTTATCAGTGGCTGGCTCATTATACTCCTAACGCTTATCGACAGAGACCTGTCCTTTTCCCCTACAAGATCTCCAAGTCTCTCCCTCCTTCTTGGGGCAAAGATCCTCTCTATCACATCCTTTCCCGTGAGAATTCCGACAGCTCTGAATCTTCTATTGATCACGACGACTCTGTCAACTCCGTTTGACCTCATAACTGCAAGAGCCTTTGCCGCAGTGTCTTCGTCAAAAACAGTTACAACGTCGGGATTCATAACATCTCTCACCCTCAAATCCCTCAGATCATGCTTTATGACCTTCAAAAAATCCTCTATTCTTATCACTCCGAATTTCTTGTTTAACCTGATTACGACGAATGGAGTCGAATCTTCTATGAACCTTCTAGCTACTGTTTCTTCTGAGAGCTCATGTACACGTATCACACCCGTTCTTATGGCGAAGTTCTTAACCTTTGTTTCGGGATTTGAAATAACGCTCCCCCTTATCAGGTCCCTCTCCCTAACAACCCCGACAACTTCATCTCCTTCCCTCACTATCACCGCTCCTCCAGACTTCTTAAGAACAGAAATGACTCTGGAAATCGTTTCATCAGCGCTGACAGCCCCGTATTCCTCTTTCACGAGCTCTCCGAGTTCGGGCATAAATCCCAATTCTTATTCATCTATTTATACTTTTTGATGAAATTAAATTCTTCATATGAATCTCAGAGTTTGTACAGGTGTTATTTGTCTTTTTATTTCAAATACGAGTATATTCATTCCGAGGTAATTTAAACCCATGATTCGGTTCTTAACTCCCGAACTCGGGGAAAAAAAGCAACCCACATAACCTAAAAATTTATATAAGAGTTGTGTAAGAAATTAAGGGAGTTAGAGGGGTGGTTAAATGGCAGAACTCCCTCTCGCACCGGTTGAGAGAATAATCAGAAAGGCAGGAGCTCAGAGGGTAAGCGAATCTGCAAAAAAGGCCCTAGTAGAGGCTATAGAGGAGTATGCCATAAAGATTGCAAAAAAGGCGAGCGATCTCGCGAAGCATGCAGGAAGGAAGACTGTTAAGGCAGATGATATAAAGGTGGCCGTGAAGGAATTGATTAAATGATTTTATTTTTTATAACATTTATCAATTTTTTTCGAAAGCTTTTAATAGCTTATGGACAAATAACTCTTGAACAGCCGAGGTAGCCTAGCTGGTCGGGGCGTCGGACTCATAATCCGAAGGTCCCGGGTTCGAATCCCGGCCTCGGCACTCTTTTATTTCTTCTTTCGATTTTACTAACGCTAAATATTCACGTAACTTTATCTCGAAAAATGACGACAGATTTATCCCTATTTCCTTAGCTTCCCTTACTAGATTTTTATCTACGTATAATGTTAAATTCGTCTTATTCGATTTCCTTCGCATACTTAAAATCCACGTGGATATCACATATATCTTACGATTTATCGTTAGTACATCGTTCTCAAAAGTAATCGTCTATTTCCACGAAAGATTAAACGATAACCGTTATTTCCACAAACGGCTTAATATCCTCACTTATCGACGCCTATATACGTATATTATAACGTATTAATAAACGTATTAGATACGTTTATTCATGGAAATACGTAAAATAAACGTAATAGATAAAATCTATAATCGTTTATTTTACCGTTTAATCTCTTAAAAATATTAATTATTTTATCCTATATACCGCCCCCCAATACGGTGTTATAATAAATTAATATATCTAATATCGTTATATAAAACGTATTATAACGTATTAATAATACGTTATAATATACGTAATAATATACGTATATATCGCTATTACGATTATCAATACGCGACTAGTCAGTTGTGGATATAGGATAAATAAAAGTAATAATAAAATAGAATAGTAAATAAAAGAAAGAATATACGTAATTATCTACTACGATTATATTAACGTTAGACACGTATAGAATTATTAGATACGTTTTTAGATACGTAATGTTATTAATAGTAGAGAGGAATTAACGGTTTATAACGCTTGAATCGTGGAAATAAGCGATTTTATTCGTTTAATTATGGGAATAGAAAAGAGATCGATTTTTTACATATGTAATTCACTTGACAGGACTAAAGCATGATTTTAGGGACATATCCCTATATCAGATTACGCGTTTATATCGCGGTAAGGAAATTTGTCGTCTCATGAAATCATCAACGGAATAACCCGTGATTTTTCTTTTAGATTCCGGTGAGTAAACGGATTTAAGTAAAATCTTGATTTCACGATCCGGTAATTTTTTGACGACGTAATATCGCTTTTCAGATCGCTCCGGATCTACTTCTTCGCTTATGCCATATCCCGCTTCTTTTAGAATGTCCCATAGGAATTCATGTACCCGTTTGGATATACGCGAATCTTCACCGAATTCATCGTAAACCGATTTGATCTTATCGACGATCTTCCTAACGATTTTTTCCTCTTCTTCGACGGCTTTATCTATAATCTCGTCGGCGAGTTTTAATTTTTCCCTCATTTCCTTCGATAATTCTGGCGTATCTTTCTCAACGACATCGTTTAGAAAGCGTATAGAACATGACGGACACGCCTTAGGGATATTATTCGATCTAGGAATCCATTCGTAACCGCAATTAGGACACCTTAGCGCTTGAACTACGATAGGAGCTCGTATCGGTTTAACCGGCTCTTTGTGAGTATAATTATATAAGCGTTCAAGCTTCGAAACGCTAACGTATTTTCCCGGAACTATCACAGCTATCACCTTCATGGATCGTATTCCCGTTGATTAATTCATACGTATTCCTCTCATATAAAAATCTTTGCGTCAAAATTCATGTATTCGTTTCAAGCGATCGTGATAGTGATTGAAATCTAAATACATTATGTTATATATGTGTATAATATGCATATGCGAAACCGCAGTGCTATACTTCCGATGCTTCCGCTTCGAGAACGAAATCGGGCGGATAAATCGCCTTCGCAACGTTGTTTTTAACGAGAATTATGGCGTTTTCGTAAGGTAGGGTAACGCGTTCGTTCTTTTCGAGCTTATACGTTTTCCCGTCAACGCCGATAATCTCGTTGCGTTCGCCTAAATTCCTCGTTATCTCGATTGTCACGTATCGGATTTCGTTCTCGCCATCATCGTTAGAAATCTCGATGTTATATTCTACATTGTCGTTTAAGCGTTCTTTCGCTTCCTTATCTTGTAAATTTTGGTATAATTCGCAATTCGCCTTGTGTTGATTTAACTCTTCGGGATCGTTAAACGTTTTACCGCATACGCATTTGTAAAGTCGTTTGAAAAGCTCGTTTCTTATGGACCAAAACGTTATATCACCGTAAACTAGTCTTTCGATAGTGTCCTCATTGATTTCAACGTCTAACGCCTTTAATATCGCATATAAACGGTTCATGTGACGTTCGTATCGGTTTTTAGGATTTTTCTTTAATCGATTTTGTTTTAAAACCCTTTCCGCTAATACTTTAATTATTCCACGCGATATAGACGGATCGAGATAAAGAACATTACCGTTCTCGTCTCTATTGAGATCTTGCATTATCTGGTAATCCTTTACGATAAGATATTCCACATAAGTCAGTCTTTGCATTAAAGCGTCTATCATATCGAGTTTTAACTTATCCCTTAAGATTCCTTCAACGATTTCGCGGTTATTATTGGAAAACGTGGAAACGTTGTATTCCTTCAACGATTCGTCCTTAATATTGCCGAATAACGCGAAGCTAACCGTTTGTTCGTAATCGATCGCTCCCTTTTCCCTCGACCACTTAGCGTTTTCCATTCCCGTTAATATCGCGTTATAATTTTCCTTTAAGTTGTTCGCTGATTCGCCATGCAAAAACTCGTCGACGTAGATCGCGGTGTAATGGTACGCGAGTCCGTAGGTGTTAAAGCGGGCGTCTCCGATCAATTTTGTCGTTGCTGGGAAGAACGGGCTAAAATAGGCTTGCGCTAACTCGCTTAATATTTTTGCACATTCCGACTTTCCTAATCCCGGAGACGTTAAACTTAATACATGAGTTCCACTCGAATCTTCGTTCGTCATGAACAGCGGTAAAATTCTCGGAAGTATTAACGCCTTTACTTCTGGAGTCGGTTTATATCCGAGAGCGTAGGCGATTAAGTCGAGCGGTTCGTATTCGTTAAGTAAATCTTTAGCGATATCGGTCTTCGGACGGTATGTCCTAATTTCTACGTCTTCAAGAACGTAATAGGTATATCGTCTATTTTTTACTAGTTTTGGAATTCCACGTATATATGAAAGCATGAGATCGTGAGCTGTAATTTCATTGATTAAATTTCCATCAAGATGGATTCTTACGCTTTCACGACACGGTAATTTGAACGTTAATACTCTTCGTTTTGTATCGATTCTGAATGTCTCGACCTTAAATATGATTGGTTCTTTGTTCTCAACCGCTCTTAAGAATTCTATCGCGTCTACGGATGCGATGTATTGACGACAAAGTTCTCGTTGAGCGTCTTCCGTGAACGCTTTGAATCGTAGAATTAGGTTTTTATCGAGCCTCTTTTTCCTATCGTCGGTCACTACGTACGTTTTGAACGTTATAAAAAATTTAGAAAGTTCGTCGCTCATTCTTCGCCCGCCCCCTTCCTCCGTTTTACTCTTCCACGATTCTGACCTTTTTACGCTCTCGATTTTCATTCGTTCCGTTAACGACGTTCATAACCTCTTTGTACAGTGATTTCACGAACTTCACCGCCTCTTCGTTAGTTAGGACGATGTACGCCGTGTTATTAACGATCTTAACGAATTTCGGAAACTTCATCGTTATGCCGACGCCCTTCCTAGCCTTACCGACTTTCGCCTTCAACTTCGGTGTTTCAATTACGTGTTCCTTTGGCGTTTCTTTTTCCAATCTCTTCGTTCCCTTTCCACGCTCTAACGCCGAAATTCTCTTTTCCATTCCTTCGATTTTCTTCACGACCTCTTCCAAACGGTCTAAAAGTTCATTGACGATTTCTCCACTCAACTCCACTCTCTCACCTCCCTTCCTTTTCTCATCCGACACGACGTCGGATGAGCGTGAAAGATACGATTTAAACTCGTCAATAATCGCTTGAGCGTCGACATCTCGCGAATGTATAAAAAACCCTCGTGAGATCCGATATATGCGATAACACGCTTAAGATCTTTTACCGTTTTACCGTTCAAGCATTTTGCATCGAAATGAACGCCGTCCGGGACGAGCTTCCACGCATCTCTATAATCGACGTATCTATCCGTGATTATCACCGCGTGAACATGTGGATACGGATTTTCAGCTAATACGCCGTAGTATTTCGCGTTGTATTTTTTGATAATCGATCTAAAGACGTTGTAAACGTATTTTCGCGTATTTCCTTCGTTATCCCTCACCGTGATATAATAGAAAAATTTAAGACCACTTTTTCCAATATTTACCTTAGACATTCCGCCCGCCCCCATTTTAATTTAATTTTCCTTTTCTAACGGTTCTATCACGATTCGCCCGTTCTCGATCGTCACTTTCACGTAATCTCCGAGCTGATCCGCTATTTCGTTCGGTATCTTGACGACTTTTTCTGTGCTCGTCGGCGACCTTACCGTTCGAACCTTAAACTTCCAAACCGGTTTCACACTAGCCATGTGTATCACCTAAACCTTTGGTCTCAATTGAGACTAATCGTAAGTTATATAAAAAGGTTTCGCTCATGTAGACGTATGGGTCAGATTGAACTTACCGATACGGAAAAGGCGATTCTGATCGCCTTGTCAAAAAATCTCGACGGACGACGTATAAACGAGATTTTAGAAGAAACAGGATTATCAAAAGCGACGTTTATGAGACGTGTAAAGCGTTTAATCGAATTAGGTTTAGTAACGAAAGAAATCAGGGCAAACGAGGGATATCCGCCACCCGTTTATTACAAACTCACGGAAAAAAGCCATAAAATAGCTCTAAAATTAACATTACGTAACGCGGTTAAAAAACTCGAATTCGTTTCTAAATTACCGACGCTTACGGACGAAGAAAAAAAGATGTTAAACGAGATAATAAAGAAGCTTGAGCGATATGAGGGTCTTTAAATATCCGGATTTCGGTAAATCGCGCTCGAAAGCAATCGTGTTCGACGGCGTTCGCTTATACACCGTTGACGTTGAGATAGGCGACTTTACGAATTCCGAATGTCGATATTCAGATAGTGTGATACGTTTACGCGAAGACTCGCCGGACGTAAAAACAGAGTTCTTACACGAGGTTCATCACCTGTATAGACGTTTATTCGAACCGATATGGACACCTTCGATTCAATTCGAAGAATTTTATGAAAACGAAAACGCTAGAATAGAATTCGTTAAAACGTTGAAATCTACACTCGTTTGTAAAAGCAAAATATTGAAAAACGTTATATTGGGCGTGACGATTAGTGCTCTGAATTTGGGAAGATTCGATAATGTTTTGGAAGATTTCAAAATACACGAGCACTTGTTAAAGCGTCATGGCGTTCCAAAGGATAGAATCGAAGCGATAGAGAAAGATAAATCGAAAATCTATCACGCCTTAGACCTGTGCGCTGAACACTTACGTCGTTCTTATACCGAATTCTTTAACTACATGGAACAAGTTTACGTTAAAGAGGCGAAAGAGATCGCGAGAAGATATAAAACGACGTACGGATTCGTGTTCTATCCGTTTTTAGACGCCGTCTTCTGTATCGTTAACGATCTAAATCTGATCGAGTACTATGAGCGATGCGTCGACGCCTTAAGAAGCGTTAAATCCGACGCTCGCGGAATCTTCAAGTACGCTTTAATGTCACGTATTAAAATCGAAATCCGACGGGTTAAGATTATGCTCGACACATTGAAAAACGATAGCGCGCGCCGTAAAATCCTAATGGGTTTAATGTGTTCCGATTTCAAGATCGACGCTTCCGTGATAGAACGTTTGTTAGGCGTCGAAAGGCTTAAAGGCTTTCGCGACGAGTATGCGTTTTTGGATAACGGAGAAATCGTGACGTGTTATAAAACGTATAAAATCAGCGGAATAGAAACGGATAATAGCGCTTCAAAAGGATTATCTCGTCTTTCTTCAATTCTTCGAAAGAAATTAACCCGACTTTAAGACGTTTAAAGATAATTCGCGCTTTCCTTTTCTCTTTCCATTTTGACATCTTAATCGCCCTCTTTTACGATCTTCTTAACGAGACCGTAACGCTTCATCGCTTTAATCAATCCGCTATACGATATCGGTTTTTTACCCCTCTGTCTTCGTCTTTCATTTATTATAGCGTGTAAAACTCTATATGAAGCGTTAGGATATTGTTTGTAAACGCTCATTATTTCGTCTTTCGTTATTTCAGCCGGTCTTCCCTTTTGTTTACCGGATTCCCATGCCGATATCTGTCTTTCCCTTATCCTCTTACGTTCAAATTCAGATACCCATGCGAGTATCGACAGGATTAATCTACGTATATTCTCGTCTAACGTTTGCATAAACGTCTCCTTGACGGATATAACCTTAATCCCGTTATTCTCGAACTCTGTTATGGTTTGAATCGTATCTAACATTCCCCTTCCGATTCTATCGATGGCGTAAACGATAATAGCGTCGACTTTCTCGAATTTTAAACGCTCCAATAATCGATTAGCTTCCGGTCTATCCTTGAACGGTCTATTACCGCTTATTCCCTTATCGATAAACCATTCAACGATTTCCATGCCGTTACGCTTAGCGTATTCTTCTATTTCATGCTTTTGCACTTCTTCGTCTTGTTCTCTCGTACTCACCCTAACGTAACCATACGCCTTCATTACACTAATTGATCGACGATTTAGTATAAATATTTTATCACTAAATTAATTCGTCACATAGTCGAATATATCGTTTCGTAATTAGTATAATATTACGCTTAATTATCGTCTAATAACTGACGAATTCCACTTTTTCAACTTTTAAGTGTTTTTATAAAATTATAGTATAGTTAAATTAATTTTTGGAGTTCAAATAAGCTAAGTGAAAGGAGTAGTAAACCAAGGGATATGATACAAAAAATAATAAAGCCTAGTAGGTTGAACAATCTTGGATTAGTTTTTAAAGCGTCTTGAATGGACCAACAAATACCACTACATATGAAAGCTGTAAAGAACATTATAATGGCAAATTCTATGTACTCTCTTACAGAACTCCACTCTCCAAGAGGATATATAGCTAAAGTTTTATTATAAAGAGAAAATAATTGAAGATAAAAACGTATACTTGTAAACACAAGTGTATATATTACAAGAGATAGGCTTAACATGGTAGCTGACATCCAAAACAATGGTTGAGGATATATTAGTACTTGTTCTCTCTCCTCGTTAGTATTATTAACCATTATGTGTCATGTGTGAGAAAAAATTTATGCCTTACTATTTTTTTACTTAAAATTATTAAATTGGAAACTTATCAACAATTTTGGTGTATTCCTTAATCGCCTTTTCCTTCGCCTTTAGATAATGGATCGTTCCGATCGGTAACGACTTACGTCCTTGAATAAACTCAGCAACGCTTTCCCTAACATCGTGTTCCGCCATGAGATTTAGATGCCATTTACGTATCGTATTCACGGAAACACGCTTATATCTTATCCGTTTTTGAAACGTATAATAGTTATACGTTATTTTAGCGTTCTTCAATTCTTCAACGAACTTAGACGGAAATAACATGATGTATCCTTTTTTCTTACCTTCAACGACTTCAGAAATCGGATAATAAGCGATACGATCTTTTATAACGACGTTTCTAACGTCGAACAATCTCATTACCCTAACCGCATGAGCTAAACGTATCCCAGAGTAAACGATCAATTTAAACATTACCTTCGTTTGCTCGTCCTCGATACGTTCGAACGCTTCTATTATTTCCTCGTCCCTTAGATAAATCTCTCTCGGCTTAGAACGTGGAGACTTTAGCTTTAACTTCCATCGACTTATCGAATAGCCGTTTAGATCGCTAATTTCGTATTCGTCTTCAAGATAGTTAAAGAACTGGCGAACACCGATGATATAATATTTCGGTTTATCGTTTAGCGTTATATCCAAATCCTTCGGCTTTCTTATTTCGTTCGGTAAGAAACGATCGATCGCGCTAAGATAATCACGTATTAATCTGTCTCCTATCTTACGTTCACGTTTTAACCACTCGATAAACTTAGATCGTTCTCTTTCGTATAATTCTCTTAAATCAAAATTATCGCTGATTTTTATTAAACAGGACTCATAATCCGAAGGTCCCGGGTTCGAATCCCGGCCTCGGCATGAGAATCTTAAGCTCAGAGTCCTCCTTACTACTATTGTGAGCTTCTGGAATCTCATTAAAATGCTGAGAGAGTTATACATTTCTTTTTTCCAATTTCATATTGTGTAGGAGCAGGAGATGT
>Ga0190367_1001241_pt1 | contig 15145 bp, 13 predicted proteins | sample 4872181011_MG_FD_171838 | JGI IMG/M metagenome (GOLD analysis project Ga0190367, IMG submission 171838) | Hydrothermal vent microbial mat bacterial communities from Southern Trench, Guaymas Basin, Mexico - 4872-18-10-11_MG | ecosystem: Environmental > Aquatic > Marine > Hydrothermal vents >...
CTTCTTCAAAACTGCATCTCTTGCGTTTTAACACTCTATACTGCCCATTCGGGCTTAACTTATCACACTTATCCCACTCTTTAATAGGGATAAGAACATGTTTCTAGAGTATATAAGTTTGTGATTGCAAAATGGACAAGTAAGAATCTAGGGCTTATTCATAATGTAAGGTTTTATCCAACTTCTCTCTAGCCATCTTGATAATCTCATTTGCTAGCTTGTGGTATATCTCTTAATCCTACAAGCAGAGCGGCTACTAATGAGCTAATTAGCCAGAAGGTTACTGCGCCACCCCAACCCTGAGCGTCGACTATCCATCCGATGAGCGGATCAGCAAATGTTGAACCGATATAGCCTATGCCGTTGATGAAGCCTGCTACGCTTGCTGCGCCGTAGGTATCCTTATATTCCATTGGTATTACGGTGACCATTAAGGTATGCGGTCCATAAAGCATAAAGCCTGCTAAGAAGAGTAAAGCTACGCCCATTTGAAAACCATAGGAAGCTGCATGATAAAACATAGATAATATAAGAGTAAGGAGGAGGATCAGAACAGATATTATAAAGGTTCTTCTTAAACTTTTAATTCGATCCGAGAGCCAACCAGAGAACATTGAACCAACTATTCCTCCAATCGGTATTGCTGTAGCTATGTATCCAGTTACGTCTAATGGCAAACCATAGGTTTCAAAGAGATAGGATGGAGCCCAAAGGGTGAAACCGCTTCTCACAAACTGAAGAAGCATATATGCTAAGGATATTACCATGATTTCCTTCGAGAATAAGACCTTTTTAAATCTAGGTTTCGCTCCTTCAGGAAAATCCGTTCTCTTAATGTGTTCGCTTCCTTCAGGTTCCTCTTCCACCAACAGATAAAAAATTACTGCCATTAAAACTAGTAATAAGGACGGAGCTAAGAAGGCATTCCGCCATCCGAAATTAGCCGTAATATACCCTAGCAATGACCAAGCTATCATATTGCCAACGAGAAAACATGACCCGAAAGTCCCTCCTATTGTGCCTAAGCCTGATTTAAACCAATTACTTATAATCTTAACAACAGATGGCCATCCTGTTGACTGGGCATACCCGTTTATGCACCATATCACCACAAAAAATATGAAGAAGTCAGCGTAGCCAAACAATAGGTTCATAACTGCCGATAAAACCAATCCTAGGATGGCTATTCTCTTCGCTCCTAAACTCTCAACCAGCTGCCCGTTTACAAATTGACCCACAGCATAGGATATTGAAAAGGCGGCGCTAATCAGTCCTAAAGCGAATTTTGAGAGCTGCAGGTCTTCACCTATTAGAGGGAGAGCTACAGAAAAGTTTAGTCTAGCCAAGTAATACGAAGCGTAAACTATGTAGGTCACCAGAAAAACACGTTTATACATAAAATTCGAGTAGGCTTCACATTCAGATCCTCTTCTTCTCATTTCTACCATACGCCTTGATTTTTATCGATTAGCTTGGTTTTCCGATACGATGTAATAACACACTTTATTATCTCTTTTCTCTTATCTACCTTAAAAATTCTTTCAAGAGATCTCTTTAGACCTACTCTCACGGGTTAAGACCTTGAGGTCGTAGACACTTTACTTAAAGGTTTGGAGAAGCTTAAGGCTTCATAGAACTTACCAGGCAAATACTGGCTCCTTGTTCCTCCCGTCGAAGCATACTTTACAGTTATCTAGGATGTCTCTTCCAACTATAGCCTTTACAATGGCTTGTTCAGGTAGGTCTCTACCGAATATGGGAATGTGGAATTTAGGTGAAAAGTTAAATATTCGGGTAAATGATGAAGTGTATGTCGGGGGTTACGTTGGAGCCTTCAATATCCACAGGAGTTTTTCCAGAACTAAGGGTTGAAGACGCGATCAAGAGGCTGGCAGAGATCGGCTGGAGGAATTTCGAGCTCTACTCCGTACACTTAGCTAACATGGACAAGAGCCCTGACCCTCAACGAGCATTCTCAGTCTTGAGGAGGCTCTGTGAGGACCTCGGTGTATCGATCTGTGCGATACACGATAACACTCAGGGAGTGAAGCCCGAACGGCTCGTGAAGTGGGCTCAAATTTTGGGAGCGAAATGGATAGTGGTTCATCCCGCGACTGAGAAGTCCCCGGAGGAGAACCTCAAACTCGTTCAAAAGTGGGTTAAGGCGGCACGTGGATTCGAAGTCGGCATAGCGATTGAGAACATGCATGACATGATCCCCGGAATCGAGGGGAGAAGGGCCTTTGGCGCTGTACCATCCGAACTGCTTTGGCTCGTGCAGAACACGGATCCAAACGTCGTTGGAGTTTGCTGGGATACCTGTCACGCTCACGTTCAAAAGCTAGACCAGTACAAGGCCATAAAGGCTTTGGGAAGGCACTTAGTACATACTCACATAAATGATAACATTTCCACGTCGGAGGAACAACACCTAGCTCTCTTTGAAGGGACAATTGACTGGAGGGCCGTGATGAGAGCTCTTAGAGAAATCGATTACAAGGGCGCATTTAATACTGAGGGAGGGGTTTCCGTTACCAGCCTACCCTTGCACATTCGACCAATAAAGCTTCGCTACTTACTCGAGCTAATGAAGGCAATTATTGAAAGCCTGTGATCCCTTTCACAGTCTACTCTTCTTCTAGTGGAGCTTCGTCCCACGAGAGTATTGTATGAGTGTACATTCCATCCTCATCTTCTATTCCCCTCTCCAGCTCAGTTATGTGGGCGTAGCTTGCCCTAATTTGTTCAAGGATGTAGCTAACGGTCCTTTCAGGCTCAGAATTCGAGTCGCAGGTATAGACGTCTATGGCCGCGTAGCCTTTCTCAGGCCATGTATGTATGGATATATGGGATTCTGAGACCACCACTAAGCCGCTAACTCCTTGAGGCGAGAACTTGTAAAAGTAGACTGACCTTATGCTCATTTCTCCAACTTTAGCGGCCTCTAGGAGTATTCTTTTCAAGGTATTGACATCTGCTAGAACTCCTGGATCGCAGCCAGATGCCTCTATAATATAGTGGTATCCTGAAGTATTCATGTTCTTAATTTTACATAATCCAGACTTAAAGTTATCGAAGCACGGTAGTTTTTAAGGGGTTTTCGAGGTCTCTGGGAGAGAGTGCGGTATAAGGGAATTTAAGGTCTCAGAGCAGTTAGCCAGAATCAATACCTTAATTGGTAGAATTGTGCTCAAAGGTTTGAGGAAGTTCCAGAAAATCTTAAAGCATAGGTTTACTATTGAGATCAAATATTCTTCATCCTCAAGCTCTCTTAGCTAGGGAGCGAAGGTATTGAAAGTTCTCCTCTATTAGGCGAATGTTAGCCTTGGGGTCATCGTAAACAGCGGTTATTTCATAGAGCCACGGTCCACTGTACCCGATATCCTCTAAAGCCCACCACACAGCAGGCCAGTTAATAACGCCCTTACCGGGTAGCCAGTGTTTCTCATCAACTCCGTCGAAATCCGAGATGTGAAGAGTGACTATCCGTGAGCCAAGTTCACGGATGATCTCGGGCAAGGATGAGGCTTTCTTCACGTGGTTAGTATCTAAGCATATCCCTACACAGTCCTCCGGTAAGTCCTCTAGCAATAGCTTCAGTTCTGAGGCTGAGTTGCCAAGACATGTTCTTGGAAGGTTCTCTAGAGCAAGTATAACATTTGATCGTCGGGCGACAGGTACTAGCTCTTCTAGGTTAGCCTTAGCCTGGGCTATGCGCTTGGGGCGCTCATGATCGGGAATAGGCTCGGATGTAGGACTACAATAGCTTGGATGTAGGACTATAACGCGTGCTCCGAGCAACCCTCCTATCTCTATCGTTCGACGGATCTTCGCTAGGGCTTGGCGCCGGAGCTCTTCATTTAAGAAGGGGGCATGTAGAGACCACAATCGTAATCGCGATTTTTGAAAGAAGCGAAGAATCACATCTATCTCCCTTCTCTCCGTCGGCGGCCATATTTCTACGTAATCTATTGCAGATTTCTCTAGCATGGGAAGGTGAAGCTCAGGGACTACCTTGCAGTTCTTCACAATACTACATATGGTTGCACCAAGGCGCATACCTTGGTTTTCAGATGGATCGTCTGACCATTCGCCTGAATTCATTGCAGTGGACGCCCGCCGACGATAACCTGTTCCTCTCAGAATTTATACTTTTCTTAGTGTTTGCACATTTACAAATATTATTTGAATGAACTTTTAGGAGATCCGGGGTGATAGGAAAATGAGGTTTGCGAGGTAATACTGAAAAGCTTGAGGGAAGCTAGCGAGATAAGGACCTCCTAGCTTCACTCTCGTTTTTCGAATCTAACCTGCCACTTAACCTTACCTGAAGTATCGCGTCTTAACGTTATTAGAAGTAGCTTCCCGTCAATTCTTTGCTCGACTTCTGCGCCCTGGACCGTAACTTCTTCGCAGAGGTATTTCTCACCGTTCCATTCAATGAGGAAGCGTATTTCGTAGGGATCTCCTCCTACTAATAGGCTCTCACCCGTAACGGTTTTTCCGCTCCATTCAAGGCTTATTACGTCTGGATACCCCTGAGTTATGTGGCGATTCGTGCCTAAGAATAAAGGTAGGCAATCTAGTGGGCGTATGCAAAGGACTTTGCAGGATTCCGGTTTAAGCTCTAGGGTTAAGCCCTCGCCCAATTCCCCTAGAAGCGCCTTCTCCCAAACTTCGTAGACTATGTAACGTCCCGGAGGCAGGCCTAAAATTTCAGGAGTTATCTCGACCTCGGCAGGGTACTCCTTAAACCACCTGAACACTCCTACAATATCCCATCGTCCCCAATTCGTAGCTACCTTTAGATCCCATATCTGGGGATAGGGGCCTTCGGGATTCCGTGGAAAGAGGTCCATGGGCCTTATAGGCTGTGGTGGAAGTATCCTTTTTAAGAGCTCTACTCTCTCTGGTGGGAGTTCAGGCATGTTATCGGAGGCCATGAGAACCTGTCCACTCAGTCCTAGGAGGCTTGCCCAAGCCTTGGCTGCCTCATAGTGCAGTTCAGGCCTCACCATTATTACGTCTGGATCACAGTACCAGACGATCGTGTGCATCCAATAGTTAGAGAATGTGGCTCTCAAGGCGTTGAGGAAGCATATTGCTCCTTCTTTAAGCCTAGCGGGCGAGACATCGGTTCCAGTCCTACATGTATCTCCGTAGCCCATAGCCCTCCACTGGGTCGCGCAGATCAATATTATTCGCCCAGGTCCTATGACTTTCCTTATGGTTTCGAGGAAGCTTCTGTACACTTCATCAGGCGTTAGGGATTGGTCGTAGAGGCTTTTCCTACACAGCGAATACCACTGGTGCATTTCGCCCTGTCCGTCGAGCTTGAAGTACTCAATGCCCCACTCGTGAGCCATAACCCTCATTGTCTTCTCAATCCACTCGGATTTAACCTCAGGGTTCGTGGGATCCACATACGGGTATCTCGCGAATCCTCTGAAAACTTCTCCGTTCGGCTTCCTAATGAACCAGTTCGGCTCCTCTTCTAGAAGCTTAGTATCGGTCTTCCCTACAGCTTGGGGCAAGAGCCATATTCCAGGCTTAAGCCCCTTGCTCCTTATGTACTGCGCTAGCCACTTACCGCCTCTGGGGAATCTTTCGTTCCAATTGAGCCACGTCTCTCCCTGGTAGCCGTCATCGACCTGAACGTACTCCAGACCAAAGGGCTTAAGGTTCTCGGCGATCCAATCCGTATTAGCGACCACATCCTTCTCAGTTATCTCTCTGCCATAGTAGTACCAAGAGCACCAGCCTGCAGGCGGATGTGGGTGATTGTTGAGGTCGTAAGGCTTATAGTGCGGCATGCTCAGATGCTCCGCTATATAGTGTTCTATGACTTCTCCGGCTAGTATGTCTGGTATTACTCCGAACTGAGTTGAAATCTCGGCTTCGACCCTAAAGGAGCGACCATCAGCTGCTGGGCGAATGCGTAAGTTGCCCCAGGAACTCAGCCTCAAAACCCTATCGTTCCACTTATCGAAAATAGAATCGCATAGAAGGCTGTCGGCGGGTCCTAGTGCGGCTTGAATCACGTTCTCGTAGCGTCTAGGCTCAATGCGGCATAGATAGGGCTCCTTTCCCCAGTACGTCTTCCCCCAGATCCTGAAGGTGAACGGTTTCCTGGGATAGAGGCGTAAGGCTATTCTCTTAGATCCACAGTGGACTTCTAATAGGACGTCTGTAGGTCCCTCACCGATAGGCTTGAGCTGAAGTATGTATACACGCCATGTTCCCGCACTTGTAGATACTTCGTAGGGCTCACCAAAAGGCTCTAGTGAGAACTTTACGTTCAAATCCCGTGTAGCTCCCTCAAGCCTGAGTCCTTCGAGAACAACTTGGTCGCGGTACAAGCAGTCTATTGCACCATTTTTTAACCTTATGCTCCACCGACTCAAAATTCCTCCCATAAATTGCTCGGGAACTCCTGATATAATATTTGTGATTCGGTGGAGTTCTCAAGCAACGACCAACTGAAAGCAGTGAAAGTTTTTATACGATTAGTTCCGCACTTAGTACATGGCGAAAACCCCCGAAGTTAGGGTATTCTACCTAGTTATAGATCAATTGGCGGGACATTGGGAGGAAAGCGTGAGGATTGAGGGAACGGATCTCCCACCAGTAAACGTTAAGGGATATCATGAGAGAGGCTTAATTCCAAACTTTTCCTACCTCATAGAGAACGGGCTGTGGGTTAAGAGGCCGTGGAATAGAGGGCGGTGCGATACCCCTCATGGAATGAAGTACCTAGCCACAGGGTCTTATAGTGAGAAGGGATGCTATGCCCCCGCTAAGCCCTGGTTTCTCGAAGCCGAAGAAGAGACCGCTTTTTTCGAGTTCGTCAAGAAGTACTACCGGGAGAGGATAAATGTGGGAGTCTTTAGCTGTAGTCCCTGGCTGATTAAAGGCTATTTCTACACCCCCGATTCTATGCACGGCCTTGTGTCCGGATATTCGGATGAGGTTATGCTCAGGGAGCTCGTATTTCCTTGGATGGAGAACGTGGTGCCCAAATGGGATCTAATACATGTCTACTTGCCCGGAATGGACTCCGTGACCAACTGTCCCTCCTACGGGAGCGAGAGCTCAGATATCCGCTCATCTAAGCATTCCTACATGCTTTTCTTAGATCGCTTAGTAGGGGATGTAACGAGGTTCTTGAAGGATAAAGGTCTCTGGGAAGAGACCTACTTCATAATAGCCTCGGATCACGGGTATCACCTTGGCTGTTCAGTAGCTCGTGAAAGGGGAATTAAGACCAATAACTGGTGTTGCGATCACCCACCACCATGGGATTGTGAGGTTTGGGATTTCAAGGAGGATAGGTCGACTGGAATATACTCCGGGGGTCCTAGGCGAATTACGATCATAGTTTCAGGCGGTGCCCTAGGAGAGGAATATAGAGGAAAAGTCATAGAGGAGGCGGAAATAATCGACGTGATTCCTACCATAGCTGAAATTCTAGAAGTACCGTATAAATGCCAGGGCAGGAGTCTCTTCAAGTATAAGGCTCACTAGCCTTTCATTCTGCTTGCGGGAAAATGTTTTAACGTTTGTTGACTTATCGAATCCTAGTGGTGGTTGAGTAGCTTTATGGCTGGGAGACCTCGTCTCTCGTGGAGGGAGAACTACCTAAGGACAGTGGAGTTCAAATATCCTGAATATATTCCATGTCGCATAGTTATTGCATGGCCTCTCTGGAACACCTATCGTGACAGGCTTAAGGAGCTAGCCTTAAAGCATCCCATGGCTTTCTACAACTTTAAGCCTGAAGATATAGAATATGGTGAAAAGCCGGGAATTCTGAGGACTGAAAGGGTCATCGAGGACCCGTTTGGCTGTGTCTGGGTTTTTAACATAAGGGGCTATCAAGGTCAGGTCGTAAAACATCCCCTTGAGAATTGGAGGAACTTCAAGGACTTCAAGCTTCCAGATCCCGAGGAAGGCATTGTCCACGAGGGGGCGGAGAAGCCCGTGCCGTGGAGTAAGGTGTTCGAAGAGCTGGATAGGGCTAGAGCTAGGGGCGATCTAGTTGTAGCCCACCTGTCTCATGGCTTCTTCTTCCAGAGACTGTACTATCTTAGAGGATTTACTAACCTGCTGAGGGATTTCGTTCGAAAACCACCTCAAATATACGAGCTCATCGATGCATTAACGGAGTACAACCTCAAGTTAGTGGAAATTCTCCTGAAATCCGGCAGGATTGATGTAATATCCTTCGGGGACGACCTCGGAGCGCAGGACAGGATGCCTATAAGTCCTAAAACCTTTAGGGAATTTATTTTCCCAAGCTATCGGAAGATTTTCCAAAGTGTGAGGGGCAGGGGCGTAAACGTACGCCTGCACACCGATGGCCATGTAACTGAAGTTATGGACCAGCTCATAGAGGCCGGAGTAAATATACTGAACATACAGGATAAGGTGAACGGCTTAGACAATATAGCTGCCATATGTAAGGGTAAGGTGTGCGTGGACTTGGACATAGACAGACAGTACCTGATACCGTTCGGAACTCCGAAGCAGATCAAGGATTACATAAAGTACATTGTGGAGACCTTGGCCATGAAGGAAGGGGGATTAATGCTGACGGCAGCTGTTTATCCACCAGCGCCGCTGGAGAATATAAAGGCTATTGCTGAAGCCTTGGAGGAGTATATGTGGCTACAAGATTGATGAATTTCTGAAGCTAGGAGAAGTAAAACCATACGCTTAGAGCCTGGCCCTTGGATACTTTCTGAGCTTGTTTATTAATTCTCTATAATAGTATACGTGTTCCTTGGGCATGTCGTGAGGTATGCCTCCTGAACACATGAGTATATAGCCCCCGCCCGGAGCGCCTATTCTAAAGCGACTAGCTACGTGCTCGCGCAGCTGTTCTAGGCTAAACGTCCCGATGCGTCCCGTGATCCCTCCCCTCAGGGTGATCTTGTCTCCGTATTTCTCCTTAACTTCGGCGAGATCTATGCCGTCATAGGGGTCCAAGGGGTCTAGACTATCAAAGCCTTCGTTCACTACGTACTCAAGAATCGGGTTTATGTTACCGTGGCAGTGGCGGAATACGAAAACTCCTTTCTTATGATAGGTGTCGACGAGGCTCTTAAACCAAGGGTGAAATATTTCCCTATACGCCCTGGGGGAGAAGAATAAGCCAGTCGTCGTCCCGAGGTCGCCGCCAATACGCACTGCGTCAACCCCTGCCTCGTCAATTATCATCTTAGTCACTTCCACCTGTATTTTCATCGCGAAGTCTATGAGTCTCTTGGCGAAGTTAGGGTTCCTGACTATATCTTTTAAGAAGGTCTCTAATCCCCTCAGGTACGTCCAAACCGTTACGAATGGTCCGTTGTGGAACGCTTCAACGAAGTACCCTTTCTCCTTAAAGAACTTGACCTCTCGGGCTATGGCCTCAACGTGAGGCTTAAACTCTTCAAGGTCAGGTGGCTCGATTCTATCTAAGTCCTCTGGCCAGCGGACTGGTGTGTGAAGGACCTTGTAGAAGTGGGGTTTCATTCGAGTGTAATCTATGGACCCGTATGCCTTTCTCCTTATAATATATCCCCTTTCGCCCTCCTCGTGTACGAGCACTTCGCTCAGCATGTCAGGAGCGTTTCCCCCAACGGTTACTATGTCGTTTCCCCACCAGCGGATTACGATTAGCCTCCTCCGCAGCCAGTCGGTAACTCCCCTTAAGAGACGGCCCATGAAGAGCTTTTCAGCTTCCCACGTCATGAACTCCTCAGCAAGTGGTACCATGTCGGGCTCTTCGTGATAAAGCGCTGCAACGACTCTGTCAACTGGACGCATAGTTGATTTTACTTCTTTATTAATTTATTAATAGCCTGTATTTATATCATTAATAATTCTCTTTTTAGCAAAAGGTTTATGAAGACTTACAAAGTCTATGAACTAGGGGTAAGTGGCCATTAATAGTGCGTTCTTACGCCTCGTGGTTTAAAACCTATAGTGATCCAGGTTAGGGAGGACCCCTATTCAAGATTGGTGAGAGAGTAGTATTGTTCCTAAAGCCCGTTAATCAACCCATTAACGGATGCTACGCTTACTACTTCTTCTTTGGGAGATTTAGGATCATAAACGGCAAAGTATACTCAGCACTCTATTATCTATCCGAAGACATTCCGATATTAAGTACATTAAGGGAACTGACTATGAGAAAATAAACGGAGCAACACGACACTGGGGCTAGGGATGTTGTTTAATAGCAGTCGTCGCATATGTTAATAGGGAGAGAATTAAGTCTTCACTAAGGAGGAAGCAGCTCATTTACACTTGATTAAAAGCAATTCCTATCTAGCCGTGTAGAACTTAGTTAACTTCCTCAAAAAACATATAGCATTCTCTGGTAGCTGACCTTCAAAGTAGCCGAGACCGTTGTAGATGTGTCTTCAACTAACCTTAACTACTTCATCGCTGAAATTTACCTTCTCAACCCGAGCCTATTTGCTTGTTAGTGGCAAAGTAATGCTGATCGACGAGGAGGGTAGAATAATATTTTTGAGACGATAAAGAGTACTTCAACTATAAGAGGAAGCTCACTAACAAGGCTCCTTAATTCGAGGAAGTGGCTAGATTGAGTCCTACTCTCTAAATCTAATCCTCTTTTAGGGTTCAAGCGATCTTTTAAAGATTTAATCATATTAAGAACTAGTAATTAAACCTTAATTGGTTTTTATAATTTACCTTCAACGTATTTAATAATATTTTTAACTTCTCTGCTTTATGAATCCTCGTCTCCTTATGTACATTATGAGCAACATTATTATAATTAATACCATTATTGTAATGATTATTAGATATTTTTTCCAAAATATCGACTTCCTAACAATCAAAAAACCTTTTAGTCCTGCTACATCAACAAGGAATGTTCCTACTTCATGTATTGTTATTTTAAACTCTACTATTGTGAACTCTCCTCCAGCTAAGATTACTGTTCTCTTATTAATTATTGTGTCATTAACTTTTAAGTAGATAGTATAGGAACCGTTTACATCTCCAATATTCTCGACTTTGACACTAATCGTTACAAGTTGTCCTACTTCAACCTCACTTGGGTTTATTATTAAGTTTGTTACCTTAAATTTAGCTGGCTTAGGCATTACTAAGAATGTGATTTCAAGGCTTTCAACCCCTTTATGGTCAAAATCTCCACTCCAACTCGCCTTAACTGTCCAGTTGCCAACCGTATTAGGTATAAACATGTCTTCAAATTCCCCTAGGATAGTTGAAGTGACATTTTTTATCAGTTTGGTTCCATTTGGCATTTTGTAAGTTAAAGCGACCGTCACACCAGCATGAGCTGGATAAATGAAACCTGATATGATAATAGGCTCTTCGCGGAATACTTTTCTTGGTATGGCAGATAGTAGTATCGAGCTATTAAATGAAAAAGCCTTCCAATCAACTATATCTATTTCTATATCTCCCCATGGGGCCATCCATGGATACCATACTATTAGGTTAATCTTTTCAGGGTTTCCAATGAACTTCAATGGTATTTTTAACTCTACAACATCTCCACATGCAATTTCTAGGTCAGCAAGTTTATGGAATGGATGCTCTGGATCTGGTCGTTCTAACCCTTTGTATTCCCAAGTCCAGAGTGTTGCACAATCATGGTGTAAGATTAGGTGAAACTCCTTTCCCCTCTGGTGGCTCCATTCGCCACTTACATCTATATTTATATAAGGGAGAATATTTGGAGTTGAATTATAGAATTCGAGCATTAAGTAAAGGTTATCAGGGTCATTAACAGCATAAAGGCACTTAAGGTTTCCAAAGTCTTTCACTTTATCTTTTCCGTAACAAAATATTAAATTAAACCATGGAAATGTTTGGCTTGGATTAAAATATGCTGGATCTAAGTCTTGCCATTCATCTCCATTTCCATCAATGATTATATTCAGTGGATTTTTCATATGTAAAAAGTAACCTAGAATTTTTTGTGAAATTATGTTAGTAAGTGTATAATTGCCCTCTCTAAAAGCTTTATATGCTCTCTCTTTTTTATTTAACATCCAATGTATCAAGCCTGAATTGGATGATTTAGTAGTTATCAGATTTACCATTAATGTAGCATATTGTAATGCTTTCAAAGCCCTTTTCCCTTCTATATTCCAAGGAAGACAGAGAAGATCTGTTACTATTTTAAGTGGTCTCTTACTCTCCCACCAGGAATGCGGTCCACCAAAACTACAGCTTTCAACGAACCATAATGGGTGAATATCAATACTTGTAATACCTCTACTTAATATCTCGTCGAAAACTATATTCATAAACCATATTTTTGCATCTTCAAGAGAAGAGAAGTTACTCATGAATTCATTGAAAAATTCATCATATTCTTCGAGATATTGGAAGCCAGCTATGTAACATGGAAAGATTTTCAGTTTATACTTATTCGCAAGGTACTCTGCAAAATCGAAGTATTTATGGACAGCATCCTTCCACTTGATAGGAGAGTTTGTATTTAAGTATGCACCCCCGCAACCAAACCAGAGCGTTAGATAATCAAAGCCACTATAATTGTATTCTTTAAGTCTCATCCCATTAACACAGTCGCTTATTCTTCCTATCATCCATACGGCAAGCTTGCCTTTAAACATACTTCTGATTTTCGGTAGTAACTCTTTATAAAGTAAAAGCTGTTCTAAAGCTGCTTCCTTTGGTTCTTCAGGGAACCAAGCTGGACCTATAGGGTCAAGTATTTCAATTTTCTGTTTTTCTGCAAACTCAGTAAGTATTAATGCCTCTCTTTTTCTTTGTTCAAGAAATCTTTTAAAGGCCTCTCTGTTAAGTGCTATAGGAGCAACTCTTTCAAAGCGACCAGTTGTTACGGCTGGAGGCAATATCTCAGCTAATAAGAAGACCTTGAACCCCCAATCTCTAACTCGAGATATCATCCATTCTAGGTTTTTTAGATGCACATCATTTGGAACACGTATCCATAAATCATAATAGGGAACATCACCCCTATACATTTCTTTAATAATGTTTCTAGCCTCATCAGATAATTTCTCAGCCTCTCCAAGGGTAATAATAATTGGATAAACATTACCTAGTTCATCATATGTATAGTAAGCTTTTATTCTTGCAAAATTAAATCCAGCTAATTTAAATGCACATATCGTATCCCTGCATTGTTCTGGATCTGAAACTGATTTGGTTGATCTTATTTGGAACTTTTCATTTCCTCGCGGAAAGATCCAAACAATTGTTGAGCAAGTTTTAAAGCCTTTCTTCCTTGCTATTGCCTTAAATGGTCCTACGAAGTCTATTTTGAATGTTACGATACCGTTAGCGTTTGTTCTATTATAATGTCCAGCAAATGATACAAGAGCTCCTTCTACTGGTGATCCTTCTGAAGTAATAGTAAATACAATTGTTTCATTGACTTCAGCAAAAGTAGGACCTTTTATTTTCATTATCCTTAGTCCTGGTCTTGCTTCATTAATTGTCGGCATGTTAATTAGTTGATAAAATAAGATAATAAAGGAAAGTTGAATTATGATAAAAATCCTCTTCATTTTGCCCCTCATGGGATAAGTAATTTAAATTTAATATAAAAATTTAACTAAGTAATTACTAATTTTTACCTAACTACAAGCTCTTAAACAATTGCTTTAGCCTTCTATTAGCTTATATTAAGAGTTTGGTATATAGCTAATCATTTAATAGTGCTATAGTTGAAGCTTTCCTCCATAATTGCCATATGTACTTAGAGAGATGCTCTATATTACACGTTCTTAAACCATTATAGGGTGAGAAGATAAAGTTATTTTGAACTAACATAAAGAAAACTTCACAAGAAGTGTAGACTTCCTTGAGATAAAGTTAAGAACTGTGTCTTTAGCTAATGTCTCAACGCCTTCCTGCTTACTATGATTACTTAGTTTATATTTAACATCAAATACTTTAGGTCTAGAAAATAGGTATGTGAAGTAATGAGAATGAAAGCTCCTAATAGCCCTAAACCTCTAGTGAAGCTTGTAGCGAACGGTTTTAAGAGTGTTCCGAAGAGACCTGGTATGTACGCAATCCTCTAGATGAGAGATGGAAAACCTATATCTATTCATAGAATTCTTGGTGTTGATGAGAAGGGTATACTTTACATAGGCGCTACCAAAATAGAGAAGGTTTGAGAGAAAGACTTAGAAATCTATAGGTTAGTGTACAAATGACTCGTGGGCAAATGAAAAGGAAAAGATATCTTCATACTTTTGGCCCCTCATTAATGTATACAGGGTTGTTCAATGTTATTAAGAATAATGAATTATGGATTTACTTTAAGGAATTTAGTAAGGAGGATGTTGAGTATCAAGAGAGAGGTTAGCGTTTCTTGATCATGCGAGAAGGCATGGCAAGTCTTCTCTACTAAACCTCCAAGTGGGAAGATACTATTTCGCGATTGTGGGATTAGGATTATTGGGTAAACCAAGACTTGTAAGTAAATTAGATGTTGATCTTCGATTAGTTCTTAGATTGTAAACTGAAGAAATGGATGTTATATGAATTTAACATGAACCCTAGGGTAGCAGTTTCCTTGAGATTTACCTTGCCCCTGAGTTAGTTTGTAAATGCTATGCACATTATACCTATATTTATCATCAGTAATTCTCTTTTTAGTAAAAGCTTTATAATGGCTTGCTTTTAAGAAAGCCAGTAGGTATGAAGAACCTGAGGTTGCTGGATAGATTTGAGATGAACGGGAGGCTTTACGAGGCCTACGAACTACCGAACGGTAACGTCATAGTGGTTGAGTGCGAAGGGGGAATGCTATTCGTTGGAGATCGTGAAGCGTACTACCATTATAAAAAGATAGTTACTCAGCGATTAAGGGTGTAGAACACTTCTAGTTTCTCACATACCTCTGCTAGTGCCATACAGAGCGTGTGGCTCAGCGCTTCATTATTAGACATAGAATTTCAAATGGGTTAACCTTGATATTGATTGCTCCGGACCTGATACTCAGGGGCCCTCCAAGGAGATTCTCCGCGTTGGAGAACCCCTTCACATTCACGCGTTCAACCACGGTTTTAGGAGTCATGTTGAAAAAGAACCATGCTTCGCAGTCTTCGCCGATGCGTCGACGACGAGGGCGTCTGCCGCAGAGTTCTGGCTTAAC
>Ga0190367_1001242_pt1 | contig 15144 bp, 17 predicted proteins | sample 4872181011_MG_FD_171838 | JGI IMG/M metagenome (GOLD analysis project Ga0190367, IMG submission 171838) | Hydrothermal vent microbial mat bacterial communities from Southern Trench, Guaymas Basin, Mexico - 4872-18-10-11_MG | ecosystem: Environmental > Aquatic > Marine > Hydrothermal vents >...
GCCCTTGGCGAGGGGGCTGTTACGAAGACCACGTCAGCCCCAAGGCCATCCGTCTCAGCTCTGACGGCCTCGGCCAGGCTCTCCTCCCGCGCGTCCACGACCAAATCGGCCCCAAGAGAGCGGGCAACCCTCAGCCTGTAGGGCACCAGGTCGGAGACGGCCACCAGCGTGGCGCCAGCCAGCCTGCAGAGCAGGGCTATCATGAGGCCCGAGGGCCCAGCCCCCACGATGGCCACCCGGTCCTCCAGGCCCACGCGGGCCTTCCTCACGGCCCTGAGGCAGCAGGCCAGCGGCTCTATGAGCGTCCCCTCCACAAAAGACAGGCCGTTGGGCAGCCTGAAGGTGTCCAGGCGCAGGTTGGGCTCTGGCACGCGGAAGAGCTCGGCCATGCCGCCTGGGTCGAGGTGCGTGCGCCTGAACATGGGGCAGAGCGTGAACTGACCGCGCCTGCAGAACCGGCACGTCATGCAGCTCACGTGGTGGTGGGCGAAGACGCGGTCGCCCTCGGAGAAGCCCTCGACCTCACGGCCGACCTCGACCACCACGCCCGTGGGCTCATGGCCTAGCACGAGCGGTGCCCGGGGGGCCAGATACCAATCCATGAGGTCTGAGCCGCAGATGCCGCAGGCGCGGAGCTCCACCAGGATGTCCCTTGGCCCGGGCTCGGGCACGGGGCGCTCTTCCACCCTTATGTCCCCAGGGCCGTGGTAGACGACCGCCTTCAGCTCACACCACCTTCCGGCCCCATGAGGCAGCTTGCGCGGGCTTAAGAGCTGGCGCCCGCTGGCTTGTCCGTCCTAGCCAGGGCCTTCAGCCTCTTAACGCCCCCTATGGCCTCTATGTAGCGGGCCACGGCAGGTGGCACGAGCTCGCGCCATTCCTCGCCAGCCAGCATGCGGCGCCTGACCTCGGTGGCCGAGTAAATCTCGCGCTCGTAGAAGGGTATGGGCCTTACCTCGAAGCCCGCTTCCTCGAAGAGGCGCCGCGTAAGGGGCTCGTTTGAGAAGACCACCTTGAACCTGGGGCAGTAGGAGAGCACGATGGGCACCCAGGCCACGTGCATGGGCGCATCTGGCACGGGCACCAGCCAGTAGCGCTCCGGTGGCACGCCAGCCTCCGAGAGGGCAAGCCTGAGCATGACCAAGCGCTCCCCGACTGTGAAGGGATTGTCGAGTTCGTGGCTGAGCTGGGCGCTGCCCACCACGACCACTAGCTCCTCGAACTCGGCCAGGATGTCCAGCATGGCCTTCAGGTGGCCCTTGTGGGGCGGCTGGAAGCGCCCCACCATGCAGGCCCTCTCGGGCTCACGCCAGCCTCTCACCTCTCGCCCTCCCCCGGCAGGAAGCGGCCCTTGAGCTCTAAGAGGTATTTGGCGAAATCACGAGCCCAGCCCGGGCGATCGGCCTGGGCCAGGAAGGCCGAGAAGAGGAGCCTTAAGTCCTCGACGTCCATCTTAAGCCCCTTGAGCTGCTCGTAACCCCCCAGCTCCGCGAGCTGTTCTTCAAAGCTTCCCACGAGAACGGCCTCAGGGCCCAGGAGCTCCCCGAGTTCAAGCGATATGCCCCGCTCCACCATCCTGGCCAGGAGCTCCTCCACGAAGACCCTATCGGTGCCTGGGAGCTGCCTCAGCCACGGGAGGGCTTCCTGGGCGAGAGGATGGACCAGCTCGTGTAGCACCGCGTGGAGCGCGTGGGCAGAGCTCTCCTGAGCTTCCCCGCCAGCTCGGGCGTCAGCCTCAGGTCAAAGAGCTCCAGCAACCTCCTCAGGGCGATGTGCAAGCCCCTTGCCAGCCTCTCCGCGAGCTCGCTGGCTAAGGCATCTAGGTCCACCGCGGCCATCTCGTGGGCCCGGGCGGTGCACCATCAAATTAAGGCTTCCCGCGGCCCTAACGGCCCCAAACGCTAATTAGATGCCGTCTTCATGTCCAGGCGAGCATGGCCGCGCGGAGGGAGCGCGAGGTAATAGGCCGCGGCACCTGGCTGGACAAGCTGGCCAAGGACATCCTGGACCGGGAGGCAGCTCTAGGCCGGGAGCTGCCGGTCCTGAGGGCGGAGATGGGCTTTGGCGCCTCGGGCATACCACACATCGGGAGCTTCAGCGATGCCGCACGCGCTTATGCGGTGAAGCTGGCTCTTGAGGACCTCTCGGGCAGGAAGGCCGAGATGATCGCTTACGCGGACGACATGGACGGCCTGAGGGCCGTGCCCCTGGGCGTGCCAAGAGAGCTTGAGAGGTGGCTAGCGCACCCAGTCTGCCGCATACCCGACCCCTGGTGCTGCCACGAGAGCTTCGCTGAGCACGTGGAGGCGCTCCTGCTGGAGGCCATGGACGCCTGCGGGCTCGAATACCGCTTCATACCCGCCCGGGAGGCCTACGGTCGAGGGCTGCTGGTCAGGCAGATGGAGGCCATACTGACCCACGCGCCTCAGGTGGGCCAGATAGTGGCCGATACCACGGGCTCGGGGAAATACCTGGAGGCCCTGCCATACTTCGCCATCTGTGAGGAGTGCGGGCGCATCTACACCACGCGGGCCTATGCCTTTGACCGCAGGACGGGCCGCGTGGCCTATCGGTGCGAAGGAGCCGACATCAAAGGCCGCTGGCTAGAGGGCTGCGGGCACGAGGGCGAGGCAAGCATAAGGCGCGATAATGGCAAGCTCGCCTGGGTAGCTGGCGAGTTCGCGGCCCGCTGGGCCGCTCTCCAGGTGTGCTTCGAGGCCTACGGGAAGGACATAGAGGCCTCCGTGCGCTCCAATGACCGTATCTGCCGGGAGGTGCTGGGCTTCGAGCCGCCCTACCACGTGCGCTACGAGCTCTTCCTGGACAAGTCGGGCCGCAAGATGTCCAAGTCCAGGGGGAACGTGCTCACGCCACAGCTCTGGCTGAAATACGGGCCGCCGCAGAGCCTCATGCTCCTCATGCTCAAGCGCTTCGTGGGCGCCCGCCGCGTGGACATCACGGACGTGCCCCGCTACACGGACGAGCTGGACAGGCTTGAGCAGATATACTTCGGCCTCCTGGAGGTCGAGGACGAGCTGGAGAGGGCGAAGCTCAGGGGCCTCTACGAGTATGTCTGGCTCCTCAGGCCACCGCGCGAGCCCACGGGCATCTACGTGCCCTACAACCTCCTAGCCTACCTGGCCTCCGTGGCACCTGAGGGCTCGGAGGAGGAATACGTGCTCTCCTGCCTCCGCGCCTACAGGCTCCTGAGGAAGGGGCAGCCCGTTCCAGAGCGCCTGCTGCAGAAGGTGCGCTACGCCATCAGGTGGGCTCGCGACTTCGGCGTCCAGGCCGTGGAGCGTGAGGCTGTGCGCGTGGAGATGTCCGAGGCCGAGAGGAAGGCCGTCCTGGCCTTGGCCGACTTCCTCAGCGTTGAGAGGCCGGGCGAAGAGGTGCAGAACGCCATCTTCGAGATAGCCCGCGCCCACGGCCTCAGGCCGCCCGAGTTCTTCAGGCTCCTCTACACCATACTGCTCGGCATGCCGAGGGGGCCGAGGCTGGGGCCCTACATAGCCCGAGTGGGCTGTGGGCGCGTGGCCGAGATGCTGAGAAGGGCCGTCAGTCGGGCTTCTTAGCCGTGTCCCTGAGCTCATCTAGCTTGACCTCATAAACACCCTCAAAGGCGGGGTCAAGCGCCCGGCTTCAACTTGGCCTTACCTTCGGCGGCCCTCTCGGCCGTCCCCTCCAGAGCCTCACGGGCCCTCACCTTCTCAAGCAGGTGCCTCACGCTCGGCACGGGCTTGCCAGCCAGCCTGGCCGAGAACTCGGCTATCCTCGGCAGGTAGCGGGCGAACACGCCGAAGCGCTTGACTGCCCTCTTGGCGCGCTCCTTCCGGGCCAGGTAGGCCTGGAGCTTTCGCGCCACCTCCCTTATGGCCTGGGTGATCTCGCGCCTCACCTCCGGCCGGTCCGCGATGAACTCCTTCCCGACCGTCTTGTAGGGCACGCGGGTGGAGCAGATGTGGACCACGATGGCCACCGGCATGTCGGGCGAGACGCGGTAGTGGCGCCAGTTTATCTCGTCGATTATCTTGCGTGAGACATCGCTGCCCTCATCGTAGAGGAGCGGTATGCGGTTGGCGAAGCGGTAGAGTGTGATCTTCCCCCTGGTTGGCGGCACCTGGCCGCCATAGGCTATGGCCACCTCCACGATGAACGGGTGCCCACCATAGGAGGCCGGCCTCCTCTGGCACACGGCCACGAACTCGGGCTTGAGCTCCTTCCTCACGCCAGCCTCAAGGAGCTCCGGCCCCAGGGGCGAGAGGCAGGAGGCATCGGGGGCTATGAAGCCGTTGAACTCCCTCATGGCCCTCACGAGTTGGACTATCTCCTCGGGCCCCAGGCTCCTCGGGTCCCTCTCTGGCTCAAAGCCAGCGAACTCCAGGAACCTCCTGGCCGTCTTAGGCCCTACGCGCTGGAAGTGCTTGATTAGGAAGCCGAGGAGCGTCTCCTGGTCCGTGTCGGCCAACATGCGCCTCACGAGCTCCACGTCCACGCCCCTCGGGTGCGGCTTGGTCTCCTTGGGCGGTGGCGGCATCTCGGTCGTGGCTCTCACGAAGCGGTAGAGACGCCCCCTTGGGTCCACGAACGTGATGTTCGCGTAGGGGTTCACGAGCGCCGTCTGCCTCAGGTATTCTATGACCTTGGGCGCTGCCTTGCTGTAGTCGCCCTCAAGGCAGAACTCCACTACCGTGCCGTGCCAGCCATCCCCGTTGGGCTCCACGTGCTCCTCCAGCACGATGGGCTTGTTGGCCTTGATGTCTATCATGAGCTTATACACGTGCACCTCCCGGCCGCCCGTGCTGGACATGACCAAGACGGGCTTGTGCGTGGTTATCTGCCCGTAGAGGATGGCCATAGCGCCCCCCAGGCCGAACATCCCGCGCGATTGCATGAGCCTATACTTGGAGCCGTAGAGCACCTGCCCAAAGGCCTTTGGGATGTGCTTCCCGGGCACGCCCGAGCCGTTATCCTCTATGCGAAGCCGATAAACAGAGGCCTCATCTCGCCTCTCCTCAAGCTTCAGGCGAAGGTAGATGTCGGGCAAGATGCCACCGGCCTCGCAGGCATCTAGGGCGTTCTCCACCAGCTCCCTTATGGCCGAGAAGAGCGCCCTGGCCGGGTTGGAGAAGCCGGCTATGTCCCTGTAGCGGTAGAAGAAGTCGGCCGGGCTTATCTCCTCGAATCTCGCGCGAGCAGCAGGCATCACCGCCAGCCCCCGGGCAGAGGTCGGCTGGGGGAGGGCAGGCGGCCTTTAAGGCTTGATGGAGGCGCTTAGTTGAAGCAAGGGGAGGTTAGACTAAGTAATCAAAGAACAGACTAGCCAAGATTAGCTTTACATGATGTGATCCTCGTGTTGGTGTGGAGATCTTATTCCCATGTGAAATTCAAATTGTTGTCCACATAAAGTATCTTAATTCTGATCAGAGCCGCTATTCTTTTGAGTGCTCTGCTCTTTCTTTTGAGAAGCTGGTAATCATCCAGCTTCTCATGCCATGTTGACCCCCTTGCTTTTGCTTCCTTCTCTAGTATATCTCTAGATGGGATGACCAATACTCCCAGGGCAGGTGCTAGGATGCGCAGGTTGGTTATGTCTCCTTTCATTTCCTTTTGGGTTCCATAGCTTGTCCAACCTAGTGGTTATCTCGAAGCTTACTGCAGGCAGCTGGATTTCTATCTGAGCATCTACTTCCTGTAAGGCTTGTAAGGATAATGTCAAGAACCAAACATGATCTACATATCCGATGTATCTATCTACGCCTGGCATCTTAAGTCTATACTCATTTTTACACTTAAAACCGAGCTGTGAACCTAGCTTTCCAAGTTTCCTCTTTATGTCTTCTTCCCTTAATGGCATGTCTAAGCTCCCTCCACAAGATCGTTTCATAAATATGTATTAGTAAATGGTGGGTAGCGGGTGGTAGCGGGGGGTGGATTTCCCGGGCCCAGGCGCCCCAAGGCCTGAGGCCCTTTTGAACCACCGACCTCTGGGTTATGAGCCCAGCGGGCTACCTGGCTGCCCCACCCCGCTACCCGGGGGAGGCGCTTCCCCCGGGCCTTATTAAGTGTATCGTCATGGCTGTCGTGCTGGCCCTGCTCAGGCCTTGATTAGCCCCCAGGCTGCTGGCTCGGGCGTAGTGAGGGAGCTCCTGGGGTGAGCGGCCGGGCGGAGGTAGAGCAGGGCTTAACCTGGGGCGGCCACGAAAAGCCAGAGGCACGTGAGGTGTGAGAGTGCTCCGCGGCCGCCTGAGAGGCCTGCTGCTTGACGCGTTTAACACGCTCTTCAACGCCGTGGGGCTGCACGAGGAGGCCACGCGTCTCATCCTGGCCGAGCTGGGCCTTGAGGGCCTAGGCGCGCGGGAGGTGCATGAGGCCTGGGATGCCGAGGCTGAGGCCCTCATGGCCGAGCGCCCCCACGAGAAGTTCCTCTACTTCATGAGGGAGGGGCTACGCAGGTGCCTGGCCAGGAGGGGCGTGGAGCTCTCGCCCGAACAGCTGGAAAAGGCCATGGCCATCTTGGTCCGTGTCTTCAAGGACAGGCCAACGGTCTTTGAGGACGCCCTAGACCTTCTGGAGTTCTGCCGCAGCCTGGGGCTGAAGATGGCCATAGTTTCCAACGCGGAAGCGGAGGTTCTGAACGCTGTCCTGGCCAGGACGGGCCTAAAGGGCCGCGTGGACCTGGTCGTCATCTCGGACGAAGTCGGGACGCTGAAGCCGGACCCCCGCATCTTCGAGACCGCCCTCTCGGGCCTGGGCGTGGGGCCTGATGAGGCCATGATGGTGGGCGACCAGGCGGTAGACGTGGAGGGAGCCAGGCGTGCTGGCCTGAGGACGGCGCTGGTGCTGAGGCCTCCCCGCCTACGTCTCCCGGCCACGTGTCCTGACGTGATAGTAGATGACCTCAGGGCGCTCAAGGGGCCGATAGCTGCTCTGGCATGTGGAGCTTAGGAAAAAGAAGGATGTTTGAGCGGCCTTCGGAGCAATGAGGGCAAGCCTAGAGCTGGATGCCGAACTCCGGGGCGATGGCCCTTATGAAGTGGGCGGCAGAGCTAAGCACCCCGGCGAACTCCGTGCTGAAGTTCTCATACTCCAACTCGTCCACCTTCATCTCGGCCAGGGCCACCAGGTGCCCCTCGAAGTCTATGCCGTAGCGGTTCTCGTAGCGCATGAAGTTGTCCACGAGGAGCCTCTGGAAGAAGCGCTCCTTGTCCACGTGCTGGGGGAGCTTGTTCAGGTCGTAGAGGTCGGCCAGCGTTACTACCCACTCGTAGTCCTCTAGGAACATGACATACACAAGCACGCGGGCACCCTCTATGTCGTAGGGCAGGACGAACCTCTCGCCCTCGGGGTCCCAGTAGATGGCCTCGACACCCATCTTCTCTAGGAAGGAGCGGACGGTATCTCGCGCTTTCTCCTTGTCCACCAAGCCAATCGCCTTACGGGCGGCAGGCGCCCCCGGGGTATTTAAGGCTTTGGGGCGCGCTAAGCCCACAAGCCTGGCTTGGTGAAGTCTAGCTCCAGGGCCTTCAAGCTCGATAAGTCCACGAGGACCGCACGGCCTGGCTGGGGCTCGATGCCCCTGGCCTTCTGGTAGGCCGTCTGGCCTTGCCAGGCGCTGGAGTTCACGAGCAAGATGCCCCTGTAGGCCCCGCATCCCAGGACGTGCAGGTGGCCGGTGTGGAAGACATCTGGCACCTCCTCCACGACCAGGAGGTCGCGGCTGGTGGGGGCCAGGGCCGTCTTCAGGCCGTAAACGGGCGCTAGGTGGCGGGCCCAGAGCATGAGCTTCATCATGTCCAGCGGGCGGTCGAAGCTGGTGCCCGGCACGGCGGAAGCCAGGTCGTCAAAGCTGTTTCCGTGGTAGATGAGGAACCTCACGCCGTGGAGGGCCACGAGGCAGGGGTTCCCTAGCATGTGCGTGCGCCCATCCGCGTAGAGGGGGGCCGCGTATTCCTCCGGCACGGCTGGCTGGGGGAGTGCCTTCCTCACGGCATCGTGGTTGCCGGGCGCCAGCACGAGCTCCACGTGCTCGGGCACCTCGGCCAGGAGTTCCGCCACGCCCTCGTATTGCGCGTGGACATCCGTAATGGTGAGCTCGGCCTCCTGGCCCGGGTAGACGCCTACACCGTCCACTAGGTCGCCTGCTACCACCAGGTATTTCACGGCCCCCGCCAGCCTCCTCAGGGGGCCATTGCCCAGCTCCCCCCTCAGCCAGGCGAGGAGACGCTGGAAGGCGTCAGCCATGAAGGCCTTGCTGCCGAAGTGGATATCCGATATGAGGACCGCGTAGAGGGGCCCAGCTGGCTCGCCGCCCGACCTAGCCCTCTTTGCGGGCACATCCGGGCCTATGAGTTCCCTGGCCGCGAAAAGGTCCCTGGCCACCTTCACGGCCCTGACGCACACCACCTGGTCTGGCACCAGCCTCCTGGCCTTCTCGTAGGCCTCCTGGCCAGCCCTGGCCGTGAAGACCACCGTGGCGGCTGCCTTCTCGTCCTCTAGGACGGCTATGACCTTCCCGCCCACCTCGCGCTTCTCGCGCACCATGCCTATCATCTTCACCTCCTCGTTCAGCCGCGCCCTCAGGGCTTCTGACACGCTGAGGGCATCGCGGGCATCTAGCCTGCGCCTCAGGAGGGAGGAGAGCTGCCTGAAGCGGCTCCTGAAGTAGGTGAGGAAATCCTTGAGGGAGCCCTCCGAGCCCAGCTCCCCCGTGGGGTCCATGAGCACCTCCACGCGAGCCTCCTGCTCACGCGCGGGCTCCTCTTTCCTTCCCTTCCCGAAGGCAGGCAGGGCCAGCTCATCGCCCTTCTCCGGCTCCTCGGGCTTCCTCAGGGTCCTGAAGGCTGCCTCAAGCTCCTCCCTCCCAAGGAAGTCCCTTCCCTCCGCCCTGGCCCTCTCCAGCGCCTCCTTCACGACCTGGAGGGGGCTCAGGTCCCCTGGGAGCTCCTTGAGGAAGGCAAGGCCCTCTGGCCTGAGCTGGAGGCCAGCCCTTATCACGTAGAGGACCGCTTCCCTCAGCTCATCAGCGCTCGGCAAGGCTCAGATCCCTCCTGGGGAGGCAGATGGTGCCTTCCTCATCGCCCACTACATCCGAGAGACCGAGGAGGTGCAGGGAGGCCGTGAGGGCCGCTGTTATCGCATCCAACTCGTGCATGGATAGCTCCCGCTCCTCCAAGACGCCTTTGAGACCTGCCTCAAGCAGCGCCTCCTGCACGGCCTTACGGCTCTTCACGGGCAGGCCCAGCACCTTCCTGGTGGAGGCCGGGTGGACCTCTATGACCTGGAGCCCCCTGGCCGCGAGCTGCTCGGCCAGCTTGATGCCCCTGAGCGTTAGGAGCTTCATGGCCGGGAAGAGGGGCGGCAGCACGGGTAGGCCGAGCCTGTGCATCTCCCTGTCCACGGGCCGCGTGTAGCCCTCCCTGGGCAGGGAGAGGGGCGCGTCTATGGCGACTAGGGCCGGTTCCACGCGCGTCGTGGCCTCTAGGAGCTCCTCATCTGGCCCCAGGAGGCTGGCCTCAAGCACGCTCGCGCCCTCAAGCACCGCCCAGCCGGAGGGGCGCCTCTCGGAGCCCGAGAGGTCTATGCCCACAGTCCTGCTCTCAAGGCGCGATAATAGGCCCTTTAGCCACCTGCCCAACCCGGCCCCCTCACGCCATCATCAGGGGCGCCCTTAACTCTTCCTGCCATGCTGTGGCCTAGAGGTGCCTCATGACCAGCTCTAAGAGCGCCTCCCTGCCCACGGCCCCGACCACGCGGTCCACGGGCTTGCCGCCCACGAAGACCACCACGGTCGGGATGGCCATGATGTTCAGGCGGGCCGCTATCTCCTTGGCCTCATCCACGTTCACCCTGGCGAATATGGCCTTATCGCCCAGCTCCTCGGCCACGGCCTCGAAGACGGGTGCGAACATGTGGCAGGGAGGGCACCACTCGGCCCAGAAGTCCACCACCACGGGCTTATCGGCCTTCCCCACCACCTCATCGAAGTTCGAGGCATCTAGGTGGAGCACCCGTCCTGGCACGTCCATCTGCCTCCTCCACGCGGGAGGGCCTCATGAAGGCCGCATATAAGTCTTAAGCCCCTTCGGACACGAGGCGCCCGGCCAGCTATGCTCCTCACTCATGTGCTGGCACGAGGCAGATGAACCTCAGCCCGCCCTGGCCCGTGTTCCTGAACTGGTGTGGCTCGTTGGGTGCCACGAAGACCACCGTGCCAGGCCTTATCGGCAGCTCGCGGCCGCCCTCGCCCACCACCACGCCCTCGCCCTCCAGCACGAAGACCTCGTGCTCCCACGGGTGCCTGTGGTAGGGCGTGTAGCCGCCGGGCTCGACCTCGAAGATGCGCATCCAGATGTGCTCAGCGCCGTGCTCCGTGCGCAGCAGCCAGCGCACCTTCACGCCAGAGCAGCCCTCCATTTCCACCGGCTCAAGGGGCACCTCCCTGTGGTCGAAGACCTTTATCCCCAAGCCCCTCGCCCCGCTGGCCTAAGCCCTCCTCAGGTCTTAAGGCCGCGCTAGAGGAGGCCGAGGAAGCCCGGTGGCCTGGCTACGTGCTCGCCCACGATGGGTATCTCGCGGCCGCACCTGGGGCACCGCTTGTCGGCCGTGAGCTCGTAGCGGGCGATGGAGAAGCCATAGCGCTCTATGAGAAGCTTGCCGCAATTCGGGCAGTAGGTGTTCTCAAGCGGGTGGCCTGGCACGTTCCCTATGTAGACGAAGTTCAGCCCTTCCTCCTTGGCCAGCTTGTGCGCCCATTCGAGCGTTTTCACGGGCGTCGGGGGCGCGTTGAACTTGTAGGCCGGGTAGTAGCGCGTGAAGTGGAGCGGCGTGTCCTCGCCAGCGTTCTCAAGCACGTTCCGCGCAATCCAGCGTATGGTCTCTTCGTCATCGTTCACGCCCGGTATCACGAGCGTAACCACCTCCACGTGGAGGCCGAGCTCCCTGGCCAAGCGCACGTTGCGCCACACCACGTCCGCGCGGGCCTTGCAGTAGCGCTCGTAGGCGCCTGGGCCACCCTTCATGTCGAACTTGATAGCGTCCATGCCAGCCCGAGCGAGTTCCCTCAGGGCCAGATCGGTCATGTAGCCGTTTGACACGTAGTTGTTGTAGAGGCCCTCGCGCCTGGCCAGCCTGAACACGTCGAGGCTCCACTCGAAGAGGAGGGTGGGCTCGTTGAAGGAGATGCTGGTGCCCTGGCAGCCGTGCGTCTTGGTCATGCTCACGAAGTGCTCAGGGCTTATGTAGTGCGCCCTCCTCAGGTCGGGCTCGAACTTGCTTATCTCCCAGTTCTGGCACCAAGGGCAAGTGAAGTTGCAGCTCCATGTCCCGGCCGTGAGGGCCACGCTCCCGGGCCAGAAGTGAAAGAAGGGCTTCTTCTCTATGGGGTTGGCCGAGAGGCTGGATATATCGCCATACACGAGCGTGTAGAGGTGTCCATCTCGGTTCTCGCGCGTCCGGCAGAAGCCGCGCTGGCCTGGCTCGATCACGCAGCGGCGCTCGCAGGTGAGGCAGCGCGCTTTATCGGCCCTGAGGCGCTCGTAGAGAAGGGCCTCGCGGACCGTGGGCGCTCGTCCGCCTGAACTCGTCATACACCTGTCTGAAGCTCCTGCTCATGATATAAGCTATCGCCTAAGCGCCCTCAAACGGCCTTTCAGCCTAGATCTCAACCGCCTGGCCAGCTCCATTAGGTGAAGCCTGGGCCAGGGCCTCCGTGTGTTCATATTGAGCCAGAGGGGATCGGAATGCCATCTCAGGAGCTCTTCCTCCTCCGCCAATTGGTGCCCTGCCAGCCCGTGGAAGCCTCTCGCCCTGAATATCATCTCGGCGACCTCATGGAAGAGCACGAAATGCCTCCAGAGCCTAAGGGCCTTCGACATCCACACCTGGCCGTCCGGTATGCCGAGCCTGCGGGCCGCCTCGGGCCTGATGCGCAGGCCCCAGAGGGCGATGTTATAACAGGCCAGGTGATCAGATACGATCTCGTGCGGGACCAGCCGGGTTTCTATGCCATGCTGTGCCAGGAAGACCTCTGGATCCTCTGGCACCTTAAGCCTTGGCCTGAGCCTCAGGAGGAAGAGGAGGGCGAGAGCTAATCCTCTCACCACGAGGTCAGGCGCTCTGCCGCTCAAGGCATTCAGGGCCCGGCAGAGCAGGTATCTGAGCAAGGCTGCTGCGGCGAGCAGGCTCCTCATAGCCGGCACATGCCTCACCGAGCACGTATAAAAACGGCCCAGCTGGGCAGGCCCCTAACCTTAATAAGACCTAGCCCACCGCGTGAGGTCGGCATGTCGAAGAGGGCGAGGCGCCGTAGGGTAGTGGACAAGTGGAGGACCAAGCAGTGGTTCGTGATCACCACGCCACCCTACTTCGGCGAGCGGGAGCTCTTCGAGGTGCCAGCCGACTCGCCCGAGAAGCTCCTGAAGCGCGTGCTTGAGGCCACGCTCTACGATGTTACACAGGAGAACATCAGGCAGCAGGTCATAAAGATGTATTTCCAGGTGGTGGCCGTGGAGGGCAACCGGGCCAAGACCATCTTCAAGGGCCATGAATACTCCCGCGACTTCCTGCGTAGCCTTGTGAGGCGTCGGACGAGCAAGGTGGATGGCATCTTCGATGTAACCACGAGGGACGGCTATAGAATTCGCGTTTATCCGTGCGCCCTCACGCAATACCGCGTCAAGACCTCCCAGCAGAAGGCGATAAGGAAGATCATGAGGGAGATCGTGGAGCGCAAGGCCCGCGAGCTGAACTTCGGGCAGTTCGTGCAGGAGATGGTGCTGGGCAAGATGGCCTCTGACATCTACAACGAGGCGAAGCGGATAGCGCCCCTCAGGCACGTGGGCATAAGGAAGAGCAAGCTCCTCTACGCGCCAGAGCTGGCCAGGCTTGAGGTTTCCATAGAGCACGCCATAAGGCCCGAGGGAGCGACCGAGGGCAGTGAGGAAGGAGCTCCAGGCACCTCGGGCGAGGCAGGTGAGGGAGGGAGCCGGGGAGAGGGGAAGGCAGAGGAGGCCAGAGCTGCCTCCTAGGCCGTTAGGTGTGCCCCTTCCTCCCGCGAGTGCTTAGGTGCTCACGCCAAGCTCTCCCAGCCTTTCCCTCGTCCACCTCAGGATACCTTCCGCACGCTGTATGGCACGTTTGGCCGTTTCCTCATCATAATACATGCCTGGATAACCGCTCTTAAACGCGCTTGGGTATCTAGCTGGTATGAAATGCCTGTCTAACTCGCGGGCGTCTGCTAGGAGGCTCGCGGCCTCACCGTAGATGCCAGAGAGCCTGTCCAAGAGCTCCACCAGGCTATGGCCCCATGCACCACGCCCGAGGCCGAGGAGCAGGGCCTTAGGCGCCTTCTCGGCTGCCTGCTGAGCCTGGAAGCAGGCCCACTCGTGATTGCCATCCTCAAGGCTGTCCCTGGCGGCCTTCAGGTCCCGTTTTGCCTGGGCCATCCACCTCCTGACCTCCTCCGACCTCTCCATGTCTCTCTCCCGAGCACTCCTTCTGCTCGCCAGCTTAAATCGGTGCCCGCGCCCATCACATGGGCGGCCGGGCCTTGCAGATCATCATTAAGACGCCGCTCGGCCTGGAGAACATCGCGGCCTCCCGAGCCGTGGAGCTCGTGGGCGGCAGGGCTATCCCCGCGCCCAGGAGGTTCAAGGGCCTCGTGCTGCTGGATGGCCTTGAGGACCCAGATGGGGCCGCCAGGAGGCTTGAGGAGCTCCTGCCAGAGGCAGAGTATGTGCTGAGGGTGCTGGGGACGGCCCGGGCGGACCTAACCGAGCTGGCCCAGCTGGCGGCCGAGTTGGCGAGGGGGCGCATAGGGCCGGATGAGACCTTCGCGGTCAGGACCACGAGGCGCGGCAGGCACGGCTTCACGAGCGTGGACGTGAACGTGCGCGTGGGCTCTGCTGTCCAGGAGGCCACGGGAGCTGACGTGAACCTCACCGCGCCGGACAAGGTGGTGTGGGTGGAGATCATAGGCCCCGAGGTAGCGGTGGCCATCACACCCGGCCATGTCATCTGGCGGAAGCAGAGGCCTGGCAAGCCCTCCGTGCTGAAGGTGCTGAAGCGCATCTCCTTTGCCCAGATGCCCTACCTGGGCGAGGGCTCCCGGCCCATGGGCGTGAGGATAGGGCGGGCCGCCCAGGCCTTCGAGCTGGGCGAGTTGGTCATCACGCCCCACGAGCCAGTGGACGTGGCCGAGCTGAGCGATTTTCTCTCGGGCGTCCTAGAGGGGCGCGAGAGCCGGTTCAAGATACAGGAGCGCACCTACGCCAGGAAGGTGGTCCGCGTGCCCGTTAGGCTCCAGGACCTATATCAGTTCGTGCGTGATAGGGCGGACGAGCCCTTGATAGCCACGGACCCCACGGGCCTGACGGTGGCCGAGGCAGCGGAGCGCATCGAGGAGCTCTTCAGAGAGGGGAAGCGCATCAACGTGCTCGCAGGCGCCCGCGAGGGCCTGCCTAAGGGCGTGCTGAGGTTCGCCGACCTGGTGCTGGACCTCTGCCCCGGCCTCACGTTCGCCACGGAGCACACCATCCCGGCCACGGTGGGCGCCCTTATCACGTGCCTTGAGGAGCGCGGCCTGTTCAGGGCCGTCTAGGGCTCTATGCGCACGAACCTGGTGCCCCCACGGGCCAGCATGTCCATCTCCTCCCTCGTCATGAGGTGGAGCTCCGCCGGGAACCACCAGGGCACCCCCTCCCGCTCGGCTCGCTTAAGGATGGCTGCGATGATACGCGCCTCAGATGCACGCCTGGGCACCACGAGCGCTATATCAAGGTCGCTGTCGGCTGTCAGGCGCCCCTCCACAGCGCCCCCGAAGGCATAGACCTCCACCTGCCCGCCCAGCACCTCGCGGGCTGCCTTAGCGATTATCTTGGCCACCCGGCGCCATTCGAGGAGGAGGCGAAGCACCTCCAGCCTGAACCTGATGTAGCTATCCGCCTCCCTGGCCAAAGGCAGCTCCCTCCCCTGCGCAATAGCTCCACGTGCCTGAAGCTCTCCATCCCCGGCGTGTGGCGACCTCCCCGCCTTATATCTCCTGGCCGCGAGCACCGGGTGGGCATGGGCTCTCGGCAGCGCCGGGGGGAGCTTAGGCGCCTGGTGGCCCGGGAGGCAGCCTGGCTCCTCTACACAGGGCAGGCC